>Ga0190367_1000287_pt1 | contig 38355 bp, 33 predicted proteins | sample 4872181011_MG_FD_171838 | JGI IMG/M metagenome (GOLD analysis project Ga0190367, IMG submission 171838) | Hydrothermal vent microbial mat bacterial communities from Southern Trench, Guaymas Basin, Mexico - 4872-18-10-11_MG | ecosystem: Environmental > Aquatic > Marine > Hydrothermal vents >... | reverse complement strand
CATGGCACGATATTTCACACATGGGAATGGCTTAAGATCGTGGAGAAGCATGCGAACATGAGACTTTATCCCATCATTGGGATGAGAGGGAGCAATATAATTGGTATATATCCCCTATTTTTGCACAGAAATTTCATATTGAGAGCAGTTTTTTCGCCTCCTCCATGGGTTGCTGTTCCATATTTGGGTCCTGTGATACTGGAATACGAGAAATTGAAGCAAGACAAGCGTGAATCTGTTTTCATAGCATTTCAAAGGAAAGTTGATGAATTCATAAGAGAAGAGATGAAGGCGCATTACTCGTTCATAAAAACAGCTCCAGGCATACTTGATGCAAGACCCCTCAAATGGAACGGATATATCGTGGAACCTATATATAACTATGTGATAGACCTGAGGAAAGGCGCCGATTTTGCATGGAAAATGTTCAAAAGAGAATTACGCAAGAATATAAGCATCGCACAAAAAAAAGGAATATCAGTAAGAGAGGGTTCTAAGGAGGAATTGGAATGGATTTACGAGGCTATCGTGACAAGATATGAGGAGCAGAACAGGAAAATTTCTCTTTCTAAGGGATACCTCATAGACTTGTTCAATACATTCCATCCTCAAAACATGAAAATCTTCGTCGCTAAATATAACGGCAAGCTTATTAGCGGAGCGATAAAAATCTGCTACAAAAATAAGCTTTTGAGCTGGATAGGTCACGCTAAAGCGGAATTAAGAGGTATTCCAAATGATTTATTGCAATGGGAGATAATTAAATGGGCTGTTATGCACAGTCTGGAATATTATGAGTTAATTGGAGCAAATACGGAGCGATTATGTAGATATAAATCAAAGTATAATCCAAGTCTATCAATATGCTTTTCCGCAAAAAAATATCTCTCCACTACGGCGAAATTAGGGGAAATTACTTATTTCAAGCTGCTTAAACCTCTTTCTGCGAAGAATAAACAAAAGGAATGAACATAGATATAAAAATAAGTGATGAAAAAGAATGGAAGAAATTAGAAGGAAATCCACAACATGGCACGATATTTCACACATGGGAATGGCTTAAGATCGTGGAGAAGCATGCGAACATGAGACTTTATCCCATCATTGGGATGAGAGGGAGCAATATAATTGGTATATATCCCCTATTTTTGCACAGAAATTTCATATTGAGAGCAGTTTTTTCGCCTCCTCCATGGGTTGCTGTTCCATATTTGGGTCCTGTGATACTGGAATACGAGAAATTGAAGCAAGACAAGCGTGAATCTGTTTTCATAGCATTTCAAAGGAAAGTTGATGAATTCATAAGAGAAGAGATGAAAGCGCATTACTCGCTCATAAAAACAGCTCCAGGCATACTTGATGCAAGACCCCTCAAATGGAACGGATATATCGTGGAACCCATATATAACTATGTGATAGACCTGAGAAAAGGCGAAGATTCCGTTTTCAAAAATTTCAAAAAAAAACTTCGGCAGAACATAAAAAGAGCAAAAAGAAGGGGAATTTCTGTGGAAGAGGGTTCAAAGGAGGAATTGGAATGGATTTACGAGACTATTGTGACAAGATATGAGGAGCAGAACAGGAAAATTTCTCTTTCTAAGGGATACCTCATAGACTTGTTCAATACATTCCATCCTCAAAACATGAAAATATTTGTCGCTAAATATAACGGCGAACTGATTGGCGGTATGATTGATTTTTACTATAAAAACAAAGTAACGAGTTGGTTAGGTAATGTAAAATCAAATGTGGGAGGTATGTCTCCTAACGAATTACTACAATGGGAGGCTATAAAACATGCAATTGAATGTGGTATGGAATATTACGAGGAAATAGGAGCGAACACTGAACGACTTTGCCACTATAAATCAAAGTATAATCCAAGTCTATCAATATACTTCTCCGCAAAGAAAAACACTTCGGTTGTACCTAAGATGATGGAAACTGTTTATTTAAAAATACTGAGACCGATGCGCAAATCAATAAGAATAAATAAAATATTCAAAAGGAGATGAGCATTATAGATTTCTTTAAACGAATTCGATATAGTAAAACATTGCTTGGCATTCTTCATATTCTAGCAATGAATATGCCTCATGATAAGTTAAGTGTGATATTTTACAGATTACGAGGAATAAAAATAGGGAGAAATGTTTACATCGATAGGGGGGTGTTTATTGAGAGCTGGCGTCCTTATCTTGTGAACATTGAAGATAACGTTGAAATAGGGCCAAAGGTAATAATTGTCGCTATTGATTCTAGTTATAACACTATTTCGAAGGATATACCAATACTATATGGCGGCGTTACAATCAAAAGAAATGCATATATAGGTGCTGGTGCGATTATCCTTCCTGGTGTAACTGTTGGGGAGTATTCAATTGTTGCTGCTGGCTCGGTGGTAACAAAGGATGTACCACCTCGAACTGTCGTTGCAGGTGTGCCTGCAAGAGTCATCAAGACGATCGACGATGGTCTAAATCAATTCAGGGACATGAAAAAATTAAAAGAGAAAATGATTCGTTATCCCCATTCATCATGGAAAGATTTATATAAAGAAGTGTAATTCTAAAATAGGTGGGGGAAATGCCAAAATTTCCAAAGTTGGAACAAGTAAGATATGTGGGTTATAAAAAAAGTATATTAATACTTTACAATCAGTTATTAAGAAAAATTGATAAGATACAGAGGCGAACGGTATTACTTTCCAGGCCAATATCGCTACAACTTGAACCGACCACAAAATGCAACTTAAGATGCCCTTTTTGTGAATCACCTATTTGGGATCGAAGAGGGATGGATATGAAATTTTCGGATTTTAAGAGAATAATAGACCAGTTTCCCTTTCTCAGAATTTTACTTTTACAAGGTATTGGAGAGCCTTTGCTATGCAAAGATTTCTTCAAAATGGTTGAATATTGTAAATCTAAGAAGATACTCGTGGGTATTACTACAAATGGAACGTTAATCAATAAAAAGGTTGCTGAAAAACTTGTTAATTATAAAATAGATTATGTAATCATGTCAATCGACGGAGCTACATCAGAAACTTTTGAGAGAATCAGAGTTGGTGCAAAATTTGAACGGGTGATAGAGAATGCTATAAATCTTGTAAAAACGAGAGGAGAAAATAAAAAACCTATGATTATTTTTTTATTCACTGGTACGAGGGATAATATTCATGAATTACCACAAGTAGTGGAACTTGCTAAGGAGATAGGAGTAGATGCTATGGAGGCACAGGATACACATTTTTGGAGTGATGAGGAACTTAAAGAGCGTATAGATAATAGAACTCTACGTAAAGATATGGCTTATACCAGGAAGTTTGTTAATGAGGCAATAGTAAAAGCGAAAGAACTCGGCATCCCTTTTACATGGTTAGGGAGTGGCGGTAGGAAAACCCTTTACACTGACAGGGATTTTCAACTACATGCAGATCCGAGATTATGTCAAATGGTTTTCAGGTCATGCTTTATCACCGTTGATGGTTATGTCACGACTTGTGCGTGTTGTCCAGACCCACGAAAACTAAATTTTGGGAATATATTAGAGCAGAATTTTGAAGAAATTTGGAACAGTCCAAAATATATCGCCATTAGAAAAGCGAGATTAGAAGGTAAGATACCCGATTACTGTAAAACATGTACTGTTCCTCATCTCTAGTCTCGTTATGCCAATTATGCCAAAATATACAGATTATCGAATAGAAGAAGAATACCTCCTCAAAAAAGACCCTAATAAATATGAAAAAAGAAATATAGATCATAATCTCAAAATAGCAGAGATGTTACCTCCGAAGGATGCCCTAATCCTCGATGTTGGATGTGGTGGTGGTTTCACATCTAAATTATACATTAAAGAAGGAAATAGAGTTATAGGTGTTGATATTTTTACAGATGTTTTGAAAGAAGCGAGAGAAGTTTTATATGGTGTGATATTGCAAGATATAGAGGAAGAATGGGGTATAAGGAGCAAAACATTTGATGTAGTAATTATGAGTGCAATTCTTGAACACATATATCGGACAGATTTTGTGATACGAGAGGCTTACCGCGTCTTGAAAGATGATGGTGTTTTACTGGTTGCGGTTCCAAACATAGCTTTCTTGAACAATCGTATTCTATTATTGTTTGGGCGACGCTTGCGCTGGATTTCTCCTAGACATGACCATATCAGAGTGTATACGAAATATCTCCTGAAAGAGGTTTTAGAGGATAACAACTTTAAGGTGGAGAAAATCATTGGTAATGAGCTATATTTTCCAAAAACAAAAATAAGAATACCTTTTATAAACAAGTTATTTCCAAATTTGTGCAGTGTAATTATCTGTAAAGCAAGAAAAAAAATGAAAAATCATAATTTATGACTATCGGGAGAAAATTTCCTGTGGTAAGTATTAAAGGAATCCCTGAAATAGATTTAGATAATTTCTCTTTAGTTATTAATGGTTTAGTTGAGAAACCTATCACCTTAAATTATTCTGATTTACTGTCTTTTCCGTCTATCACAAGAAATATAATGCTGAAATGTGTAGATGGATGGAGTTTTGTAGGGGAATGGACAGGCATTCCTCTGAGAGAACTGTTAGAAGAGGTCGAGATTAAGCATAACGCTAAAACAATAGTATTCTATTCTGCAGATGATTACTCAACTTCTTTATCTTTAAAAGATTCTTTAAGGGAAAATGTGTTGCTAGCATATAAATTGAATGGTCAACCATTGCCAAGAGAGCATGGTTTCCCATTAAGGCTTGTGGTTGAAGGTAAGTATGGCTATAAATGGATTAAATGGATAACACACATTAGAATAATAAGAGGGCGCTACAGAGGATATTGGGAGCGACAGGGATATAGTAATAATGCTGATATAAATAAACCAGGGAAGGCAAAGCTTTATAGGTTGAAAAGGATTTATGGAAAGATGAAGGGATGAGGATAAGAATAAGAACAACTTTACCTGAAATTATTTCAAGGAACAGGGATATAATGTTTGCAATTATATTAGGCGTAACAATGCTTTCTTTGTTTTTGGTTCATGAGGGACGGGGTCCGATGTTGGGAGGTTTAGATGTCGCCATGTTCCGTGCTATAAATAGAGATATGCAGAATACTGTGCTTGATAATTTGGCAGCAACAGCATCAAATATCGGTTCAATGGATATATACATATTCATTTTGCTCATTTCCTCATTATTGTTCCTGTCAATGATTAGACATAACAAAGATTTGAGAAAATCTGCTATAATACTGGTAATTGCTTTAATTTTTTCAGTAATTGTCTATCCACTGAAATCTATATATGGAGTATCACGACCATATTATTATCTTAACGATGTTCATGTTTATTGTAGCGGGAAGTGGCACAACATAGGAGAGCCTCTATCTCATGGAGATAGAAGGAACAGCTTCCCTTCATCGCATGCATTGAGAATTTTCACAGTATTGGGTGCCCTCTGGACATATAAAACATTCAGAATACCATTCCTCGCATTCGCTCTCTTTGCTTCTTTTCTTATTGTATATGTGGGCTCTCATTATGTTTCAGATGTTCTAACGGGCGGTGCTATTGGACTACTGCTCGGATACGCTGCTCATAAGTATATAGGAAGAAGCGTTCAGCTATGAACGGGCGATATATCCTTGTTACCGCTGCGAAGAACGAGGGGGAAAACCTGCCGAAACTTATCCAAGCTGTAGCTGAGCAAACGATTAAACCCGTGCTATGGGTGATTGCTGACGATGGCAGCACAGACAATACACCAGAAATAATCAAAGAAGCAATGAGAAAATACAAATGGATTCAGAGCATAAGATTGAATAGTAAAAATAAAGATATTGGCATACATTTATCATGGGTGATGATGAAAGTCACAAAATTTGCAACCGAATACTGTAAGGCTAGGAGGATTGATTATGAATACATAGGTAATGTTGACGGTGATATAATCATAGAAAGAGCATTTTTTGAGAAATTGATAAAGGAGTTTGAGAAAGATCCGAAACTTGGGATTGCAGGTAGTGGTACGCAGTATGTCAAAGGAGACAAAATAATACAACCTAAAGGAAATGAAGAGGAGCCATCTGGTGGTGATATGCTTATAAGAAGAGAATGCTTTGAAGATTGCGGAGGAATTCAACTGTCATGCTGCTGGGACAGTGTGTTAAAAGCGAAAGCGAGATTAAGAGGATGGAAAACCAAGCGATTTGAACACGTTAAAGCGCTTGAGACAAGGGTCCCAGGTAGTGAAAATTATTGGAAAAGAGCTATTCATACCGGTAGGAGTGCTTATCAATTAAATTTGCATCCTCTCCATGTGATGATTAAGTTCTTAAAAATGTTATTTAAGAAACCTCATTATTGGGGAATTGCGTTTATATTAGGGTATCTCCTTTCTTTAATAAAAAGGGAAGAGCGAATAAAAGACGAAGAGATAAGGAATTATTTCTGGAATAAGTGGAAGAAGTATCTGTAAGGTGAACAAACGAGAAATCCAAAACTGAGAAGTTCAAAGTGAAAAGAAAAATGATTGTGACGATACACCAGCCGAATTATCTTCCGTATTTAGGGTTTTTTGATAAAATGGCAAAATCAGATATATTTGTGATATATGATGATGCTCAATTCAATAAGAGCGACTTTCAACACAGAAACCGCATACGAATATATCACGGCTGGAAATGGCTTACCGTTCCTGTGGAGAAGAAGCGCATTCCCATAAACGAAGTGAAAATAAGGAACGAAGTGAAAACATGGAAAGGCGTGAAATGGTCGGATGCTCATTTCAGAGATATACATGATAACTATAAAGATGCACCTTATTACAGTGTATATGCGGATGAGCTGATGAGAATATATAAAAGAACTTATGAAAAACTTGTTGATTTGAATATGGAACTGATAAGATTTCTCATGAAAGCATTTGATATAGATGTTGAAATTGTGTTTTCAAGTGATTTGGGCTTCACTTCAAAATCCACACAGAAATTAGTTGAAATTGTTGAGGCTTTGGGCGGAGATGTGTATCTTTCAGGACCGAAAGGGGGGGATTATTTGGATGTCTCGCTGTTTGAGCGCAAAGGCATAAAAGTCGTATTTCAGGATTTCAAGCATCCCGTTTACAAACAGCGATATAAGGGTTTTGTGCCGAATATGGCGGCGATAGATGCGCTTTTCAATGTTGGGAAGATGCCGGAATGAAAAATTCCAATTCCAAATATTACCAAATTCCAACCTCAAGGAGAAGAAGGAATGAAAAACTCAAAATTCGGATACTACAAAATACCAAGCAAATTCCAATATTCATAATTTCCAGACTATTTTTTGGATGGGAGAGCGAAGATTTAAATATTGTTATGTGTGATCTCTTATCATGCCAGAAATAACGCTTTCTATACCGGAAGATGTGTATAAGAAAATGAAAGAGTATGATGTGAAGTGGAACGAAGTCTTCAAAGATGCTATAATATCGTATATTCGGCGTTTAGAGAAGCATGGGCTGGAAGCTACAACCGAGGAATTGCTTGCGGAGCTCGGTGAGGATTTCATGAAGGAGTTGTCTGAAATAAGTTTTGAAGAAGCGATAAGTGCTTATGAGAAAATGCGGGAAAAGGAATGGAAAGGGCTATATACGATACAAGCAGTTTGATAAATGCATACAAACAAAGGAAACGATTGACAGGATATACTACAATTTTCAACATTGTGAAGTGTCTGATTATAATCTTGCAATGAAACTTTCAAAAGATGTGTAAAGAATCGGAAAAACATTGCCTGCAATTGATATAATTGTAGCTGCAATGGCGTTGAATAGAGATACAAAACTCCAGCGGATAAGCATTTCGCAGTAATACGGAGATCAGTATCCCAACTGGGAGAGAGTGGAGAGGAGAAAAGAGAATGGAAAGGAGAAAAGATAGAGTGAAAGAGATAAAAATGAAAGAGATGGAACAAAGGAATAGATTGGCGAAAGAGTATGATAAATTTATTTCTGATTACCAGCACAAGGTGGAGATTGCATCTGCGATTGAGGAAATAAATCCAAAAGAGGGTGAATATATTTTGGATGCTGGATGTGGAACAGGACGAATAACTTACAGATTAGTGGAAGCTGGTTGTAATGTTGTTGGTGTGGACTTTTCCAAGGAATCGTTGAAAGTATGTAGACAAAGGTGTAGTGCCCTTAACAAAGGAAATTTACATCTAATTATAGCGGATGTGTGCAATTTACCGTTGAAAGATTGTTCATTTGATAAGTGCATTTCCACAGAGGTATTTGAACAGATACCCACGGAGGAGGAGCGATTAAAAATGCTTCATGAGCTGCACAGAGTATTAAAACCTGGTGGAAAATTGATTTTAACAACATATAATTATAGCCTTAGAAAGATAATAGGTAGGAAAAGGGAGACATTCTCCGGCGAGCTCTATTTTTATAGATACGATTATTTTAAGCTAAAACATACTATTTCCACAGTCTTTGATGGGAAAATAAAAATAATTGGAATTTTAAATTTAATCCATTGGTTGCCTGTAAATATGCTCAATAAATTTGAAAAATTTTTAATCCCGATAGATAAATTTATAGAAAAAACGCCATTTTCATATTTGTTAGCACATCTGTTATCTGTAAAATGCGAGAAAATACGCGCAAATCATGGAAATAATGAAGATTTTGAGGGGGATAAGAATATAAAGGAAAAGCAGATAGGGAAAGAGACAGAGAGATAGGAGAGTGATATAAGCATGAGTATGAAAAGAGGAAGGAATGCTGAGAGTAAGGATGAAATATTATTTTATCGAAAGCCGAAGAATGTCCTTGCAGTAGGGGCGCATGCGGATGATGTTGAGATAGGATGTGGTGGCACAGTTGCGTTACATGCGAGAAATGGCGATAATGTTATCATATTAATCATGGCTGAGTCCTCATATACGCATTATGACGGCACGGTTCTCAGGTCAAAAGAAGAAGGTGAGATTGAGGAGAGAGAAGCAGCGAGGATATTGGGTGCAAAAGAGCTGATAAATCTCGGCTTCAAGACGAAAGAAGTACCTTACTCAGTTGAGGCAATAGAGGCAATTAACAAGATTATAGATAAGTATAACATAGATATAATATACACACATTGGTATCATGATACGCATCAAGACCATAAGAGAACAACGCAATCAGTGCTTGCTGCCGGCAGATATGTGAAGAACATACTGATGTATGAACCTGAATATCCAGCGGGGAGGTCGTATTTGGGATTCAGAAATCAGTATTATGTTGACATCACGCCGACATTCCACATAAAAATGGAAGCTCTTAAACAGCATAAAAGTCAGGTGAAGAAGTATGGAAAGGATTTTCTTGAAGCGGTGGAGGCGAGAGCACGACACCGAGGTTATGAAATAGGCAGCAAATATGCGGAATGCTTTGAAGTTGTCAGGATTCTGGGAGAAATATGAGAGGAAAACAGGCGGATGAATGATGTGTATGAAGCAGATAGAATATGCTGAGGAGGGAATTGCTGTCGTGAAAGCTCTTTTGAAAGAATATGATTATTGAAAGAACATTTAGGAATAAGTATCCCAATTGGTTTTCACTTAAATTCTTGTGTTCATAAGAGTATCAGGAGATTTAAGCAAGAAAAGTGGTCCTGCGATGCATGGTATGGTTACGAGGCTTAGACCAGCATTGGATAACAGAGAAGATGCAGAAAAAACGCTTGAAGCATGTTGATTGAAGAAATCCTTGGTTGTGAGAGGCATGATGGAAAACGGAAGTGAAATGAAGGAGAGAGAGCATCGCTTCTATTTCTCAAAGAAGATGAAAATCGTTTTGTTCTCGCTTCTGATAGGGCTGAATATCATTTTACGAATACCTTTCTATCCACATGAGAGCGGTTCTGATACTTTCATAATGCATATACTTGCAAACTCCGTATCACAGTTCGGCTATGCAAAATGGTGGATTAGCCCGTTATCTGTTGTTGGATTGTATCCCGCATCAGAATGTAGTGCAGTTCCTTTTATTATATCCTGCATATCTCAGTCCACAGGTATAGATACCGAACGCACCATTTTCCTATTTTGTATGATAATTGGACTTTTGTGCATTTTTTCTGCTTATATCATGGCTGGTATGATATTTAATGATGATTTATTCAAATTCTCAGTGGCATTCAGCCTTTCCATCTCGCCTGCTGTGCTGAATTATATGGTGTGGTCAATAACCGCAAGAACGCCTTTTATCGCATTGCTACCTTTATTTGTTTATTCCCTGTTGAAGTGTCGCACATATAAATGGAGATTTAGCCTTCTAACATTTATATTATTCGCTTTGCTCTTCACAACGCATCATCTTGCTTATTTTCTTATACCAATCTTCATCGGTTACTTTATTGTTGTAACAACTTATGGATTAAAAAACAAAATCAGTGTCAAGTCGGTGAAGTTTAGGATACCAAAATACGTTCCTTCCGCCCTTATTGCTGCAGGGTTTCTCATAATGTTTGCGATACCATTTCAAACAGGTCGTCTTATTATGGAATTTGGGTCGAGATATGAAGCAGTAAACATACTTTTCTTCAGTAATCTCCCAAGATATGTGGGAGTATTAGGCATATTTGCGGTTGGAGGGCTTGTATATCTCTTATTTAAATCAGATAAGGGATTTGGGGAATGGACATTGCTACTCATTTTGATGTTTCTCACACCATTCTTATATGTGCAAACATACATGAAATGGTTTATTCCATGTTTTATATCTCTATTAATTGGTGTAGGTATAATAAATATAGCCAGAGCGGGAAGGAGGGATATGAAGTATGCGCTTATTACACTTGTTATTTTTCTTTTACTGGCTGTCAGTTTCTCCGCTTTTTACCAACATTGGCGGACAAAAGGCGGCATTCATTTATTTGACGGTTATATGAAAGAATCAACATATATTGCAGGCAAATGGATAAAAGAGTATATCGACGGATCACTTATATGTAATGGTCGGAGTCTAAGCAGCCATATATTCGCAGTATCTGGCATACCTCTATTCGCCGGAAGTAATACAATAGATCAGGTTTATGGCTTTTTCAATATTAGCAAAGTGAAACTCAAGAAGAGATCAATAACATCAGAAGAGTATTGGTTGGATGGCCCATATAAACTGAGGGGGTGGCACTCAGAAACATATCGGAAAGAAATTCTGAGCGGAACTTATGAAGAGTTTAAGTTGAACTATGGTTCTCAATATAATTTCACTCATGTTGTAGAATATAAAAGACTACGAGGGTATTTCACTTATCATGGTGTTAATCCTTCAAAATTTCTCAATTATGTGTACAATGAAAAAGATTGTGTGTATGATAACGGAAAAATTAATATTTGGAATCTATGAGGGATAGTATGCGTATATGCATAATTTCAAGCACTAACATGGATGCACCATACGGATCCACCACCAGACCATATTATATATCAAAGAACTTAGCAGAGTTGGGATGCAAGATATTACATATTTGTAATAAACCTCCCACTATACCAGAGAAAAGTGTGAGATATTTTGAAAAAAAGTATTATAAAAACAAATTATGGATTGTTCGCACATGTAAGGATATTTATAGGATATATAAAGAATGTAAAAATTTCGCACCTGATATACTATATGTCCATCAATTAAGCAATGCGCTAAGAGCATTACCGTTAAAATATTTGCTAAAAACACCATTTGTTTTTGATGAGCATAGTTCGTGGGTTTTAGAGAGAGGTTATGCTCCCAAATTTAAGCAATTAATAGGGATAAAACAGGAGGAAATGGTGTCAAAAATATCAGATAAAATAATTGCAGTCTCAGATCAACACAGAAAAGTTTATATAGATTACTATAATATACCTCCAGAGAAAATTGAAACAATAAAAAATGGAGTTGACACAGAAATACTTAGACCAATGGAGCCCGATACTAGAATAAAGAGGGAACTGGGTATCTCTAACGATGATAAAGTTATAGTGTTCACATGCCCAAGAGGATTCTTTTCAAATAATATTGCTTTAAAATACTTTTTTCAAATGATTCCAAAAATTGAAGAAAGAGTGAAAAATGTAAAGTTTGTAATAATAGGAGGAGGTCCAAAATTTGAACCCCCATCTCCCAATGTCATTTATACAGGTTTCGTTCAGGATTTGGCTTCTTATATCAACTTAGCGGATGTTTGTGTTGCTCCTTACCCCCCCTCTGCTGTTTGCGGTGGCACGAGGAACAAAGTTGCTGATTATTTTGCTTGTGGCAAGCCTGTGGTATCCACTGAAGAGGGAATGCGAGGGTTTAACGATGCTGTACCAAATAGAGATTTTTTATTGGCAGTGGATTCAGATGATTTTGTAAATAAAATTATAACTGTATTAAATAATGAAAATCTTTCTATGAAGTTAAGTGAAAATGCCAGAAAGTTTTCTCTTAAATATGATTGGAAAAGTTTATCAAAGGGAGTACTAAATATATTAAGACAGGTGGTAACGCATAATGGAGAAAAGATATAAAATATTAGGCATTGTGTTCGGCTCGTATTCAGGTGTGCGAGAATATTTCTTTGCAAGTTTAGCAAAAAGACATGAAATAATACTACCTAATTTAGAATTAAGAAGACTTTACCGATATTATTCTCATTTTATTTCTTATATACGCACCGCAATTGCACTTCGCGATTTGCCTTCACATCCCGTTCAATGGAGGCAACTCACAAATAAAAATAAATGGCGTTGGATAAAAGGAGCACAGCTTGTTGAGAAAGAAATAAGACGTCACAAGGAAGAGGTTGATTTTGTTTTGCAAATAGGAAGCGCTCATGGAGTTTATACGAAAGAGGCAATATTGCCTTATGTTATATACACTGATGGCACGAGAGCTATTACGGAAAGAGGGGACCCATTATGTCAGTTATGGCCTTCTAAATCGGAAAAAATTATTAGAAAAAGATTAGAGACGAAATTATACCAGAATGCGCGTTTAATTCTGACATTTAGCGAATGTGCCAGAATGTCTGTTATTAATGACTATGGAATAGACGAGAACAAAGTAGTAACTGTGTATGCGGGAGCAAACCTCAAAGAAATTCCTTCTACGATAGAGAAAGATTATAGTAATAAAACAATCCTTTTTGTGGGCAGAGATTTCCATAGAAAAGGCGGTCCAACTTTGATTAAAGCATTTAAAGAGGTCAAAAAACATGTGAAAAATGCAAAATTAATTATGGTTTCAGAGCCAAATTTGAATTATCCAAGCAGAATACATACCATATTTGATTTCTTCGGTATAAATATATCATCCAAGTTAAATATACCTGACCTTATAATTAAGAGTCACATACCTTATGAGGAGTTGATACGGTTGTATGAACATGCTTCAGTATTTGCCATGCCATCAATCCAAGAAAATTTCGGGCATGTCTTTTTAGAGGCAATGGCATACAAGACACCTTGTATTGGCACTACGGTTGATGCAATGCCTGAGATTATAGAAAACGGCAAGACTGGTTTTTTAGTGCCTCCTAACGACCATAAGGAACTTGCTGATAAGCTGATATTGCTTTTGGAAGATGAGAACTTGATGAAGAGAATGGGCGAATCTGGTCGTAGAAGGGTTGAGAAGTATTTTACTTGGGATATAGTAGTTGATAGAATGACGAAAGAGTTTGAGAGGGTACTGGGAGAATATAAATGAAAATAGCTTTTGTTGTTCCTATTGCTCTTCAAAATCCTGACCCAGCAATCAAAAATAGATGGGGAGTTTGGGGTTCAGAAATAAGTTCTCTTTATGTAACTAAAGAACTGGCTAGGAGAGGCCATGAGGTAACAGTTTTCAGTTTTGATTCAAAAAAAGAAAAGGAGGAAGAAATAGAAGGAGTATATTTTAAAAGATATCCACCTAGTAGAAGGAATACAAGCAGTAAGAATTTTATTTTTATTAAGAGAAGATTATTCAGACACTATGACATTATTCATTTTTATGGACTGGTAATGTTTAGATATTCTTATGTGGTTAAGATGCTTAATATGTTCAATGATGTGAAGACTGTTGTAACTTTAAATTATTATAGTAATATATGTCCAAAGGGGAGCGCAATGAAGAATTATGACATTTGTAGAAGATGTAATTTCATAGATTTATTAAAGTGTAGTCGTAGATTCGATAGAGCATTAAAAATAGAAATATACAGACATTTATCTTTTTTGAATGATGCATATATTGTATTAAGTAGAAACTCAAAGAAAGTTTTCGAAATGTTTGGTTTTCCGAAGAGAAAACTCCATGTTATACCCAACATTATTCCAAGGATTAATTACAAAAATAGAAAGAGTGATGGAAAAACTCTAATTTATACGGGGAGGTTGGATGCCACTAAAGGAGTAGATATATTGCTCAAAGCATTATCAATAGTAAAGGAGAAAAATGAAAATTTTAAATGCTACATAGTAGGAGAAGGGGCAGAAATGAAAAACTTAAAAGCGCTGGTGGAACATTTAAAAATTTCTGACAAAGTATATTTCACGGGATTAGTGGATCATGAACATTTAGAAGAGTATTATTTAAGATCCGATATATTCGTATTTCCAGTAAGATGGTTAGAGCCATTTGGGAGATCCTTGCTTGAGGCAATGGCATACGGATTGCCGATTATTGCAAGTGAGGCTGTTGATCAAGAAATAATTAAAGATGCCGCTATCACATTTAAAGTTAATGATTACCATGACCTTGCTGATAAAATAGTATATTTGTTGAGTAATGAAGATGCGCGAGAAAAAATTTCAAAAGCTGGAAGGGAGCAGGTTAAAAACTTCTATCCAGAAAAAGTTATTCCAAAGTTGGAACAAGTTTATAAGAAAATAATTTATAAATTTTAAATTTTTTAGTTCTATGAGAGGACATAAGGACAGTCTCTCTGTGAAAGTTATAAAAAGTAGTTTCTGGGCTTTTGCGCTCAGAGCGGTGAATCGTGCATTCAGCTTCGTCAGGCTCATAATCCTTGCTCGTGTCCTCGCACCTGACGATTTCGGATTGATGGGTATTGCTCTCCTAACAATGGCAACCCTTGATACATTCTCTCAAACAGGCTTCCAAGCCGCTTTAATACAAAAGAAGGATGATATAAAATCATATCTTGATGCAGCTTGGACAGTTTTAATATTGAGAGGCTCTATACTGTTCGCAATTCTTTATATAATTGCTCCTTTTGCTGCTCATTTCTTCAATGCACAAGAGGCTGAAGTCATAATAAGGGTGATAGGTCTATCTTTTCTCATTCAAGCATTCACAAATATCGGTGTTATTTACTTTGAGAAGGAGCTTGAGTTCAATAAATTTTTCATTTATTCGTTTGTCGGCACACTCTCAGATTTCGTCGTTGCGGTCTCCGCTGCACTAATATTGAAAAATGTCTGGGCTCTTGTTTTTGGGTCACTTGCAGGAAGCACTGCGATGTGCATCACGAGCTACTTCATCCATCCTTACAGACCAAAATTTGATTTTCATCTGGGAAAAGCAAAAGAACTCTTCGGTTTCGGAAAGTGGATTTTGGGTTCCAGTATTTTGATTTTCTTAATTACTCAAGGAGATGACATATTTGTGGGTAAATTGCTCGGCACAACAGCATTAGGTTTATATCAGCTGGCTTACAGAATTTCAAATATGCCCGCAACAGAAATAACCCATGTGATTTCTCAAGTAACATTTCCCGCTTATTCAAAACTTCAAGATAATATTCCGAAGTTGAGAGAAGCATATTTAAAAGTTTTACAGGCCACAGCATTTTTATCTTTTCCCATCGCAGGTTTAATCTTTGTTTTAGCTCCTGATTTCACTAAAATATTCTTAGGAGAAAAATGGATGCCGATGGTGCCGGCGATGCAGGTGCTAGTTTTTGCAGGATTAGTAAGATCAATAGCAGCAACAACAGGTCCTATATTTCATGCTGTTGGAAAACCAAAAATAGATACAATATGGCAAATAGTTCGCTTATCTGTGTTAGCGACTTTAATCTATCCGTTTACTATTAAATGGGGGATATTAGGAGCATCAATTGTGGTATTTTTAAGTATTTTTGTTTCAAATATTGGGTTTTGTCTCAAAGCTATAAAAATCACAAAATGTGGTACGAAAAATTTTGTCAATACAATGTCATTATCTTTAGTAGGTAATGCCTTAGCAGTATTAGTTGTATCGGGATTAAGAAGCATAATGGATACTGGGATATGGGAATTTATTATATTTACTTGTATGGGAGTTATGACATATCTTATTATAATCTACTTATTAGATAAGTTATTCTTTAATTATAAAGTACAAATGATCATAAAAGAAAGTATACAGTCGCTTAGAGGTGTTTAAAAGCATGGCACACTTAATAAGAAATAAAAGAATTAAGGAATGTTTTAAGGAACAGATAAATGAGAAAGTTTTAGGTATAAGCGAGGTTCATGAAAATCCTGAAACCAAATGGAGTATACGATGTTTAATTGCTACTTATAATGAGAAAAGATATCCAATTGTCATATGGGTGGTGGCTAAAAAATGAAAACGCAAGTAGAACCAAATCATTATTTCAGTAAGTCTTATGATTCCAAAGAACGCTTTATTAGCTACTGGCACCAGATTAACGAAATTATTAAATTAAATCCCAAAAGTACTTGAAATCGGAATTGGAAATGGTTTTGTTTCTAAATATCTTAAAGAGAGGGGATAAATATAATAACTTTAGACATTGATTGCAGATTAAATCCAGATGTAGTGGGAAGTGTTACAAATATACCATTTACAGATGAATCTTTTGATGTTGTGGCTTGTTATGAGGTTTTAGAGCATTTGCCTTATGAAAATTTTCACACATCCCTCCGTGAAATATTTCGGGTTTCCAGTTCCTATGCAATTTTATCCTTACCAGACGCAAGTAGGGTTTATCGCATTGATGTACAAATCCCAAAAATTGGAGAAATCAAACGACTTTTTTATTTGCCAAGAAGAAAAATGCCTGTTCATAATTTTGATGGAGAACATTACTGGGAAATAGGAAAATTTGGCTACCCTTTAAAAAAAATCGTAGAAGACATTCAAAGAGCAGGATTTGAGGTTAAAAAAACATATAGGGTACTTGAATTCCCTTATCATAGATTTTTCGTTCTGCGTAAACTAAAAAGGAGTGAATCCACACAAAGCAGTGATCTATGGCCGGAAATGGGTAGGTATGGAAGGAAGTTTGTGGAGAAGCATTATGATATAAGGAGACTTAATAAACGCTTGGTAGAGATTTATCGGAATCTTATAAAATAAAGCTGAATGAAAATGAATGTTTTTATCCTCTTATCATACGCCTGACCATATCCACATCCTCTTTAGAGAGAGCTTTTAAGCTTAACAATACTAATGAGTATATACCAATAGAAAGAGAAATCAACAGGAGCATATTTGAATTTATGAGGTAATATACAAACATTCCCGCTATTAAGCCTCCAATCATCGGTTTCATCACGATTTTATGCGGAGGTATTATCTGCAAGTGTTTGGAAACGAAATAAAAACTCTGGATATGAAGAATACTGCACTTGTCGCCACTGTTGCGATGCTCGCACCGTTATAGCTCAGCACTGGAATCGGAAAGAAATTGAGAACAACATTTACAACGGCGCATAATGTATGGCCCACCGTGCTCAGTTTCTGTTCGCCCATTGAAACCAGCAAGTGCGACAAAATAGAATTTAACGAAGTGAATATTAACGCCCAAATCAATTGAAGAGCGGTTGCTGAACCCTCAAACGCATCACCATAAATCAACATGATGATTCTGTCAGCTAAAAGAGTCGTGATTATGGCGATAGGTAACATGATAATTAAGATATACTTAAAGCTAAGTTCGTAAATTCTTATCAGCTCCTCTCTTGAATTTCTGAAAGATTTGAACATTATTGGAAATAAAGATACTCCAAGTGCGCTGGGTATTAGTAGAAAGGGGTCAGATAATTTATATGCGGCGGAATAAAGTCCAACAGGAACATCCCCTTTCATAATTGAAAGCATTATCACATCTATCCGAGAATATATTATAATGATAATGCTGGATAAAGCAAGGGGTAAGCATTCTTTTATCAAATATTTCCACAGCCCGAAATCAATCTTGAATTGAGGGGCACGAATTTCCTCGAAAAAGAATAGTTGAGCAGCGTTTTGACCATTTCTGAAAGGACTAACGCAATCATTATGTGTAAGAGCGTGCCTTTCGCAAAAATAATCCATAGTATAAGCACAGCGGACAAAAATTTGAAGACCAACTTCGCTGTTATGTTATATTCCATTCTGAGGTTTGCTTCAAATATTGTGCGATAGAAATCGCTGAATGATACGAACAATAGCGTTAAAGAAGCGATATAAACATAAGTAGTGGTATCTGCAGGATACGACATTAGTGATATCACAACTATTGACGAAATAATTGCAATGACGGTCAATATCAATCGTATAATATATGCGTTGCCTATTAACTTTGGTGTAATTGAGGGGTCACGAGACATCTCCCTGACAAGAATTGTTTGAAGTCCCAAATCTGTTAGGATATTAAAGAAAGCAAGATATGCGAAAACAAAATTATATTTGCCGAATCCTGCAGTGCCTAAATATCTTGCAAGATATATTGTGACGACCAGTGAGATTAATTTGAATACGATATCTCCAACAATAATAATACCTGTGTTCCTTGCGACCCTCCGCACCGTGCTCAATCAGACCCCCATCCCTTTGATACGCTAATTATGTTTGTAATTTTTCTTCTGAGCTTCCTGACGATAAAGAATTATATAAAATGAGCGTTTGATTCCATATATCAGTGTTATTGGAAATTTTTAAAAGTCAATTTAAAGGCTTTCTTAATTAATATCAATGTTAGAAAAGGATAATTTTAAAAATATTCAATATAAAATAAGCATCATTTGTCAGAATTTTATGTAAAATTGAAAGAGAAATATGTAAAATTATTGTTTATTACATTCATAAATTGAGAAAAGGAAGTTCAGTTTAGGGCTTACATTTTTCCAAAAACTTATATATGGCATCATTCCATTCACACTATCGGTATGAGGGGGAAAGAAGATAGCGGAGTAAAAAGGCATGTCTCAATCTCTGTTTTTTTAAGTGTCGGTCTCTGCCTCATATTTTGTATGGGCATAGTCGGTGCAGCCCCTTCTATCGTGGCATGGTCTTCCTCCGGGGGAAATCCAACTTACAAGGATAATCCACAAGATTTAATCTACAAAGTTCAACAGGGTGATACAATTACTTTCACAGCCACCTCAAACCAAAGTTGTGATTGGGTCTGGGAAGTTTACTTTGGGGCGAGAGTTATTGCAAACTTCACGGAAAACAACACAAAAACAAGCTCATTTACATGGCAGGTTCCGAATGAAACTTCTACATGGAGCATAGATGTGGCTTGCATGAGAAAGCCCACTATTGTTGGACCTCCAGAAAGAGCAATCATAAGCTGGACAATTACAACTGCCAATCTTATTGAAGTAAATGAAGGAGAAGATATTCAGACAGCAATAGATTCTTTACCAGAAGAAGGAGGCATTGTTGAACTAAAAGAAGGCACTTGGAATATTACCTCTCCTATCCGCATTCGCAATGATAATACCACCTTAGTTGGTCAGGGAATGGATAAGACAATAATTAATCAGATAACTGAACAAGAAGATGCTATTGTGATTAAAAGAGAGAATTGGACAGATCCCGGTTTCGGTAATGTAAAGGAGGGTTATCTAAAATGGGTAAAAAAGAATCCTGACAAGATAATTCAAAATATTGTTGTTAAAAGAATGACAGTAAATACCAAAGACGCTCCCGGTCCTTGGGATGGTTTTTCTGCAATAAATCCTCGTAGTGTAATTAACTTATATGTTTCAGAGATCAAAAGCACCCCAAATCCTCAGCCAAAGGATAGAAACGATGATTCATTTGGAATTGGTGGATATAAATGTATTGATTACCTTGTAAAGGATTGTATTTTAGATGGTTATGCATATGTTGTTTCTACTGCGGGTTCTTACAGAGCAAAAACACTTTACAATTTCATATATAATTCCAAAGGTTGGGCTGCAATACATTACAATGGTGTCTGGTCGCTGAGACCGGATTGGAAACCCGAGGATGGCTACACATCTGGTGACATCGACCCAAAGTATAGAGGAAATTTAATAAAAGGAAACACACTTATCGGTGGAGGTGCATCTATATTTGTTTATTCATCGCATGGTATTACAATAACAGAAAATCATGTTGAAAATAGTTACTCAAATCATGCCCCAATCTATTTACGGAGCAGTGGAGGTGAAGAACCAATAGATATTTCATACAATCTTGTTAAAAACTCACGCCCGGTTGGAATCATGGTAGATTACGCTAAAGGAGGAGGAAATCCTATTTTGCATGTTAACATTTTTGGAAATCTTTTATACAACAATAAATGGTATTCTACAGGAGTTTATGCAGGACATGGGATTTCTTTAGCGAGCCCTCCAAAAGATGATTATTTAGCAAATATTTATTCAAACACAATAGTGGGTAATGATGGAGATGGAATATATAATCCTTATGCATGGCTGGTCAATGCAACAAATAACATTATTGTGAACAACAAAAGATACGGAATAAATGGAAAAAATATTACAAGTACCTATAACAATATCTGGAATAATACCCTTGGAAATTATAATCAAACATCACCAGGAGAAGGAGATATTTCTGCCGATCCATTATTTGCTGACCCTGAAAATGAAGATTTCCATCTCAAATCAAAATACGGAAGATGGGACCCTAATCAAAAACAATGGGTTCACGACTCTGTAACTTCTCCTTGCATAGACGCAGGAGACCCAAACTCAGATTACTCTAATGAGCCTGATTATCCGAACGGAAGAATAAACTTGGGAGCTTACGGAAACACTTGGGAAGCATCTTTAGGCACTCCACTTACAACTGGCACTCTAAAAGGCAAGGTAACAGATGAAGACACTGGCTTGCCCATAGAAGGAGCTCTAATTGAAGCAAACTCCCACCAAACAACAACGAACTCTTCTGGAGAGTATACCTTGAACTTACTACCGGGAAACTACACTGTAACAGCTTCAAAAGAAGGTTATTACTCAAGCACAGCAACCGCGGAAATTTTAGCAAATCAGACAACAACTCTGAATTTCCAACTAACAAAAGACACAACACCGCCGGCAATTTCCAATATAACTGTAAGCTCCATCACCTCCCATTCGGCAGTTATTTCTTGGAAAACAAATGAATCTTCAACATCTCTCGTGAAATATGGCACCTCCCCAGGAAACTATCCTTACTCTAAGGAAGATACCTCTTACACCACTTCTCACACTATCACACTTACCAACTTACAACCAAACACTACCTACTACTTTGTTGTCAACTCAACGGACAAAGCAAACAACTCAGCCCAAAGCACTGAGCAAAGTTTTAAAACAAAAGAACCTGATACAACTCCCCCCATAATCTCAAACATAACCGTCTCTGCTATCACTGGCTCAAGTGTAACGATTACTTGGAAGACAGATGAACCCGCCACTTCACAGGTAGAATATGGCTTGACAACAAGTTATGGCTCATCAACACCTCTAGATACAAATTTGGTAACAGAGCATACACAAACAATAACAGGTCTGAAAAGCAATACAACTTATCACTTCAGGGTAAAGAGCAAAGATGCCTCTAATAATGAGGCAGTATCAGGAGACTATACCTTCACCACCACGGAAGAGACAAACCTTGTTGCCTATTACAAGCTTGATGAAGGCTTTGGGACTACTGCTTACGATTCCTCTGAGAATGGAAATGATGGCACAATCTATGGAGCTACTTGGGTTGATGGAAAGATAGGCAAGGCTTTGAGTTTTGATGGAAGTGATGATTATGTGGATTTACCAGATGACATTATTACCGCACCTTCTTTGAGAGCAAATGGTTCAACCCTTATTGCTTGGGTGAAAGTGGAGCCTTCTTTAACTGGCAGGAAGGGTATTGTTGGTATTGCTGCTTGCGACTCTGGATGGTCTGTATTTGGATTGGATTACTATAACGGAAAGGTGCGTTTGGAAACATACGATAATACACTTGGTTATCAGAGGATTGAAAGCACTACCAACATAAATGACGGGAAGTGGCATCATATTGCTGGGACCTATGACCCTTCTGATAAGAAGATGAGGATATATGTTGATGGTGTTTTAGAGACTACAAGTTCTGAACTGGTAAGTCCTGGCTGGTCCACAGGTAGTTCTTTAAACTTTATTGGAAAATGCTCAATGACCGGCGATTATTTCTTCAACGGCACAATAGATGAAGTAAAAATCTACAATAGAGCCTTATCTGCGGAAGAGATATTGGCAGATTATCAGGGAGAAGTTTCTCATATTGTCTATGTGGCCACAGACGGCACTGGCGACTATAACTGCGATGGAGAAGATGACCAGATTGAGATAAACCAGGCCATAGCTTACATCAACAGCATAGGCGGTGGCATCGTTCATTTAAAGAACGGAACATTTGTTATCTCGGATTCAATAAACCTCTCCTCAAATCTAATCTTTGAAGGAGAAGGCACAGAGAAAACAACAATAAAGATCGAAGATGGAAGCACAAAAGAAAATTGGGCTACTATTGTTGGAGATGGAATATCCTCAACAACAATTAGAAACTTGACAATAGATGGAAACAAACATAATTGCCCTGTCCCTAAGGGAATAAACAGCGATATTGATGCCTTCCATCTCTACAACTCTAACAATATCACAGTTGAAAATGTGAAAATGATTGACTTCTGGACTGATGGAGTTGAGTTTTCCCATTCAAGTGATTCTGTAGTTAAAAATTGTGAAGTTATCCAAGCAGGACATGAGGGATTGAGAGCAATATACAGCGACAACATTACATTCTCAAACAACTATGTTTATTCAGCAGGAACAGGTAATGCTGGTATAAGAATATATGAATCAAGTAATTGCATCGTTGAGAGAAATTACTTCAATGTCTACGGCTTCGGCATTCTTATCAATCCGCAGGGCGGAGTTACTTGCGGAAACAACATCTACCGAGATAATTACATTGAAGGTCACTACGGTTTGCCAGGAATAGCACTTTGGCCTTGGGATACAGAGATAAGCAATGAGACATTCATAAGAAACATCATCGCCAAAACTGACGGAACTCAAGAACCGTACGGACACGGAATTCATCTCAGAACAAGAGGAACTGCAAGCCTCAAGAACATAAAGATAATAAACAATGTGATCAACAATGCAATAAAATCTGGAATATATGTAGAAGACGATGCAGATGTGAGCAATATTGTTGCGAAGAACAATATCATTGTGAACAATGGTGAATATGGCATATATGGAAATGTCCTTTCATCATACAACGATGTGTGGAACAACGCCGCTGGCAATTACGGCGGCGGTGCATCCGCTGGAAAAGGAGATATTTCCGCTGATCCGCTCTTCGCATCACCGCCGCATGACTTCCATCTGAAATCGCAGGCGGGAAGATGGAACGGCTCTGCTTGGGTCGTAGATAATGTCACATCGCCTTGCATAGATGCTGGCGTTCCTTTTGAAGAAGACCCCGTTTACGGCGACTATCGCAACGAACTACCACCGAATGGAAGCAGGATAAACATGGGCGCATACGGAAACACAAAAGAGGCTTCAAAATCCGCTGGAAAGACATATAGCATTTCCGGATATGTGAAATATGAGAACGGAACGGGCATATTTAACGCTCATGTCACAAATAACAGGACAAGCGCAGAAGATTATACGGATGAGAACGGATATTATATTCTACATGGATTGACAAACGGAACTTACCTGATAACTGCGAGCGTAGGATCGCTTTCAAATTCAATCGTTGTGACAATCGCAGGAAGAGATGTTGAGAATGCGAACATCACACTCGCTGAAGACACTTCTCCGCCATTAATATTCTTTACATCTCCCACCACAGACTACACAACTGAAAACTGGGTATATGTAAATGTCACGGTCATAGATGAGAGTTCAACATCCTCGTTCATAAACTGGAACAACACGCTCGCAGCATACTGGAGCTTCAACACCGTCAACGAAACAAAATGGACGCCTGACTTCTCCGAACATCACAATCACGGTCGTTTGGGGGATGGGAACACAACAGAAATGCCTGTTTTAACGGAAGGGAAGTTTGGACACGCTCTCAAATTTGATGGTGTTGATGATTTCATAAGAGTTCCCGACGCACCCAGTTTAGATGGCTTCGATGACGGTGAAATCACCATAGAAGCGTGGATCAAACCCGTTCTCGGCTCAAGAGGTTCCATCGTCAACAAGTATCTGTATAATTACACAATACCCATAAACGAGAGGGTTTACGAGCTTGATGTGAAGAGTGATGGCAGAATCGGCTTCGCATTGAGCTCAAATGGAACAGGCGCAGGCACCGTTTGGCTCACATCTGAAATGAAAGTGGAGAACAACACTTGGACACATATCGCCGCCGTATCCGACGGTAAAACGATGAAGATTTTCATTAACGGCGTGCAAGACGCAAACACGGCGCAGGCACCGCCACGCATACACGATTCTCCATATCCGCTTTATATCGGTCGCTGGCAGTGGTCGCCGACAGATTGGGATTGCCCATTCAAAGGTGTTATTGACGAGCTCAGAATTTGGAACAGAGCGCTTTCGCCTGAAGAAATAAGCGCTTCCTTCGCATCCGGCGCACTGAGACACAATTTCACCGATTTGAAGGATGGCATATATGCGTATTATGCCTATGCAATAGACACCGCTGGCAATTACAACAGGACAGAGACGAAATATATAACAGTGAACACAGAGGGGAGAAGAGAAGCGCCACATATCATTTCGTTCTCTCCTTCAGACCTCACGCCCACTCAATATGTGAACCGCACATATACATTCTCGGTCACCGTCAGTCAGCCGGTTTCAAACGCATGGTTCCTTGACGGCGAAGACCAGCACCACAACGCTCAATCCTGGACACACACATGGGAACACACAGGCGTGCATAATGTCACATACATCGGAACGAACGAGAACGGAACGGTCTCCCTCACCTGGACTGTGAATGTGACCCTGAATGTAACTCCGCCTCCTTCGCTTCCTTCGCCTTCGGAAACGCTTGTTTATATATCTCCTTCCTCTAAAGTGGTCAGGAGAGGAGCGTCTTTCAACATCAGCATATATGTTGAACCAGGTGAGGAAATAGCGGGAATGCAGGCAAACCTCATTTTTGACCCCTCATTCGTCCATGTCAACAGCGTCGCCGAGGGCGACTTGCTCAGAAATAGCGGCTTACCGACTTTCTTCATCCCCGGGAAAATAAATAATACGGCAGGTTTCGTGAAAGATATCGCTTGCACCATCTTAGGTAAGGGTAATGTGTCATCACCGGGAACTTTCGCAATCATAAACATGACCGCAGGAAATCTCTCTGGAACCTCTCCACTAAAAATTGAAGGCGTGAAGATAACGAACTCTTACGCTCAATTGCTGCCTCTCAACATATCCAACGGGACGCTCATCGTGAATGACCCCCCTGTTCTCACGCCCATCGGAGACAAGACCGTTTATGAGGGTGCTCTGCTTGAGTTCACGGTGAGCGCTTACGACCCCGATAACGACACCCTCTCATTCACAGCAAGCAACCTGCCAAGGGGCGCATCATTTGACCCAGAAACGAGAAAATTCTCCTGGACGCCTGACTACGAGCAGGCAGGCTCTTATAAAGTGCATTTTGAGGTCTCAGATGGGTATTATAACGATTCAGAGGACATCACGATAACCGTAATAAATGTGAATAGACCGCCTAAAATAACATATTTCGTTCCTGAAAACGGCTCAGTATTCAATGAAAGCGATGTTATCACGATAAAGGTCATCGCAAGCGACCCTGATAACGACAATATTTACTACGAGATAAAAATTGATAATGTCACTGTCAGCACAAACTCATCATATACATGGGAGACGAACTATTCCTCCGCTGGAGAGTATAAAATCACAGCATGCGTCAGTGATGGCTACGCCGAAGTCTCAGAGACGCATACGATCATCATAAACAATGTTGTTCCTCGGTGGGATGTGAATGAGGACTGCGTCGTTGATATCAGGGACCTCACTATCATCGGACAGCACTTCGGTGAGGAATTCATTTCGCCGCCATATCCGAGATATGATGTGAATGCTGATGGCGTCGTTGATGTCTCAGATACAACTATCGTCGGACAGCACTTCGGCGAGATGACTTGCATTTAACAGCACACTCTCTGTGTCCCTGGTCACAAAAGCCTATACATATGAAATGGTATGCTCATTTTAAATCTGCTCAGAAAGAGCATACACTTTGAACCTTCTTCTCTCTACATGTTTTGTCATAAGAAAAATCTAAAATAGCTTGGGAAGAGATTATTCCTGTATTTGTCTTTCTTCTCTTGCATCAGACCGAGCATTCTTTGATAAGCTGAGGAGGACAGAGGAAACTTCTTTTGCCTCTGCCTCCTTGAAATTGAAATATTTGAAAAGGGTCGGAGTCCTCTCAGAGGAGTTAGGTGATGTGAGAATGCGCGCGATTTCTCTATAAATATATGCGGAAAGGTCGTGCATTTGGGGGATGATGTGATAAAGGAGCTGGACAAGTTGAGGAGCGAGTATCATGTGTCTTACACGGGCGCCATTCGTCTCCTTTTGCATAGAGAGCCAAGAGACATCCGCTTGCTCCTCATAAACAGAGCATACGAGGAGTTGAAGCGTGTCGTGCCGGAGTGCAGGATTTGCTTGAATATCAAAGAGTTATCACGGTGCGTTTCTATTTATTGAAAGAGGAGAAAAGAGAGAGGATGAGAGGAAACCTACGAAATCTGCTGGAGGAGGCTCTGAAGGAGGTGGTGAGAGGTGAAGGTGATGAGAGTAAGTGATGAACAATTGAACGACCTACTCATGCGAATCATGCAGAAAACTTCAGATGAAGGTGTGAAAAGGCTTTGTGAAGAGTTATTGAAGGTGTCTCATGAATCTCTTGATTTGAAAAAGGAGCAAAATTCCGATAAATCCGCTCGCAAAGATTGCCGAAAGTCTCGTGGTTAAGATATATCCAAGTTATTTAGTATCACATCAATTTTATCTCTCGGGACATTAGGAGAGATTATTCTTGTATGACCATATCTTCCTTTGTATATTTCTCTTGCATTTATAAGACCGAGCATTTCCAGTTCTGATATGAAATTTGAAATCCTGATTTTTGTCAGAGGTTTCAGAGAATTCATTTCACAAATCTTCCTGTATGCAATATAAACATCATTTGTTGTTGCCTCTTTACCTTCATTGAGAATTGCCTGAAGAACAAGTTTCTGATGGTATGGTAATGTGCTTACGGTCTCTATAATTCTATCCATTTCTAACATTTTCTGAGCATCCCAGACATCCTCTTCTCCCACTTTATCTTTCCCCTTCTCAACCGCAATCTCTCCTGCATATTCCAAAAGCATAAGTGCCTTACGAGCATCTCCATGCTCCTGAGCAGCCAAAGCAGAGCAAAGAGGGATGACACCTTCTTCCAAAGCACCTTCTCTAAACCCTATTTTCACCCTATCCTCAGGTATCTTTTGCAGTTGAAGTGCATTTTGACATCCTCCCCACCCTAAAGGGCGAGGATTCCTGGGCGAGGAGGTTTGTGTATATCCCTCAGCGGGACATACACAGGGTGTGCCAGCACCCCGTTAAACCCTTCTCCGTAGAGAAGGGCTATGTTTAATGCTCCAACAACATCTCTATGTGCTTCAATACCACAGTCGAGGCACTTTAACAGTCGCTTTTGCTTTCTCACATTTTTGGAGCGACACCAAGGGCAGCGAGATGATGTATAGCTTTCCTTGACAACTCTCACACTGATGCCGAGGTTCTCAGCTGTCGTTCTTAGTCTCTCAATGATGTATCTGAAAGACCAGAAGTTGTGGATGAGTGAGTTGATTTTGTTTCCTTTGTTGTTGTTATCTCTGATGTGAGTGATGTCTCCAACGATGATCTCGCTCACACCCTCCTCAAAGCAGAGCTTGACGAAGCGGTAAACGATTGTGTTAATGGTATGTTTGAACCTTCGCTGCCTCTTCAGATATAACTTTCTGAGACGCTTTGATGTGTTTCTGTCGTTAACACGCTTCAGCTCGGACTGATGCTCTGAGATTTCGTGATTCCAATACCACCAGTCTGCCAGTAAGGGTTTTCCTGAGAACGCTACGCTCTGTTTCTCTCCTTCTATCCATGCAGTTATAATGTTCGTCACACCTAAATCTACGAAGGCTTTTCTCGAGGAGGTGGTATGCCTTGGTTGATCAACTTCAACGCTCTGATGTGCATACCACCTCCCCGTCAGATCATCGTAGAATATTTCCAAGCGACCTTGCTTTCCCCTCCATCTGATTGAGCCTGTCACTCTGACTCTCAAACCTTTGGGCAGAACCAACCTCTTCTTCTTCCCTTCTTCTTCGATTTTATAAAGGTCATTCCTGATGACCGTCATCAGTCTCCTCTTTGCAGTCTTTCTGTCTTTCCAGTAGCGTGGTGGAGAGATGTTGTGGATGTGAGGGGGGAGCGGACCTTCATCTTTCAGCTTGAGCAGCGTGAAGAAGCTTCTCCATGCCTCGTTGTTCTTCCTTATGATTTGTTGAGCTGTTGCAGCACCTATGATCGGCTTGAACTCATCATATAGCTCATCGACGCCCTCTTGCCAATCAAATCTGCCTCCGAAGAAGCTCTGTCGCCTGATGTAGTTGAGCTTGTTCCAGAGCACAGCAGACATCTCACATAGGCTGAGCAGAGCTTTCTCTTGTTCTTCAGAGGGTCTAAGCCTGAGCTTGTTCGTTCTTCTCATTTTTCTCATCTCCGAAAACCATCTCATAGATTTTGTGTGCGAGCTCGTCCCAAGTCATGCACCTCAACTTGACCTGCACCTCTTTCAACTTCCAATACGCCTCATCAGATAGCGTCAGATTCTTTGGCATCACTTTATGTATGGAAGAGGAGTATTTAAGTGTTTTGGTTAATTAACTGAAAAACACTCACCTCCCCTAATTCATCCCAGCCTGCGAGGCTTTCTTAGCGACGTTTTTGTAAGGAGGGAAAACATATTCACGAGAGCCAAAAGAAGAAATCACCCTCGGGTCTATCCTCTCTTTATATGTGAGATCGTTTGAAATTCCAATGATACTTATGAATCCTTCGGTTATATCCATGTTCTCTCTTGCCCTCAGAAGATTATAAAGAATACTTTCTCCCTTCAATTTGTCAATTTCATCTAATACGACGATCGTTATACCTCCAAAATCATTCAAAATTTTCCAAAGTTTATCATAATATTCCGAAGTTGCGATGCCTGTTGATGGAATTTCAAATTCAGGTGAGACAACATTACATATTCTCTTAATTATTCTTGTTGTTGTATTTATTTGATTGCAATTTATGAAAACGGATTTGACATTCACACCCCTCTTCTTCACCTCTTTGTCGAGTTCTATAAGAACATACTTTGTAACTGCCGTCTTACCGACCCCAGTCTTTCCGTAAATAAAGACATTATGGGGTTTGTCGCCACTGAGAGCGGGGCTTAAAGCGGAAGCGACCTGCCTTATCTGCTCATCTCTCCCTATCAGTCGCTCTGGCACATAGTCTGGGAGCAGAACAAAGCGCTTATTGAATATCCTGTCCTCAATCTCCTCAAATATGCCCATTCTTATCCACCTCTCCACTTATCAAGAGACACACCCCTCTGTTTTATGTGGAATAGATGATGAAGCGGATGGAAGGGAGCATGATGCTCCGAACAAAACCGAAAAGCTTATATATACCTATCTGATATGCTCCGATGGTGGGAGGAATGTGAGCGGAGGTGCTCCGGAGACCGAGAGTAATCCCTGAGCCAGAGGGAGGATAGGGGATCGTATTGCCCGAAGGGCAGGGTCTGCTCCAGGATTTGGAATGACTATCTGACTGCAAAAGAAAACAAAGATGCATCCTGGAGCACCTAGGCGGCCTCAGTTATCCACGGTGATGAGAAGTCCCTCTCCGTTTCAGTCCCTCACATCATGTCCTTTAGGCAATAGTAAGTGAAGCGATGATTACTTTTCTGTGGTCTCACTTAAGATGGAGTATAAAAATAAAAAATGGAAATTAAAAATAGAGACAAAAATATAAAAGATGAGGGGATCATCATGAACATTCATCATAATAGAGCAGACATCATTACTCCCTCATCCTCTTCCCCTGCAATTTCTCTCCTTACATCAGCGGAAAATCTTTCAATTTCCTATGCTCTCGCTCTGCATCGTCTAAACATAGGACGGAATGGGGTCACGTCTCCATGGTTTCCACATAAAACGGAGGGGTATGAGTTGAATGTCAAAATCTGCTCTCTCGCTCTCCCCTTACCCCCTTCTCTCTTTACCCCCCTTATCTTTCCATTTCCACATAAAATGGAGGGGTGTGTGACCCCATCTTTTTTCAACGCCCCTTTCCTTAGTATCCAGAATACTCTTCGTGAGCCCCTGAGAACTGCACGCTCTTTCAGGAAACGGCGAAAGTATTTTTATATGTGAAGGACAAGGAGAGCAGGGATGGAAATGCATAATAAAGAGAAGGCCGCCAGTGCTGTTTTCTTCTCGCCCTCTGCAATTCTATTGATGCTTTGCATCGCATTCCTCGCTACCACGCCGCTTGCATGCGCAAAAACAATCGTCAGCATATATCCATCGGTAAAGACTGTCTCACAAGGGGAAACTTTCACCGTTGATGTTTATGTGGAGCCTGACCGTGATATTGCGGGAATGCAATTCAATCTGAAATTCAACAGCTCGCTTTTGAAAGTGAACAGCGTTTCGGAAGGAGATCTGTTCAAGGGGGACAGCGACATTATTAACACATTTTTCAACCCAGGAACGATAGACAACGAAGAAGGGATTGTCAAATATGTTTATGGTTGCATCATAACGCCGGGAGAGAATGTATCTTCGCCCGGAACATTCGCCACAATAAATATAACAGCAAGCGATAAAGCGGGAACTTCACAACTCTCATTCATAGATATACCTCCTATTTCTGTCACTGTAACAGACCCTGAGGGGAATCCTGTCCCGATAGAACTGAAAAATGGCAGTGTAAAAGTGAATAGTCCGCCTGTAATAACATATTTCTCACCCGCAAATGGCTCTGTATTCAACGAGAGTGATGTGATCACGATTGAGGTCATCGCAAGTGACCCTAACGATGACACTCTAAGCTATGAGATAAAAATTGACGGCGTTACGAAAAGCACAGCATCAAACTACTCCTGGGTGACCGACTACGAATCTGCGGGAACGCATGTCATATCCGTGAAAGTGAGCGATGGTTTCGCTTCTGACACAAAAGAACACACAATTATCATAAATGATGTGAACCGTCCGCCTGTTCTCACGCCCATCGGGGACAAGACCGTTTACGAGGGTTCCCTGCTTGAGTTCACGGTGAGCGCTTACGACCCCGATAACGACACGCTCACATTCGCAGCAAGCAACCTGCCAGAAGGTGCCGAGTTCAATTCAACGACCCGCACTTTCTCTTGGACACCCGACTACTTCCAAGCAGGCTCTTACCAAATATGTTTCACGGTAAGCGATGCAAAAGGATTGAGTGTCAGTGAAAACATTACAATCACTGTCAATAACGCCTACCCTCCCTATGATGCAAACAAGGATGGCATAATTGATATTCGTGACCTCACAATCGTCGGACAACATTATGGCGAAGAGGACTCAATTTACGATTTGAACGGCGATGGTATTGTTGATGTCTCTGATTTAGTTATAATAGGGCAGCATTTCGGCGAAATTAGCACATAGCACGGCACTGGCATGAGGGTTGGAAGATATGTGTTGGGCTTATGCACGCTCTTCGTCGGCACCATAATTATTGGAAATGCTCTAATGCAGACACGAACGCAGGAAGAGGCGACAAAGGTAATTGTCTCCCCTACATCCCAAACGGTTATGAAAGGGCAGAATTTCACGGTCAATATATCCGTTGTCCCTGGCACTGAAATCGCAGGCATGCAATTCAGCCTCAGATTCAACAGCTCGCTTTTGAAAGCGAACAGCGTTTCGGAAGGAGAACTTTTCAAACAGGGAGGGCATATCACATTTTTCAACCCGGGGACAATAGACAACGAAGAAGGGATTATATCTGAGGTCTGGGGAATCATCATAGAGCGGGGGAGCGTCTCAACGCCTGGAACATTTGCAATCATAAATATGACAGCGAGCAATTCAAAAACGGGAATTTCTCATATCTCTCTTTTCCATGTCAAGATCACTGACCCTGAAGGGAACCCAGTGCCGATAACGATAGAAAACGGGACGGTTGAAGTGCATAGCGAGCATGAAATATGCTTTGACACGGGCTCAGGCGGATATCCGAGCATAATGGGAACCCATTTCGGAAATTTCACACCATTCCACAATATCACTGTCAACAAAATTTATACATATGCCATTCCAGGAACAGGGGGACATAGCGAACATGTCATATTTTATGAGAATGGCAGGAAAATAGCAGAAGGAAACTGGTCAGGATACATTCATAATGATTATCATTACATTGTCTTCCCCGCTCCTTTCTCGTTGGAGGCGAACAAGACATATAGTTATGAGATTAAGACAGGCTCTTATCCTCAAATCATTCACAATAAAACGCTAAAGAACGCATGCGGAGAAGTTATTTGTGATAAGTTTGTAGATGTGAATGGCATCGTGCATGATGACTGGATACCCGCTTTCAGGCTCGAATACCACGATGAATGAACGCACACGACTGCTCGGAATCTGCATCATCACCGCAGCGGCGGCGCTTTCGGCATTGACAGCGGTAGCGCTCGCATACTCATATGTCTCTGTGTTCCCTTCCTCTCAAACCGTCTCGCAGGGTGAAACATTCACGATTGCGATATTTGTTGAGCCTGACCGTGATATTGCGGGTATGCAATTCAGCCTGAAATTCAACGGCTCACTCATTTCCGTGAAAACGGTGAGCGAGGGGGAACTTCTCAAAAAAAGCGGACTCAACACATTTTTCAACGAAGGAAATATAAATAACGAGGATGGCATCGTATCAGATGTGTATGGTTGCATTCTTGGAAAAGGAAATGTTTCTGAAAGTGGATATTTTGCACTGATTAATGCGACTGCTATCTCCCCCGGAACATCTTATATTGAGCTGAAAAATGTCAAGATAAGCGACCCTGAGGGAAATTATGTGCCCGTTATCGTTGAAAACGGAACAGTAATGATTATACAATCCCCAACCCCAAATATATCCACAACTATATCTCCAACCATGTCCCCAACCGCTTCACCTCCTTCTATTTCTCCATCGCCCCCACCCTCAACATCTCAACCCGCATCACCATCCCCGCATCCCCGCCCAAAAATTATTCCTTTTGAGGATTTACTCGCACTTGCAGGCTCAATTCTCGCATATTTATTGCGGAGAAAATCATGAAATGAGCATGAAATATTAAGGGAAAATTAGCAGATTAAATTTGCAAATTATCTATTCTGATAACGCTTCTTCTCTTATAAGACATTACCGCTGCGATTGCAATTTTAAGTGCTTTCAATCCTTCTTCTCCAGACGACATTATTTTACTATTCCTTTCTACCGCATCAATAAAATGCGTCAATTCGTTTTTCAGCGGTTCAGCACGCTTCACTTCCACATCTCTTATCTCACCATTCTCGTCCAATATCAATCTTTGATTTATGTAGTCAAGATAAGCGACACGCTCAACGCCTATCACGCTCAGCCTCCTTATTTTACGAGGCGTCAGCCAGTTCGCCTCAACAACGCCTGATTTGTTCTCACCATACCTTAATAATATTGAGGCATAATCCTCGTGCGCGAAATGCCTGGAGCCGTTACCCGCTATTGCGTAGACCTCCACCGCAGGCTCACCATAAAGGAATGAAATCACATCTATGTCGTGAATCGCAATATCAATAATGACACCGACATCCTTTATACGAGGTGGATATGGTCCCACGCGCCTTCCTGATATTGAGACGACATCGCCGAGCATATTTCTTCGCATTAAATCATTTAATGCCATCACAGCAGGGTTGAATCTTTCAATATGCCCGACCATCAACTTCAAACCCGCTTCTTCAGCCGCATTTATAATTGTGCATGCGTTCTCCAATGAATCCGCTATCGGCTTCTCCACAAGCAGATGAACTCCCGCATCAATGACATCAAGCGCAACATCCTTATGCAAAGTCGTTGGAACTGCAACGCTAACAGCATCTAAATCCCTCTTCAAAAGTTCCCTATGATTCGTATATGCATTCGTTCCATACATCTCTGCGATTTCTTTTGCCTTTTTACCGTCAACATCAGCAACACCTACCAGCTCAACTCCTTCCATCTCACTATACACACGCGCATGATGCCTACCCATCGCACCAACTCCTATAACTCCGACCCTTGTCATACGCCCACCTCACACGCCACTCTCACACCCGCAGGCATGTGCGTTTAGGAATGGCTCACGCTTTTCTTCCGGTTCCGATAGGAATTTGCGATTTTCATCATATAAAAAGGATAAAGTGTTGCGGATATGTGTTGAAAACACATGTGAGAAGCAGATAGTAAGGGAAATAACATTCCTTTTCTACAAAAAAATATTCCATGTTTTTAATGTTATCAATACATCGCTTATTTCATCATCTCATCTTCGCCCGCTTGATTATATCCACTATATAATCTAAATTCTCCTTTCCTACGCCTGGATGCACGGGCAGCGATAGAACCTCCGCGGATAACCTTTCGGAAACATCCAAACTGCAATCATATCCAAGCTTCCTGTATAAAGGCTGCTTATGCACAGGTGTTGGGTAATATATGCCGACCTCAACGCCTCTCTCCGTGAGCATCCTTGCAAGGTCATCCCTATTCACTCCTTCTTTTCCTCTGTTTCCCTCCGCTCTATTGTCTCCATTGGCTCCATCGGCTCCATCGGCTTCTTCATCGCCAACGACTCTTATCGTGTATTGATTGAAGACATGTGTCCTTCGCTCTTTCACGACAGGCGTCACAATCCCACATATTCCTTTCAACCTTTCCGTCAAATATTCCGCATTCTCACGCCTCCTTTTCGTGAAATAAGGCAATTTCTTCAATTGTTCAATGCCTATTGCCGCACTTATATCCGTCATACGCATGTTAAATCCCAAAATTTCATGCATATATCTCGCAGAGGAGCCGTGATTTCTGAGCATTCTGGCTTTTTTCGCAATTTCTTTGCTGTTTGTTGTGAGCATTCCGCCCTCTCCTGTCGTCATGTTTTTCGTTGGGTAAAAACTGAAGCATCCCGCAGTCCCGAATGAACCGACCTTCTTTCCTGCGAACTCTGCTCCGTGTGCCTGACAGGCGTCCTCTATCACATGCAAATTGTGGTCCTCTGCCAGATCTGCAATCGCTTTCATGTCACATGGCTGTCCATACAAATGGACGGGGATTATCGCCTTCGTCCTTTCATTAATCGCATCTTTCACTTTCTCAACATCAATATTGAAATCATCCTCACGAACATCAACAAAAACAGGCTTCGCTCCCACGAACAATATCGCATTTGCCGTCGCTATGAATGTGAATGGTGTCGTTATCACCTCATCCCCTTCACCTATTCCCGCAGCGAGTAATGCGATATGAAGCGCCGCTGTCCCTGAGCTGACCGCAATCGCATGTTCAACGCCTATGAAATCAGCAAAAGCAGCCTCAAACGCTTCAACATTCGCTCCCTGCGAAAGCCTTCCAGCACGCAAAACACGCTCAACCGCAGATATCTCCTCTTCTCCCAAAAAAGGAGCTGATATTCTTATCATCGCCATACTTCCCTTATATGGCTCTTTCATTTCCTCATCAGCCCACTTTCTTCCCACATCGCTCCCTCACTCATTCAAAACTAAATATCGCTTATATGCATTTAGCTGTCTCGGAGAAATCGCAAAGAGGAAGAAAGAAAAAGCAGATAAAAGCATTCACACCGGTTGTGATGGAAGAAATCTAAAGACGATAACATTTCTTGCTCTTTCGTTTGTTAAAGGAACGTCAAAGTGCATTCCGATGCGGAAGGGGGATTTCCACTGAGGATTCCCTTCTTCCTCCTTCTCCGCCGTGATAAGATGAACTTTGATGCATGTTAAACGATTATGAGAGTAGATTTCCACTTGTAAATATCGGGTGAGTGTGTTTCAATATGAGAGTAGATTTCCACTTGTAAATATCGGGTGAGTGTGTTTCAATATGAGAGTAGATTTCCACTTGTAAATATCGGGTGAGTGTGTTTCAATATGAGAGTAGATTTCCACTTGTAAATATCGGGTGAGTGTGTTTCAATATGAGAGTAGATTTCCACTTGTAAATATGCTGTGCAGACGGTAAGACGGCACTGAGGGAATGAAAATGTGGGTCTATCCGCTTCGTAGGCTGCCCCGTAGGCTGCCAAGTCCCATCCTTTCTCCTGCTCTTGCTTGCTTTTTTCATGAGGCATAAGGACAGTGCCCGCCCCTGCGGCGGCAGAGCAGTCTATATAGTTTATAGGGAAAAGCTTTAAATAACCTCTATTTCATTTGGATTATCTTTATTATTAAGATTAATTAATAATTAATTAATTAATTAAGAAAGAGAATGAGAAAGAAGAGAAAAGTATAGATGTGAATAAGCATCTCTTCATCTCTTAATTTTTTAATAAAAAAATAGAGGGTTGAAAGATGGGTCGTCCTGGGAGACCTGCGGAGTTGAGGGATGGCAGGGTCGTAAGTGTGTATATGGAGAGGGAGACGCTTCGTCGTATTGAGGAAATGGGCGTTGAGCGTTCAGCGTTCATAAGAGGAGCTGTTGAGATGATGCTTGGTAGCGATGTTTTTAAGGAGCGGGAGAAGCTGCGAGCGGAGGTGCGTCGGTTAAAGAGGCTCTTGCAAGAGCGGGAGCGACGCATCAATGCGTTGGAGAAGGAAGTTGCTGCGAAGGAGCGGGTTATCGCAGAGCTGCGAGAGCGTTTAGAAGGAAGGGCGTTAGAAGGGAAAGGGAAGAGAGCGAAGAAGAAGTAGCGTGAGTAGAAGAAAGAAAAATAACAAATGAATATAATTTAAATACGATGCGAAGTTTTAATTCAATAGGAAATGCCTGAGGCTGGAAGTGAGCCATTCGTAATATTTGAGCGGGGTCTCAGGATATTCAAGAACAGGGATGCTCTTTTGCCGACATGGACGCCGCATCGCATACTTTTCAGGGACGATGAGATCGCACAGATAAGTATAAATCTCGGATACTCGCTCATCGGCTCTGCTCCTTCTCACATGCTCATTCTCGGACTTCCAGGGACAGGAAAAACAGCAACAGTCCTCTTCGTCATAAATAAGTTGAAAGAGAAGATAAGAGAAGAGAATATAGAAGATGTTCTCATAAGTTATACAATTTCTGGAAGAACTTCATACAGCACGCTTGTTGAACTTGCGTCAGACATTGACATATATTTGCCGACGAGAGGATACAGCTTCAAGGAAGCTTGGAAGAAGTTTAAAGAAGAGATAAGAGATAAGATTTTCATTGCTGTGATAGATGAAATAGATTTGTTAATATTAAATGGAGGAAGAGATATTCTTTATTATTTATCCAGGACGCCGAAAATATCAATAATAGGGATATCTAATATTCTCAATGTTTTGGATTTAATAAAGGATCCGAGAGTGAGAAGTTCATTTTCTCCTCAGATTCTCATTTTCAATAAGTATAATGCGGAGCAGCTGAGAGGAATACTTGAGGACAGGGTGAAGGAGGCGTTCTATTCTGGTGTTGTTGAAGAAGGTGCGATCGCACTCTCTTCAGCTCTCTCAGCTCAGAGAGGAGGAGACGCAAGATTTGCTTTAGACCTCATGCTTAAAGCGGGAGAGAAAGCGGTTATAGAGGGAAAAGATAAGATAGATGAGTCGCTCATATATGATGTTGTTGATGATGTTGAGACGCTGCATGTGAAGCGAGCGATAGAGAAGCTGCCTCTCGCTCACAGATATCTGCTCTCAATAATAGCAGCGAATCAGGGATTATCCCCATCTGAGATATACGAAATATACAACAGAAACGCTCCTTCCCCTCTCACTCGGCGAAGACTCTCATCTTTCCTCTCTGAACTTGAACTATTCGGCATAATAAGAATGGAGAGGAAGGGGAGGGGTC
>Ga0190367_1000286_pt1 | contig 38416 bp, 40 predicted proteins | sample 4872181011_MG_FD_171838 | JGI IMG/M metagenome (GOLD analysis project Ga0190367, IMG submission 171838) | Hydrothermal vent microbial mat bacterial communities from Southern Trench, Guaymas Basin, Mexico - 4872-18-10-11_MG | ecosystem: Environmental > Aquatic > Marine > Hydrothermal vents >... | reverse complement strand
ACATGATACTCTACGCCCTGGATCACATGCCATCGGGGGATTTCAGGATTAAGGTGCCCCCGATATTCAGGGCCCCACCAGGTGAGAACGTGGCTAGGGTTGAGGCCCCCCGCGGCGAGCTCCTCCACTACGTGAGGTCGGATGGGAGCGACAAGCCTTACAGGTATAAGGTCAGGACGCCTACTCTGGCGAACTTGATGGCGACTATGCAAATGCTTAAATCGAGGGGGGATAGGGTCGTCTACGTTGCGGACATACCCATAATATTCGGCAGCATAGACCCGTGTATATGCTGTACGGCTAGAGTGTTGATAGTAGATGAGAGGGGTAGGGTGATCGAGACGACAACTGATGAGCTGGCCAGGATGAAGAGGTGGTGAGGAGTGTGGTGGAAGGAGGTGTTGGAGGCTCTGCTGTACCCCGGCGTCCTCTACCTCTCCCTAATAGCGCTACTATTCGAGTGGATAGACAGGAAGCTGGTAGCAAGGCTGCAGAACAGGGTGGGGCCGTACTACGCTGGCCCTCACGGGATACTCCAGCCCCTAGCCGACTTCCTGAAGCTCCTCTCGAAGGAGGACATCGTGCCCGAGGGGACTGACAGGCTGCTATTCGCGGCATGCCCAGTACTAGCGCTGGTCATAACCCTGACGGCAGCTGCATTCCTCCCCCTAGCCGCCCCCCGCGGTCTCGTGTCCTTCGACGGCGATCTCGTGGTTGTAGTCTCGCTCCTAACCCTCTACGCCCTAATAGTCTACGCGTCGGGCATTGCCCCCCCGAGCAGGTACTCGCTAATAGGAGCTGAGAGGGCTGTGCTCATGTTGATAGGCTTCGAGATACCCCTCATGCTCTCGTGCCTGAGCGTGGCCCTAGCCGCTGGGAGCCTCAGGATAAGCGACATAGTCGCGCGCCAGGTCGAGCGGTGGTACGTGCTGGGGCCCCACGCGGTGGCGTTCATAATATACCTCATAGCTTCCCAGGCGGAGCTTGAGCGTGTGCCCTTCGACATACCCGAGGCCGAGACGGAGATAGTAGCTGGGTGGCAGGTCGAGTACGCTAGCTGGAGGCTTGCCCTCTTCAGGCTGTCAAGGGACGTCGAGATGGTGTTGCTCTCGGGCCTGGCGGCAGCCCTGTTCCTCGGGGGGCCGCTGGGACCCGCGCCACCTAGCTTAGGCTGGCTGCTCCCTCCAATCTACTTCCTCCTAAAGTCGGCGTTCGTGTTAGCCCTCCTCTCGGTGCTTAGGGCCTCCTTCGCCAGGATTCGGGTTGACCAGTTCATAGCCTTCTGCTGGCGCTACCTGATTCCCGCATCCCTTGCATACTTACTGGCGGTGGTGTGGGTGATGTGATGTGAGCCTGATCCCGGACGTGTTGGGGAACCTGTTCAGGAGGAGGGCGACAGTAATGTACCCTGAGGAGCGCAGAGAGCCTCCCGAGAGCCTCAGGGGAAAGCTGAGCTTCGATAGGAGCAAGTGCATTGGCTGCAGGCTCTGCTGGAGGGTGTGCCCGGCCTCGGCCATAGAGATAGTGAAGGATGACAAAGGGTTCAGGCCCGTGTTCCACATATACAGGTGCATATACTGCTACCTGTGCGTGGATGTATGTCCAGTTAAGGCGATTAAGCCCACTAGAGAGTACGAGAACGTCGCTCTGAGGAAGGAGGACTTGGTGGTGAGGTGAGAACGTGTTGGACATAGCTGTGCTGATGGCCGCGGTCGCTGCAGCCATCGCGGCTGTCGAGTTTAAGAAGCTCCCACACGCCATCCTGGCCTTCGCTGTAATGAGCATACTAGTGGCAGCGGCCTTCTACGTGGCTGGGGCACGCCTGTTAGCCGTCTTCCAGCTCGCAATTTACGCGGGCGCTGTCTCAATACTCATGCTAGCAGCGCTGCACGCGGGTGAGGAGCGTGGAGAGTAGGAGGGTCTTAGCTGGGATTGCAGCAGCGAGCTTGATGCTCGCTGCAGTGCTGATATGTAGCGTGGAGGAACGCATTAAGCCGGTGTGGAGCATCAGGAGCCCCGTAGCGCCCTCTCACCTGTGGGCCGATAGGTGGGCGGACATCCTAGCCCAGGCCCTGGTGCTGTTAGCTACGGCTGCAGCCGTGGCACACACGCTGAGGAGGGTGGGGGGTGCATGAGCCTGCTAAACGCGTACTCGGTGGCTGCCGCCGCGCTGATAGCAGTAGGCGCGTACTGTGTGGCCTCGAAGAGGAACTTGATAAAAGTAGTCATGGGGATAGAGATAATGACTACCGCCGTCAACCTGAACTTTATAGCGATGGGGCTCAGAGGCGGCGTGCTGGATCCCCTAGCCTCCATGTACGCGGCAGTATCCATGGCAATAGGAGCAGCTGTGGCAGCGCTTGCGCTGGCGCTCATAGTCCAGGCGTACCGCCATTATGGCACACTTGACTCGTCTAAGATGAGTAGGTTGAGGTGGTAGAATGGGGCCTCAGGACGTGCTAGCCCTCCTCTTTGGGTCGAGCCTGACAATAATAGTCGCCGATAGGCTTGGGAGGAGGCTGGGAGCTGCTAGAGCTGCTGGATACGTGACTGTGGCAGCACTAACGACGGCGCTGCTGATGTCGTCGTCTCTGCCATCAGGCAGGTACAGGCCCTTCCCCGCCACGGGCATCCCTGTAGCTGAGCTGAGGGTGGACGAGGCCTCGAGGATCTTCAGCTTGCTATTCACCTCCCTGGGCCTGCTAGTCGCGATATACTCCCTGAAGTACATGGAGGGTGAGGAGGGTCTGGGAGCTTACTACCTGCTCCTCCTGCTAATGGTGGCTGGCATGGTTGGCGTGGCGCTATCGAATGACCTCTTCACCCTCTACTGCTTCTGGGAGCTCATGTCAGTCACGGCCTACGCGCTGGTAGCGTTCAGGTGGTGGCACTGGGAGCCTGTTGAGGCTGGGCTTAAGTACCTGGTTATGAGCACGCTGGGCGCGCTGGTAGCTCTCTATGCGATCTCGGTGATCTACGGCGTGGCTGGGACTACGAACTTCGATGAGCTACGCTCCATCTTCGCCACACTGGGCGATGAGGGGGTCGTGAGGCTCCTTGCAGGGCTGCTGCTATTCGGCTTTGGCGTTACAGCGGCCATAGCGCCATTTCACACGTGGCTCCCAGATGCTCACCCAGCGGCGCCCAGCTCTATAAGCGCCATGCTATCGGGAGTGGTGATAAAGGCTGGAGTCTACGCAATTGCCCGCGCCCTACTCTACATCCTTCCTCCAACCAGCGGCATAGGTTACTTACTCATGTACGTAGGGCTGCTCACGTGTACTGTGGGAAACCTGGCGGCGCTAAGGCAGCTCGACGTTAAGAGGTTCTTGGCGTACTCCTCGGTGGCCAACATCGGTTACATAATGGTCGGCATGGGCGCCGGGTACAGAGCCCACCTCCTCGGCCTGACTCAGTTCGCGTTAGCCGGAGTAGCTGGCGCCATGCTACACGTGATAAATCACGCTTTAGGCAAGGGGCTGCTCTTCCTCTGCACTGGAAGTGCCATCCACGTGATTAAGAGTAGGGCTATCCCGGACTTGGAGGGCTGTGGGAGGAGCATGCGTATCACCGGGATATCGTCGGCCATAGGCCTGCTGAACCTAGCGGGGATACCCCCTCTAGCTGGCTTCTGGAGTAAGCTCCTCATAGCCTACGGACTGGCTGGGTTGCTGTGGGACCCGCTCATCACGATGGCCCTAATCGTCTTTATAGCTAACGCGGTTCTAGCCGCGGGCTACTACATTTACTTATTGATGAGGCTATTCAGGCGTAGAGCTACCGGAGCAGGTGAGGTATCGCCGCTGATGTGGGGGCCCGAGCTTGCGCTGGCGGCGGCGTGTCTAATCCTGACGCTCCTCCTGTCACATGTGCTTGTACACGTGTATACAGGCGCATCAGCTCTGATGGGGGTGGTGGGATGAGCGTGGAGGTGTTCGCGAACCTAGCCTGGGGTGCGCCAGTAGCTGGGGCGCTGCTGACCCCCCTGCTCGCACGTATCAGCGGCAAGGTCAGGGACTCTGCAGCAGTAGCGGCATGCCTAGCTTCAGCTCTCTCCGCCTCCATGCTCCTGGCCCCCCTCATCAGGGGCGAGCTACCTACAGTCTACAAGCATGAGTGGGTAGGGCTCCCAGGCTTAGGCAAGATAAGCTTTGGCATCCTGCTCGACCCCCTCAGCGTAATATTGGCCAACATGGTCGCCTGGATCTCGACTCTAGTGTTCATATACTCCCTGAGCTACATGAGGGGAGACCCTGGCCTTACTAGGTATTGGTTCTTCATGCAGCTATTCGTGGGGAACATGGAGCTCCTAGTGCTCTCGGAGAATCTCGTCCAGATGCTGGTTGGGTGGGAGGGGGTAGGGCTGTGTAGCTACGCGCTAATAGGGTACTGGTACCAGGATAGGGAGGAGGATTACCTGAGGTGCTGGGTCGGCGAGCCGCCCGAGGCCTATCCACCCTCGCACTGTGGACTTAAGGCCTTCCTCGTCACTAGGTTTGGCGACACCCTCATGATTGCTGGGATACTGCTGCTGAGCTTAACGGCTGGCACCGTCTCGTTAACAGCGCTTCGAGCTGCACCCCCCACAGCTCCTCCACAGCTGTTGTTGGCGGCGTTAATGCTGATCTACGCTGGCGCGGTGGGCAAGAGCGCGCAGCTCCCGCTGATGGAGTGGCTCCCAGATGCCATGGCTGGCCCCTCGAGCGTTAGCGCGCTAATACATGCTGCCACCATGGTCAAGGCGGGGGCCTACTTAACTGCACGGCTAGCGGGCGTGGCGCTGGCCTGGAGCAGCTACGTGGATACGTCGCTCTTCTTCGAGTACGTGATGTGGACAGGGGTTATAACGGCGCTTATAGCCTCGCTGCAGGCGGCTGTGGCCACTGAGCTCAAGAAGACGCTAGCCTACTCCACTGTGAGCCAGATAGGCTACATGATGGCCGCCCTGGGCGCAACAGCTGCTGAGCCCGCGGCGTCAGTAGCCGCGGCGGTCTTCCACCTCCTCAGCCACGCAGTGTTTAAAGCATCCCTCTTCCTCGCCGCTGGCGCGGTCATACACGCTGTCGGGTCGAGGTTTTACAAGCACTACGGGGGCTTAGGCAGGTACATGAGGGCAACTCTGGTCTCCGTGCTGCTAGCCTCGCTATCCCTCATGGGAGTGCCGCCTCTCTCGGGATTCTGGAGTAAAGACCTAGTACTTTCGGTCGTGCTGAGAGCCGATCCCGCCGCCTTCTGCGTAGCTCTGGCAACCGCCGGTATAACAGCCTTCTACACTGTGAGGATGGTGGGCCGCACCTTCCTGGGGGAGGAGAGTGAGGTGGTGAGGGAGAAGGCTGAGGCACATGAAATCCACGAGGCCGACCCCGTAATGCTGGCGCCATATGCCGTGTTGGCAGTGCTGAGCTTAGCGCTGGGACTGGCTGGGCCATGGCTGGAGCACGAGCTCAGCAGCGCGCTATCACTCTCTGGAGGGGCTGGGGATCCGAGCTGGGAGGTAACAGCAGCGTCCATCATCGTGCTGCTAGCTGGCGTAGCGCCAGCTTACCTCCTCTACGTAAAGGGGCGTGAAGCGCCATCGCTCAAGATCTTGGAGCGCTTAAGAGAGCTCCTGCTCCGCAGGCTTTACATCAACGCTGCCTACTACAAGCTATTTGCCCTCCCAACGCTTAAGCTAGGGAGGGGGGCGCTAAGGGTAGAGGCTGGGATGACGTCCACGCTATGGCGTGTAGCTGTCGGGTCATTAAAGCTAGCTGACGCCGTTAGGAGACTACATACCGGCGTACTTAACTGGAACGTCCTGCTCTGGGTTGTGGGAGGCGTGGTGCTCCTCCTGCTAGCGCTATTCGGGTGATAGGCATGTACGTGCTCCTCGCATCCATATCGATCCCCATGGCTGCAGCAGTAGCGGCCCTGTTTGTTAGGAGCTGGAGGGCTGGCAGCGTGGTAGCTGGTGGGGCCTTGGCATGCTCAGCGCTGCTGCTAGGCCTGGCAGCGGTCGCCGTAAGTGAGGGAGGGAGAATGCCTGTGGAGTACTACGCAGTTGCTCCACAACAGGGGCTCTTCGTGTTTGAAGGAGATGGCTTTAACCTACTATTCGCGCTGATAGCAGCTGCCCTTGGAGCTACGATAGCCGTGTACTCGGGGGCCTACATGGCTAAGTCGCAGAGCCCAGCTGCCTTCTACTCGCTATACCTGATTTACGTCGCCGCAATGGAGGGGACAATGCTCTCGGGTAGCTTGACAACATTCTTCCTATTCTTCGAACTCTCGCTCATACCCTCCTGGGCTTTGATAGCGTACTGGGGGGGAAGGGGGAGTGAGGGAGCAGCGCTCAAGTACCTACTATTCACCGAGGCGGGGGCGCTGATAACCATGGTCGGCATAGCCGTGATGTACGATAGGTATGGGGCATTGGAGTTCGCCGTGCTCAGGGAGCGGCTCAGCGGCGTGAGCCCGAGTGAACTCCTCCTACCAGCAGCGCTTCTCTCGATGGGGCCGCTGGTCAAGATGGCGATATTCCCATTACACGCCTGGCTTCCAGACGCTTACGTGGAAGCCCCGACGCCAGTAACTGCCGCCCTATCCTCAATAATGGTCGGCTTAGGCAGCTGGGCGCTAGTTAAGATCCTGATATACTCGATGCCAGCTGTGCTAAGCCTACAGGCGTTCAGGGCTTCCCTAATGGTGATGGCTGGCGTCACGATGATCTACGGGGGTGTTTGCGCGCTAGTGCAGAGCGATCTCAAGAGGCTATTAGCTTACTCGAGCATAAGCCAGATGGGGTATGTGCTCCTGGGGATAGCTGGCGGCGGTCAGGTGGGCATTGTGAGCACAGCCCTGTTCTACGTGGGGCAGGGACTTGCCAAGGCTGCCCTCTTCATGATCGTGGGCTACTTGGAGCTGGAGGCTGAGACGAGGAACGTCGATAGGCTTGGGGGCCTGGCCCGCGTACTGCCCATCTCAGCCATAGCTACGCTAACAGCCTTCCTGAGCTTAGCTGGAGTCCCACCCCTCGTGGGGTTCTGGGCCGAGCTAGAGGCTTTCTGGGGAGCGCTAGCCAGCGTCGCAGAGCTTCACTCTACAGTTCCCATAGCCGCGGTGGTAGCTCTCCTTGCCTCAACTACCATCACAGCAGCTTACGGGCTGTGGACTGTTAAGAGGGTGTTCTACGGCAAGTTACCTGAAGAATTGAGGCTGCGCGAAAGGTACGGCGTGGTAACGCTCGCGCCCCTAATCCTAGCTGTACTCTTAGCGCTCCTCGGCGCCTGGCCTACGTGCCTAGTTAGAATGGCCCTTCTCTTAGGTTAATTAGGAGGCTTTATATAGAATGATCGTGAAGAGGGCTCGCTGATGTTACGGCCAGTCGAGATGCGCAAGTTCAGAATCCTCGTGCCTCACCAGTATGAGCTGGAGCTCGTGTACACTCTAGCAGCCCTGGGCACTCACGTGGCGAGTAGGGGGGGAGTTGAGGAGCCGATCGTGGCTGAGCTGGCTGGGATAGTGCGTAAGAAGGAGCTGGAGAGGGGAGATTTGGAGAGGGCGCTTAAGCTGTTGGAGGTCTCCGCGGGTGTGGAAGGCGAGTACTACAGGGTGGCACGCGCGATTGTGGAGGAGATATCGCAGCTCGAGAGGCTGGAGAAGTACGTATCTAGGCTAGCCGAGCTCGGGGTAAGCGTCGAGCAGCTCAGGGGTGAGGGCCTAGTATTCGTTACAGCTGTCCCTCTGGGGGCTGGCGAGGCCAGCAAGGTAGCCACAGCGGTAGAGGGCGAGGGCGTACATGCAATGTCCGTGAGAGTAGGCGACGAGACTATGCTGATAGTGGTGGGCCTCTCTGAGAAGCGGGACGCTGTCTTATCCATCCTCAGAGACATGGGCCTAAAGCCACTGGAGGTCCCAGACTGGCTCGGCCCCAGCCTGAATGCAGGCTTGAAGATGATAAGGGAGAGGAAGAGGGCCTTAATGCAGGAGTTCAGGAACGTGATCTCGTACTACGTCAGAACTAGGCGTGAGGGGGAGGGGAGGGAGCTTGCGATGTACGATGAGTACGTCGAGCTCAGTGAGCGTATCTCGTCCATGTACTCCCAGCTGGAGGAGATAGCAAGGCATGTAGGTGGCGAGATCCACCTGAAGCCCCCGAGAAGAAGGATAATGTGCGAACGAAGGCAGATTGAGCGCGCACTGAAGGAGATCAGAGAGAGGGTCGATAAGCTGAGCCCTCAGGTCAAAGCGCTCTCTGAAAGGATGATTGAGCTGAAGACCTTGACTGAGGAGCTAGCTCAGCTCAAGAGGCTCAGCAGGTACCTAGCCAAATTGGCTGAGCTTGGCGTGAGCCTTGACCAGCTCAGGGGAAGGGGCCTCATCTTCGTGGAGGCCGTTCCACTGAAGCCCGAGGAGGTAAGTGAAGTGTCCTCCGCCATTGAGAGGGAGGGCGTACACGTAGTGCCAGTAGAGGTGAATGGCGAGGAATCGCTGCTAGTGATAGTGGGGATTTCTGAGAAAAGGGAGGAGGTACTGTCAATTTTAAGCGAGATGGGCTTAAAGCCCCTTGAGGTCCCAGGCTGGCTCGGCCCCAGCCTCAGGGCCGGCCTGAAGATGGTTGAGGAGAGGAGGAAGATTCTAGCAAGGAGGCTTGAGGCTGTAAGCAGAGCTGTCAAGAGGAGGGCTGAGGAGCTAGGCTACGAGCTGGCTAACCTGCTGTCCACCGTGAGAGCTATGGAGAGGTGTATGAACGCGCTAGTCATCGCCAGGAGCGTAGTCAGGAGGCTCAGGATTCTGAGGAGACATGAGTATAGCATAGTTGAGGGCTGGATACCGGCTACTTACTCAGATGAATTGAAGCGGGCGGTGGAGGAGAGAGTGCCAGTCCTCCTAGTGGAGATAGTCGAGCTAAAGAAGGGTGAGGAGGCGCCTTACCTAAGCAGGCTTAAAGGCCTATTGAGCCACTTCACAGCTCTGACGTTAGCACTGGGAGTGCCCTCCTACTGGGAGTTGGACCCCACCATAATCCTAGCCGTGCTCTTCACCCTAATGTACGGGATGATGTTCGGCGACCTGGGCTTAGGCCCCATCCTCATACTCATGAGCTTCATAGTAAAGAGGTGGAAGAGCTTCGGCGAGTTCCTAGGCCTCACGCCCAGCGGCCTTGACACCCTATCCACCTTGATGAAGGCCTGCGGCGCATCCTCCACCGCGTTCGGAGCCGTGTACGGGATAGCATTCTTAGTCAAGATCTACGAGTCTCCCTTCAGTCCTCTTCACGATATAGTGCGCATAGTAGCTGTGGCCATATTCTTCGGTATCCTGCAGCTAATCCTAGGCATGCTGCTAAACATAGTAAACTCGTTAATGATAGGGGACTTGTACGATGCTGTGCTCGGGAGCCGGGGACTCCTCGGCCTAATATTCTACGTATCAGGCCTGCTCTTGGCATTCACGGTTGTAAGGGAGGGCTTAAGCCTTGGAGTCGTCATGGAGTGGCCCCACGTGCTGTTCCTCTACGTCCTCCTGGCAACCTTAGTAGGGGTGATGCTGGCACCTCTCTACAGGTGTCTGACGGGGGGCTTGAGCCCCGGAGAGTGCCTAGCCGAAGGCTTCACTTCAGCTCTCGAGATGTTGATGGGGTTGCCAGCTAACACGCTGTCGTACGTCAGGCTGGCTGCATTTGCCATCGCACATGAGGCATTCGGTCTCATGGCTTTCGCGCTAGCTCCAACTCTAGGCCAGATTCCAAGCTTACTGCTAGCAAATGCCCTCGTGCTGGTCCTAGAGGGCTTCGCAGTAGGCATACAGGCGGCTAGGCTCATATTCTATGAGTTCTCAACAAAGTTCTTCAGAGGCGGCGGGATAGCATTCAGGCCTCTAAGCATGGAGGCTGAGGCAAGAGAGAGGTGAAGCTTATCAAGAAGTTTACTCCGGAATTCTAGGTGATTAATGTGGGCAGTAAAGTTGGTAGAAACGAGATGGCGTTGCTGCTTGCCCTCACCTCCCTCATACTAGCTCTGGCCTCCATAGTAGCGATTAAGGCTGTGTCAGCCCTCCCCCTCATGAGGGGCAGTATCAGCTCATCCACCAATACAGTAAGCGCTGAGGAAGTCGGCTTCGTATATATAGCTGCGGTAATACCGGTGGCGACTAGCACGATAGCTGCTGCGATCGCGCTCTACGCAGTGGCCTCGGCTGGCTTCGCCGCTATGACTGAGAAGCCTGAGCTGAGGAGCTGGGTCCTCATATTCGCAGGCTTGGCTGAAGGCTTAGCGATTTACGGCCTTCTAATCTCGATACTGGTCATCTCGAGGATCTAGAGGAGTTGTAAGGCCTCTCTTACCGTTTCCTCCGGTATTCCAGCTATCTTGGCTGAGAGTACCCTATACACGTTCTTGGCCTCGAAGTAGAGCGCCAGTACGCAGGCTAAAGCGTACGAGAGGTCGATGGGCCTCAGCCTCAATATCCTCGTCGCGTTGAGCCACAAGGCCCTGAGCAGCTCAGCCTCGAGCACTAGGAAACCACTCTCAAAACCCCTGGTGAACGCCTCTCCGAGCTCCCTGTGGACGGCGCGGGCCACGCTACTCAGCTCCTCCAAAGGGCTCTCAACCCCATATGCCACCACGTGCCGCGGGAGTCCCGGCATCATGCACTTGCTCAGGGTACTCAGGATCTCTCTCCCAATCCCCTCGAACTTTAACACCGCAAGCCAGTAAAGCCACCTGGAGGCGCTATCCAACATTACCATGCGCTTTACCTCTCGGCTCATTAACAGGCTATCGGCTAGGCGCCAGCACCTAGCGTAGTAATCGGCCTCAGCTCCCATCTCGAGCACTGCTACTGAGCCCACCTCCTCATAATACTCGAATGCCCTCCCCAGCGTCCTATACCCTAACTCAACGAGGGTAGCTACAGCACTCCAGAGGTCCTTGAATGTTGAGAGGAGGCGGGGCCCCACCTTTAGCGTGGCTAATGCCGAGCAGCGTGGCGGCCGGTATCTCGCACCGCCAGCCAAGCTCCTCAGAGCATCCCTGACAAGCTCCAGCTCAACTCTACCAAAGGAGTACGCCCTAAGTAGCTCGCCGGGAGGACCGTCAACGCCAATAATCATCTTGTCAACGAGGCTGAGCATGTGCTCGAGAGCCGCGCACTCGACCCCCTCTAGTGAGGGGTCGCGAATTACGTAGCCGTACTTGGATAGTAGCTCGGTGCACTCCTTAAAGGTGGGGGCCCTCAGCATGGCTTCGTAGGCCTCCGCCGGGAGCAGCTTGAGCTTAAGCGCCCTAGCCTTAACAGCTAAGTAAATCTCGATAGCCAACTCCTCTCCCTCAGTCTATCCCTCAGCTTTTTCACCCTGATGAACTCCTCGATACTCCTCTCCTCTAGCATCAACTTGATGTAGTGTGCCTCCTCCATGAGCTCGGGTATGAGCCTCCTCTCCAGCGAGTTGACTATCCTGTTAAGGTATCCTATCTCCTCGCACAACAGCTCTAACGCAGCCTCCTTGGCAGCTAGCCTTATGAACTCGCCAATCACGTCCCACAGCTCCTCGGCCAGTCTCCTCAGCGCGGGATTCGAGAGGCGGCTGACCTCGGGCCTCTCCAGCTCCATTATCCTCGGGACTATCACGCCCAGGAGGCTCTTGCTGACTATCCTCACCTTTGGGGGCTCAACGAGCTGTGAATAGCTCCTGAACTCCCTTGGCCCTACTAGGAGGTAGGCTAGCTGCGCCCTCCTCATGATCAGAGCCAGCCTCTCCTCCAGCCTCCTCCTCTCCTCCACCTCCCTGGCTAGCCTGAACGCCTCTCCTATCAGCTGATCCCTCCTCATCTCCAAGATCTCCTTGCCTCTCTCAGCCAGCTCTATCCTCCTCCTGATCTCCATAAGTGCTCCACGGGATATCGTTACCCTAGTGCTCACGTGAGGCCCCCCGCCTGTACTTGGGGTGATACTTGGATATCAGGCTGCGCGGAATCCTCACAAGCTCGTCCTCCGGTATGAGGGAGAGGACCTCCCAGGCTAAGTCTAGTGACTCATCAATGCTCCTTTCCTCGTAGGCGTCCTGGTTAATGAACTTCTCCTCAAATGCATCAGCGAACTTGAGGTACCTGCGCATTCTCTGGCTGAGTCCCACCTCGCCAACTATGCTCGCCAAGTCGCGCGCCTTAACCCCCCTAGCGTAGGCATCGTATAGTTGGTCAGCCACCGCCTTGTGATCCTCTCGGGTCTTGCCAGCGCCTACCCCGCTCCTCATTAATCTGCTCAGGGAAGGTAGCACGTCAACGGGCGGGTAGATCCCCTTCGCGTTGAGCTCAGTGCTGAGTATTATCTGCCCCTCAGTTATGTAGCCCGTGGTATCGGGTATGGGGTGTCTGAGGTCGCCGCCCGGCATAGTGAGTATCGGCATTATGGTTATGGAGCCGCTCCTCCCCTTCACTATCCCAGCTCTCTCGTAGATTGAGGCCAGGTCGCTGTACATGTAGCCTGGGTAGCCGCCTCTACCTGGGACCTCGCCCCTCGCCGTGCTCATTTCCCTCAGGGCCTCACAGTAGTTGGTCATGTCGATCAGTATGACCAGTACGTGCATGTTTAGGTCGAACGCTAAGTACTCAGCTATAGTTAGCGCGATCCTCGGGGTCAGGAGCCGCTCAACCGGCGGATCACTAGCCAGGTTTAGCACGACAACAGATCTCTCCAGTGCGCCGCTGCGCCTAAACTCCTCTATGAAGTACTCAGCCTCGGTGCTCCTGAGGCCTACTCCTCCGAAGACTATGGCGAATTCCTCCTCCTCTCCAGGTATAGTCGCCTGCCTCGCTATCTGGGCTGCTATTGCGTCGTGGGGCAGGCCGCTTTGAGAGAAGATCGGTAGCTTCTGACCCCTAATCAGGGAGAACATGACGTCAATTATCGAAATCCCTGTCTGGATGAACTCGTGGGGGTAGACGCGGGCATAGGGATTTATGGGGGATCCATTGACGTCCCTCTCCTCACCGGAGAGGATAGGCGGTAGCCCATCTATTGGCTCGTACCTCCCATTGAAAATTCTGCCCAGCACGTCTTCCGAGACCTTAATCTTAAAGGTGGAGCCGGTGAAGTGCACGTAGACGTTAGTGGCCTCCAGCCCCTCCTCCTCGCCGAGTACCTGTACAATGGCGAAGCCCCGACCAGCCTCAAGCACGCGGCCTAACCTCTCAACGCCGTCAGCACTCATTATCCTCACTATCTCCTCGTATCCGACGGGCTCAATGCCGTCTATGACCATCAGTGAGCCCTTTATCTCCCGTACCCCCCTGTAGATCTTCCCCTGCCACCTATTGAGTAGCTGAGGCGGAATCTCAACCACTGCTCCCACCCAGCTTGACCCCGTGTTTCTCGGCTAGCTTCTCTAAGGCCTCATTCAGCCTGGCCGCCGCCTCCTTTACAGCCTCTAAGCCCCTCTCATCCTCCTTAACCCTCATGAGCTCGTACACCTCCCTCAGCGCTACTAACTCATCAACGGGCACGCCATGCCTTATCAGCATATACGCCTTATCGTAGAAGTCCATCATCGTCTTCAACATCAAGTACTGCTTCTCGGGCCTGCAGAAGAAGTCCTCACCCTCTAGCGCCACCTGCCTCAAGTAGCCCTCCCTGAGCACCTCAGAGGCTAGCAGTATGAGGCGCTGGTCGTCGGGCAGCATCCCCTCCCCAACTATGTTGGCTATGGCCTCTATCTCCGAGGCCACGGTGAGCAGCCTTAGGGCCCTCCGCCTGTACTTCGAGAAGCCTGGGAACTTCTCCTCCCACCACTTCTCCACGGCCGCTGCATACTGGCTGAAGCTCTTGAGCCAATTTATAGCGGGGAAGTGGCGCCTGTAAGCCAGCTCGGGGTCCAGTGCCCACATTGCACCGACGAAGCGTAGGGTGTGAACGGTCACTGGCTCGTTGAAGTCGCCGCCAGGCGGCGAGACGGCGGCAATTACCGTCGCCGAGCCCTCCCTCTCCGGCCTACCCAGAGCCACGACCCTCCCAGCCCTCTCATACAGCTCAGCTAGCCTATCCGGGAGGTAGGCTGGGAATCCCTCCTCTACCGGCATCTCCTCCAGCCTTGTTGCAACCTCCCTTATCGCCTCAGCCCACCTCGAGCTCGAGTCAGCTATCATTAAGACATTATACCCCTGATCCCTATAGTACTCGGCTATGGTTATCCCCAAGTAAACACTAGCCTCCCTGGCTAGCACTGGCATGTTACTGGTGTTGGCGATGAGTATTGAGCGCTCCATTAGGGGCCTTCCCGTCCTGGGATCAGTGAGGCGTGGAAACTCTGTCAACAGCTCGCTCATCTCATTACCTCTCTCCCCGCAGCCGACGTAGATCACGACGTCGGCATCGCTCCGCATGGAGATCTTGTGTAATGTCATCGTCTTCCCAGTCCCGAAGCCTCCTGGTATGCAGACAGCTCCTCCCTTAGCTACAGGGAAGAATGTGTCAATTACGCGCTGGCCGGTTATCAGGGGGACCTCAGGCGGCAGCTTCTCTCTATAAGGCCTGGGCAGCCTGACGGGCCACTCCTGCATTAGCCTGAGCTCATACCTCCTCTCCCCCCTCTCGATAACCGCTACTACATCCTCCACCGTGAAGTCGCCCTCCCACACCTCAGCTACCCTGCCCCTCAGGTCGGGTGGAACCATCACCCTATGCTCAATCACGCTGGTCTCCTGGACGAGACCTATAACGTCCCCCCCTGAGACCTCCTCCCCCCTCTTGACTAGAGGCCTGAAATGCCACTTCCTATGCCTATCCAGGGCATTGACCCTCAAGCCTCTACCTATGAAGGGGCCAGAGAGCTCGTATAGAGTCTTAAGCGGCCTCTCAAGCCCGTCGAATATAGATGAGAGGAGCCCTGGCCCCAGCTCAGCTACAAGTCGCTTACCAGTAGGGTATATCGGCTCTCCAGGCTTAACTCCACTCGTTGACTCGTATACCTGAACGATGAAGCGCTCCCTCTCAACCTCGACCACCTCCCCCAGGAGCCTCTCCTCGCCCACCTCGACTACCTCTCCTAACTGGATATCCGGCACGCCGCTACCTATCACAACAGGCCCCCTGATGAGGTCTATAACGCCCTTCCTCAAGGCTCGCCACCCATCAATATCCTCAGGACCTCCCCGGCCAGCATATTCTTTACGTGCTCGAGCCTCGCCTCAAGCGAGTTGTTATATATCACGCGCCCATCAGCAGATAATATCACTGCTCCACCCATCACGTCTACGGCTTCCTCGCCTAGGTGCAGCTTTAAAGAGCGACCCCTCCTCCTCGCCTCTTCCTCAATTGAGGGCAGCATGCTGCCAGCCAGATTCCAGTCCCGCTTATTCACGAGCACTACGAACTCGCCCTCGCCTAGGGCCTCTAGAGCCTCTACTATGAGATCCCTGAGGACCCTAGCGTACTCCTCTCTACTCCTCTCGACGAACTCCCTCAACCTGGCTGTAGCCTCATCGAACACCCTCTCTAGTAGCTCGTTCTTGACTTTCTGAAGCCTCGTGCTCCCCTCAAGCCTAGCTCTATGGAGCTCTAGCCTTAGTTTACGCCTGGCAGCTCTCCTGGCCTCCTCCACCCTGGCCTTCAGTATCTCCTCGGCCCTCCTCTCAGCCTCCCTCACTATCTCCTCAGCCCTCCTCCTAGCCTCCTCAATTATCCTCTCAGCCTCCCTCTGCGCAAGCCTCCTTACCTCCTCCCTCAGGACCTCAACGACTCTTTCCGTGGAGCACCACCTCGATCACGTACCTGACTGCTCTCTCGAAATTCCTCTCAGCAACTTTCCTCATAGCCCTAACCTTTTCCTCGTACTCGCGCTTAATCCGCTCCACCTCCTCCCTCAGCCTGCGCTCCTCCTCCGCCTCGAGGGCCTTCTCATCGGCCTCCTCCACCCTGGCCTTCAGTATCTCCTCGGCCCTCCTCTCAGCCTCCCTCACTATCTCCTCAGCCCTCCTCCTAGCCTCCTCAATTATCCTCTCAGCCTCAAGCTCCTCCTCCACCAGAGGCTCGAAGTTCACCTCTCCCACTTCAGCCTCACCCCCAGCGACCTGGAGACCATATCTCTCAGCCTCTCAAGCCGTGAACTCCTCATCTGGGTAAATGAAGGGAGGACTACTAGGAGGGGTCTCCCCTCTCTAGATTCGCGTTTAAGACCCTTCCTCACAAGCTCCTCAAGATCTTCATCCACGATCACGACATCGTAGGAAGCGAGCAACGCCCTCAGCTTCTCCTCCTCTCCCTCATCGATGACGTAGCAGTCTATGCCTGCAAGCTCGAAGACCCTGGCCGACTCGCTCCTGGAGACTATAGCTACTGAGGACCTCGCCATCTAAATCCCGGGGACATGGAGTGTGAGGAGATATATCCTTACTGGTTTGAGGCCTCCACTACGCTCACAGCTCTTCCGCGCTTGGCACTCTCTAATCCCCGCTCCTCTAATTGCCGCTCGACCTTACGCGCCTTCCTCTTGACGTAGGCTAGGAACAGCCTGAGGAGGAGCTTCACTGGCTCATAGCGTAGACCTCTAAAGTACATCCTAGATACCATGTCCTCGCCCCACCTCACCGAGTGCCATAAGCACTTCCTGAGTATCTCAACGTGAAGCTCATTTATCTGCTCCCTCAAGAACCACCTCCTATCCCTCAAGACACCCAGTGGGACGAAGAACATCGGGACTATGAGGCTCCTATACTCCTTCAACCTGTCCAGCAGCTCTAGCGTAGCTACTAAGTCCTCCTCCCTCTCCTCGGGTAAGCCTAGGATCAGGGTGGCGGCGGGCACTATCCTGTGATCGTGCATGATGGCAAAGGCGTCCTCGACAACTTCTGGCCACTTCTCAGAGGGGTATGGGGCAGCCTTGGCGGGCATGATCTTCTTAGCCAATCTCACTGACCCGGTCTCTATCCCCACCTCGACCCCTATCCAGTCCTGGTGTTCGTCGTATATGACCTCTGTGAGCTTATCTATTAGCCTGTACTTCTCCTGAGAGTACTTCACCTCAGCCAGCGTTACGTGGCTCCAAGCCAGCGTCCCGAAGTACTTCTTCGCTAGCTTGTGGAGCTTAAGCAGGGCCTCCACATTAGGCTCTAGCCCCCTAGCCCCATACACTAGCACGTCCTCCGAGTGCAGTATACAGCTCTTCAGCCCAGCCCTCGCATTAACCTTCAGCTCCTCCTCTATCTTCTCAAGCGGGTAGTAGCGGAGGGGCCTCAGCGTAACTGAGCAGAACTTACATCCCCTGGGGCACCCCCTCATAATCTCTATCAGCCCGTTAATGCTAGCCCCCCTGATCACCGGTATCTCGTCAACACTGGGGACGTCGTCAGGGCCCACGTAGACGTAGAGGGGTAGCTCGTCGCCGTTTAACGCCTTCTCAACGAGGTCCACCACTACCTTCTCAGCCTCGCCGTCGACTATCGTGTCGACGCCGAATTCCCGCCAGTAGTCGGTCCTCCAGAGCCACTGCCACGCAGCTGGCCCTCCCACGATTATCCTCAAGCCTCTGCGCTTAGCCTCCCTGATCTCAGGCCTCCTCATCAATCTCTTGAAGCTCCTGCTATTAACGGGCTCCACGCCCGTTATAGCCCACCACTCCACGCTGGGCGAACACATGGCGAAGAAGTCGTGGTGGCCTATCATCAGCACCTTTGCGTGCCTGAGGTGCCTAGACAGGTGATCAGGGTCTATTATGGCGGCGTTTATTCCAGCGTCCAGGAGAGCGGCCTCAATCTTCCTCAACCCGTATGGAGCCTCGATGGGCCTGCCCCATCTATCCACTTTTAGCTTGGGGGCGCACAGCCACATCCAAAGCTTCTCAGGCATGCCGATGGGAGGGCCCGTGGTGAAGAAGCCTAGGAACTCCTTGTGGTGGTGGTTACTCATCATCGTCCTGTCACTAGTTATTATCACGTCGAGCCTCACTCTCCCTCACCTGGCTTCCTAGCGTAGACGAATATCGTCCTGGAGATGTTTGACAGCAGGAAGTCCCTCACCCTCTCAACGGCCCTCACTCTATCATTGGCTTCCACCTCGAGCACAATCCTCCTAACATCCGGCGCCTGAGAGATGAGCCTGGTCAGCTCAGAGGGGCTTGTAGACTCGCTAAGCCTAATCCTAGCCTCCTTCACGGGCCTCACCCCTGAGCTTAGTCAGGAGGATCTCGAGTTCCCTGTCAAGCAAGTGGAGCTTCGAGCTCAACGTTGAGTTCACGCGAGTCTTCAAGCTTCTTATTCTAGACCTCACCCTCTCAACAAGCTTGGCCTGCGCCTCCAGCACTAGATCCGCTATGCCCACGCTGGGGACGTAAGCTGACTCCCTCCCCCTCTTAAGCCTGTATACCAGGCAGTCGCGTTCGAGCATCCTCACAGCAGCTGATATCGCCGACTTGCTATACCCAGTTACCTCCGCCAGCTCTCTACCGCTTAACGGTGCCTCTGAGGCGTAGAGAGCGGCGAGCACCCTCACACAGGAGCGGGGTAGCCCGAGTGGTGCGAGCAGTTGAGAGATGCTGGCCACAGCCTCGTTAAACCCCTTACGCCTAAACCTCGAGAAGTGACGCATGATCACCCCCTCAGATTCCACAGAGAACAATACTTCCTGAATTTAAGGGTTATGCCTCGACGCCTTCACTTATTAAGGCAGTGTCATAATCTCTTGCTTGGTATGGCAGAACTGAAGGTAGCATGCATAGGCGAAGTGCTGGTTGACATGATACCAAGGGAGACAGGGCCTTACCGCGAGGGCGTGTGCTTCGAGGCTCACTTTGGAGGGGCACCGGCGAATGTAGCAGTGGGCGTGGCTAGGCTCGGAGTTGAGAGCGCCTTCATAGGGGCGGTGGGTGATGATCCATTTGGGGAGATGCTGTTAGCCTTCTTAAGGAGAGAAGGGGTATATGATGGCTGGGTAGCTAGGAAGAGCGCGCGAACCAGCTTGGCATTTATAATCGCTGAGCCAGGTGGGGAGCGCAGCTTCTTCTTCTACAGACCTCCGTGGGCCTCGACTGCTGACGCTATGCTTGAGGAGGGGGATGTAGACTGGCAGGGGCTGAGGAGAGTACGCGTGATCCACGTATCTGGTGTTGCGCTGTCGCAGCCGCCGTTACGCGATACCGTGCTTAAGGTAATGAGGTATGCTCAGGAGAACGGTATACACGTGTCCTTTGACCCGAACTACAGGCCTGATGTATGGCTCGGGGATGTAGCTCGCGCCAGGAGGATGTTCAGGAAAGCTCTAGAATTCGCTAGTACCGTCATGCTAGGCTACGACGAGATGAAGCCGCTGCTAGGAAGCGAGGACTATAAACTGCTAGCCGAGAAGCTACTCTCCGAGAACCCGAACTTAGAATACGTGGCTGTGAGGCTCGGCGCCCAGGGCGCCTACGTGAGATCCCATAGGGGTGATGAGGAGTTGGTGAGAGCATTCAAGGTTGATGTGGTGGACACTACTGGAGCAGGTGATGCATGGGCCTCAGGCTTCATAGTTTTCAAGTTGATAGAGGGGAGGAGCCTAAGAGAGGCCATGCTGCTGGCTAACGCTGTAGCTGGCATTAAATGTACAAGGAGAGGCGCGGTAACAGGCGTGCCTAAGCGTGATGAGCTCAGGCGCTTCCTACAAGCTCACGGCCTTAGCCTAACAATATAACCCTATCCTATTAGCAGGGCTACACTCATAGCCTCCTAGCCCATCATAAGCTACCGTAGAATCCCAGTAGCTTGAATGCAGCCACGTTACCTGGCCTGGAAAGCGTCTCAAAACGCTGGCCTTTTAGCTCTCCACTCTTAACAGCTACTCAGGCACTAGTCACTACGCGGTTAACGCCTGAGGGCTGGTGAGGGATGAGGACTGGCGCGCGAGGCTCCATGGGAGAGCACTTGAGGAGCCCGCCCATGTTGCTAAGCCAGAGTAAGAGGAGGATAGTAGCAGCACTCATAGAGGCGCGTGGCGAGGTGGCTAAGGCCGCCAAGCTAGCTGGCGTCTCTAGGCAGTACGTCTACGAGGTTATAGGGAAGCTGCGGGGAAGGGGTTTCAGGATACGGGCCTTCCCCTCCCTCACAGCCCTCGGCAGAGCCTTCATGGTGTTCATGGCTGGGGAGACAGTCCCTATGAGAGATCTAGTCGCTATGAAACTCACGATATACAGGTTCGATGCTGCGAGGGAAATCGCAGCCCTGTACATTGTCCCGGGGGATAGAGTCTTGGATTTCGGGCGCTCACTACCGCCCCAGGCCGAGGTCTACGAGGTAGTAGATGTGATACCCTCAGCACCATGGGCGGAACTTGTAGAGGTGAAGCCTAGGGAGGGAGAGGGAGTTCAGATACCACCTAGGGTAGACCTTGATCCGGTGGATCGTGAGATAATAGTGAGAGTCTATGAGGATTACATGAGGCCTTTGACGGCGGCGATACCAGGCTTGAGCAAGAGTGTTGTGTCCTACCACTACAGGAAGCATGTCAAGCCCATCTTAAGAGTGTTCCTAGATCCCTGCCCTCAGGGTCTCTACTTAAAGCCGCTCATCTTAGCAGTGATAGAGGCTGAGTCTGAGGGCTGGCTAGGAGCGCTGCTGAGAGCGAGGCAGGTTTACATGGCAATAGTGAGGCCTGATTTGCGCACTGCTTTTGTTCTCCTGGATGTGGAGGACCCCTTTGAATTCCTCAAGAAGGTAGCTGAAGCTATGGAGAGAGGGGTACTGAGATTGCGGGTGAGGCTTATGGGGTATGTTGATCATCTGCTGAGCTCAAAGCTCTCTCTCCCCGCTGTTTTCAGGGGCGCCTAACGGCGTAGAACGTAGTTAGCATGCGTTCTACGTAGACGTAGGTTGAGAGCATCCTCTTCAGGCCCTTCACCAGTTCGTCAATGGACGCGAAGAAGCTTGTCAGCACCATATAGCCCTCCTCATCCAGGTCTAGCCTTACGCCAGTGGCTGAGATCTCGGATGAGAGACATTTGTAGAAGGATATGGTGGGTGGGGAGTTGTCGAAGAAGGCTATGGGCTGTGTCTGAACATAGAAGCCATAGTCCTCCGCTGAGATCTCCATGCCTACCCTGCTATTAGCCCCCTCTACAAGCACTCCCACATACTCCTCTCCTTCCCAGGTGTGAGATACGGCCTTAAACCCCCTCTCCCTCAGCAACTTAGCTAACTCACCCTCCTCTCCGTAATCCTTGTAGGGGTCGACTCTAACAGGCGTCCTATCCTCTACTGATGCGAGCAGATCTGGTACTCCTACAACAGCTCCGAGCTTTATAACAGGGCTGTAAGGCTGGCTTATTCCGTGGAATATGCAGAGACACCTGCCGGGAGGCCAGAAGGCTACGTCTCCTCTCTCAACTACTAAAGTGCCCTCCCCCTCAACCTTGAGGGGCGCCTCAAAGTATATCTCCTGTTTCCACCTCCTGGCTTCGCCCTGGAAAGGTAGCTCACAGCTCAGCTCTCCGTCAACCCAGGCTACCACCTCCCCTCTATTCTCGAAATACGCCCTGATGTACATACGCCATACCTGTCACCACGCCATATTTACGTAGCGCGCTTAGCTCATACGAACTCGATGTGAAGGCCCAGCTCCTCAGCCACCCTTGCAGCAGCTTCCCTCCACGCTCTGCGAAGCTTCTTCTCAACTACCAGCTTAACCGTAGGTACCGAGCTCCTGGTAGCGGCCGTGGTGAGGACTTCCTCTATCAGCGCTGGCTCTGCTAAGCTCTTTAGAGCATATTTGGCTATCATGTGGCCATATGCCTCCGGAGTGGTGAAGGCGCGTGCCGTGAACCTGCTAGCATAGTGGTTTCCCCCGACACCAACTACGGGCTCGCACTCAACTGGCGTGCGTTCCAGCGCCTCAACCACCGCCTCAGCTACAGCTCTCCTCGCATCCTGCCTAATCCACTCCCTCTCGCTACTGCCTATCTCAACGAAGGTTACGGGCTTCTTGAGAGAGGTAGGACCATGGTGTGTAACCTCATAAGTCACATCAAACTCCTCTATGCCCACCTCCTCCCTAGCCCTCCGCAGGGAGAGGAGGAGAGCCTTAGCTAGCGGAGGATTGGAGGGAGGTAGTTCGAGGGGTTTGCCACCAGCCTTAGCTTCACGACAGGGGTTCCCGGGGTGATGGACTGTTAGAGCTTTGATTCCCGCCTCACTCTTATGGCGTGACAGTATTAAGTAGAAGTCGGCATCCACTACCTCATCCAGAAACTCGAAGTAGAGGACGTCCTCCTCGTACCCGGCTAATACCACATCTAGCTGAGGCAGGTAATACGCCTCTACTGCTCTCTCAAGCCTGAGGGGTTTAGCGTCAAGCAACCCTAGGAGCTCGCGAGCTATGCCGCTGCCAGCTAAATCTGAGGTGCTGTAGGCTAAGCACGCCCGGTACCTCATACGAGGCTTAGCACATGAGGGTAGATAAAGGCTCCCCCAGCCCCGCTGGGAGGTACCTCTAAATATGCGCCCGTCACCCTACTGTCACGCTCGCTCAAGGGTGTCGGGGAAGTGAGCGAAGCTAGGAGGGCTTACAAGGCGTTGGTAGCTAGGCGCTCGCTATCTAGCTTCTTCAATGGACTTACTCAGCAATACGTCGGCGTCTACATGGTGGAGCTGGGACTGAGTGAGAGGGACGTGGGGGTGATTAGCAGCCTTTCCTCAGCTGTGGCGGCCCTTCCATCAACCCTCATGAGCTTGATGGCGGATGTCAAGAGTAGGAGGGCGGCCTACCTGCTAGGCATTTCCCTTGAAGCCCTATCGGCATTGGCTTTCTTCATTGATGGGAATGCCTGCTGGCTGCTACTAGGTAACGCATTAAGCACGGTGTCATTCTTTGGATTAAGGGGCATAGAGAATATCCTCATAGCAGATACGGTAGCTGGAGCTAGGAGGGCCTTCGCGATCGGGGTGGCTAATACTCTCTCAGTGCTCTCCTCCACTATAGCTCCACTCGTTGCCGCATACCTGATAGCGAGCATGGGAGGGCTGTCAGCTGGGGCTCTCAGGAGTCTATTCCTGGTGCAGCTCCTAGGGCTCATGCTCGCGTCGCTGCCCGCGGTCCTGATAGTCAGGGACCTCAGGGCTGTAGGCGAGGCTAGCTTGAGGGCCGCGGTGAGCGAGTCGATACACCTGCTCAGGCTGAACCCCTGGCTCTGGAGGTGGGTGCTCGTGGAGGCCTTGGGAGGCTACGTCTTCTCCCTCACAATGCCGTTTCAGATGATTTACGCTGTGAGGGTTAAGGGAGCTGACGAGTTCACGCTGGGGTACATGGGGCTCGCCCTGAACCTGGGCAGCATCATATCCTCCCCCCTGGCTGGCAAGCTCGCCGACAGGATAGGGAGGGTTAGGACGATCCTGCTCCTGCGCCCCCTCTACTACGCGAGCGTGTTAACGCTAATCCTAGCCCCCTCTCCAGCCTACCTAGTGTTAGCATTCCTCATTAGGGGGCTCTTCTTCGCATCTGGAGCTGTATTCCAGACGTTAGCCCTTGAGCTCGTCACTTATGAGTACAGGGGGAGGTGGAGTGCTGTTAGGAGCTTAATCTCGATGATATCCCGCTCACCAGCACCCTTCATAGGCGGCATCCTCTACACCTCAGTGGCGCCGGAAGCTCCATTCCTCGTCTCAATCCTTGTCGACCTGGCGTTGAGAGTCCCCCTAATATACTCCACCCCTGAGACGCTGAATAGAGAGGAGTACCTGAGGAGGTTCAAGCCCCCCTCACCCCGCCACTCCAGTGAAAACGTAAAATACCAGGGCTCAGAGGGTAGAGCGGTGGCGCCAAGTGTTCACAGTAGGCGTGTATAGGGATGGAGTCAAGTGCTCCTTTGAGTTCCCCTGGAGGGTGAGTATTGTAGCGTTCATGGCGAACCCTAAGCTACTACAGGGCGAGGAGGTGGAGGAGACGTTAAAGGCCTTAGCTGAGGATCCATTCTTCGATATGCTTGAGGTAAATCCCCCCGAGAAGCCTGAGCACTGGAGGATTTTGGAGAAGATCAGGGATGAGGCTGGTGTGGAGATCGCTATAGGCGCGCAGCCACTAGTATTGATGCGAGGCGTTAACCCGAGTGCTCTTGACGAGGCTAAGCGTAAGAGTGCACTTAACGCGCTGAAGAGAGTGATTGATGAAGCTGCGACACGTGGAGTGAGCAAAGTTGCGCTGTGCAGCGGCCCTGACCCGGGAGTAGCAGCTAGGGCTAAGGCTAAGGAGGCGTTAGTAGCCAGCTTGAAGGAGCTAGCTGCTCACGCCGAGGGTAAGGGAGTGACCGTGATTCTTGAGACGTTTGACAGAGAGTGGGACAAGAAGCAGCTGATAGGGCCTATTAGGGAGGCTGTCGAAATCGCTAAGGCTGTGAGGGAGGAGCACGGTAATTTTGGCCTGCTGTGGGATCTCAGCCACGCACCCATGCTAGAGGAGAAGCCCGGTGATCTGGAGATCGCCGCGCCGTACCTAGCTCACATCCACATCGGCTGTACGAAGCGGCTACCAGACGGCTCACTGAAGGACTGGCACCCCGGCTTCTACAGGCCAGGCTCAATTAATGGAGTTGAGGAGGTTGAGGAGCTGATAAAGGCTTTAAGCCACGTACGCTACAGGGGTGCTCTAGGCTTTGAGGTCAAGCCTGAAGAAGGGCAGAACTGGCTAGAGGTAGTGAACGCCGCCAAAGGCGTGCTATACACAGCTTTCGCACGCTACGCGAGCAGGCTGTAGCAAAGGGAGCTTTCAACACATGAGCTAGCCACACCCCCCAAGATCCCACCATGTAAACTATGTTATAAAGACGCTACATCCAAGATGAGGCGGTGGGGGCGAATGAGATAAGGCGGGAGTACTAGAGTGAGATTCATATACCTGCTCATCCAAGCCGCATAAGCTGGGCCATACAGTATCTAGGCCCCCTGCATAACCCTAATTACCTCTTCTTCTCAATCTTAGGCTATGGACTGGAGAGGGCTAATACCTCCTCAATACTTAGTAGCTGGGAGGAGGTTTAAGAGGGTGATACTCGATCCTCCCGATTTTAAGCCTGGGTCGTGGGTAGGTGCTGGCCGGGTCTTCTACGACTCATTCTACGGAGAGTATGTCATGGCTGTTAGGATGAGGAGAGCGCCGCCGCTGAGGGGGTATGAGGTGAGGATCTACGCTAGTAATGACGGGGAGTGCTTCGCTCATAGGAGCACGCTAACTAAGGAGGAGATATCAGGTGACCTGGGGGAGGAGATATTGAGTGTTGAGGGTGTGCAGATCCTGCGAGACCCGGCGACCTGCAGGCTATACCTCTACATATCGGTTGACGATGGGAAGGGCTGGGAGACGGTGCTCTACACAGCTGATGATCCAGCTGGGCCGTGGGAGTGTAGGGGTTACGTGCTTAGGAGAGGTGAGGAGTACGATTCTCTCGAGGCAAGGGATCCTATAATAGACGTGGTGGATGGCACGTACTTCATGCTCTACAGAGCTAATAGCGGCGAGAGGCTCAACACCGCGCTTGCAGTAAGCACAGACGGTGTGAAGTGGAAGAAGCTAGGAGTGCTTAAGATAGACGGCAAGCCCCAGCCACGCTACTTGCAGCTCTGTGGCACGATACTGGCGGGGGCTAGGGGCCCCATCTACGTGGGGCTAGCTAGGAGGTTTGTGGTAAACGGATGTGGTCTTGCTAGGGACTTTGAGGCCTACGTACTAGACTACAGGAGCTTGAATCTGGAGACTATCGCCAAGCTCGAGTGGAAGCCTGGGTCTCCCTATGAGAGGAGCGAGTACCCGACTCATGGCTATTGCAGCGTGACCTTTGACCCCGAGGGGGAGAGGGCACTAATATACGTCGAGTCCCTTGACCCTTCCAGCGAGCCTGGATGGAGGAGTCAGGTTGATAGGTGGATACTATACGAGGTTAAGATACCTGGAAGCATGAGAAGAAGGTAGCAAAGAATGAGGCTATAGGAGAGGCGCCTTGGGATTCCAGGCGCCCTTCTGCACTGGAGGCACGTAGTCCTCCACGAGCGCAGGGTCGAAGCTGAGCTTCTGCTTCTTTTCAGCGCTCATGTAGGCCAGCATCATTAGCTGCACTATGAGTAGTCCATCGTGCCAGTTTTCATCAGGCTGCTGCCCCTTGAGGAATGCTTCAACCATGTACCTGTCCTCAGCCTGGTATCCATAGGTGACAGCCTCATCTGGTATCACAGGCATGAGCCCCTGATCCGCGTTCTGCTTCTCTACGAATTCCTCTGATGGGGGTATCTTCACGTTCCTGCTGAAGAATGTGAAGAGCTCTGGCTGTAGCGTGTTAATCCACAGCGAGTACTCGGGGCCCAGCACCTCAAACGTGAGCCTCAGGCCAGCCCCTATGAACGACCACGAGGTATGAGTCTCGGTCAACAGGATGTTGCCTTCCTCATCCTCGTAGACTACCACTGCCGTGGCGTAGTCCTCAGCTGGCTCAGTCGAGTAGTCGACACCATAGGCCTGCTTAAGCCTCTCTATGTACTCGCGCCTAGTCCACTTTAGGGAAGCTACGTCGGCCCAGATCCTCCTCGGCTTTATGCTATCCTTGCCCTTCTCCGGGTCCCAGAGCATGTATCTGGATGCCTCAAGGCTATGACACATCATATCTAGTAGCACGCCGCCGCCTGAGAGAGTTGGCCTCCAGAACCAGGAGGCGTGAGGACCTCCATGCTCCTCAGCCGCTCTAGCGAGGTAGGGCCTGCCACTGTACTTGGCGCCATACTTCCAGACCACCTCCTTCCCTCTCATCACTGAGGGCATGAAGACCTGGTTCTCGAGGTAGCCATGGAGCAGGCCAGCTTTCTCGACGAGCCTGATCATCTCCCTCGCCTCCTTCACATTCCTCGCCAGGGGCTTCTCGCAAGCTACTCCCACGAGGTTGCCCCTGCCCTGCTCGGCCTCCTCAGCTATAGCCCTGACTATGTCGACTCTAACGTAGTTTGGAGCTAGTATCCAGACGGCGTTTACGTTGGGGTCCGAGAGCATGTCATGTATGTCAGTATACACCTTTGGCTTGCCAACGCCAAGGGATTCAGCATAGGCCGCGAGCTCCCTGGCTCTCTTCTCAGTCCTGCTGTATATGGCTACGATGTCGGCATTCCTAACTCCGACCCAGCCTCGTACGTGGAATCTAGCTGCGAAGCCAGCTCCTACGAAGGCCACTCCAAGCCTCTTGCCCTCCATCAGCTACTCATCCTCCACGAGCTTAAAATGAGTTATTGGGCGGACTCACAGTTCATGTTAACTCGGCCCAGTAGCTGGCGGAAATGCTTTCCCTAGCGTTGATCGGGAGGATGGGAGGTGCGCCTCATTCTCAGGAGGTGTCTATACTCCTCTATTCTCCCTATGAGGCTCAGTGAGGCTATCAGCACAGCGGCTACTGCTACGTCAAAGAACGCTGTCAATAGTAAAGCGCTCACGCCACTAACGAGGTAGCAGTAGAGGCAGGCTGCCCCCAGCGTTAGGAGGAGCAGCGCGAGCGCCTTAACTAGCAGCTTATAGCTCCTGGAGACCACCAGGGCTGGGAGTCTCTCCAGCACGAGAAATAATGCTTCACGTCTTCTAAAGGGATTATGGTGACACGCCCTCGGGGGCTGCAGCGATCTGCTAAACGCCAGTGTAGCTCAGCTCGTACTTAGCCTGTAGCCCCTTCACTACAGTCACCCTCTCTCGATAGAACTGTTTGCCGAATGCCGCTGCCAGTTTGACGGCTACGTCGCGCCTCTCATCTATCAGATTCACCCTCTCCCGGGGATCATCCACCAGATTATAGAGCTCGTCAGGCTGATCGCCAGGTCTATGCACATAGCTCCACTCCTTAGTACGCACGCAGCGATCCTGTGCTTCATGATATCCCATGATGACGTAGTCTCTGTGCTCTTCCCTCTCTCCCGTGAGGACTCCAGCGAAGCTCCTGCCATACATCCCCCTGGCGTGGGCCTCTAGCCCCAGCACCTCTAAGGCGGTGGGTAGGACGTCTGGGAACCAGGCTAGAGCGTCCACCACCCTGTGCTCGCAGCCTGGGTAATACACCATGAAGGGGATTTTTAGCAGCTCGCTGTACATCCTGTCCGGGCCCTTAAGGAATTTGCCATGGTCAGCTAGCGGGTGGCCATGGTCGGCAGTGAGTATTATGAGGGTGTCCTCGAAGAACCCCATCTCCTCTACTCTTTTGAAGAATATGCCTAGGCAGTAGTCCACGAATGAGACCTCGCCGGCGTATAGCCCCCTGACATGTTTTATCTCCTCAGGCGTGGCCCACTCCTCTGCGCGGCCGCCCATGGGGAGTATTAGCCTGGGCCCGCTGTAGCTCGGGTCAGTGTATGTATCGAACCTGGGGGGAGGATCCCATGGTTCGTGGGGATCGAACATGTCGAGCCAGAGGAAGATCCTCTCATGCTCTCTGTTCTTCTCGAGCCACTCAACAGCCTCGCTCACCACCCTGTAAGCGAAGTAGTCCTCCTCGGACTCGAAGTCCTCCGTGTTAGCCAGGTACCTTGCAACGAGTCTCCTCCATCTCTCTGTATACTTCTCGTTAACGTAGTCCTCTACCCTCCTCTTCCTCGGCCAATGGGAGGTATACGCGTCGTACTCCTGCCCCCTGATCCAGCGGAAGACGTGGAATCCCCTGTGGAAGTTCATCTCGGGCTTGAAGAGGTGGTACGTGTCGGTTATCAGGGCATTAATGAACCCCTCCTTAGCCAGTATTTCAGCAGCTGTGATGTCGAGAGGCGAGGGCAGGAGGGGGCGCCAGGGCCTATGGGGCAGTGTGAGCTGGCCAGTGAGGAGCTCAGTCCTGACGGGTATCGTGGGCAGCCCGCTGGGGTACATGTTCGTGAAGACTACGCTACGCCTAGCGAATGAATCGATGTTGGGGGTCTCGCACGCCCTAACGCCTTCAAACACAGGCCTACCCTTATTGTAGAAGCTTACGTGATCCTGCCTGAGGCTGTCCACCACTATGAGGAAGAAGTTCTTAACATCCTTGAACTCGGGGTTCCTGCCCATGGGACATCCCATTGCAAGGATCCCCTTAAGAGTTCACCATATGTTCACAGCTCTATCACCATCCCGGAGTATAACTTCTTAAAGCTCCTGCCGTAAGCATTCAGCAGCTCCGCCTCGGCGGCGAGCCCGGTGCAGTGGCCAGCATACACCTCCTCAACACCCAACTTCTTAAGGTAGCTAACTGTGAGCTTAATCCTCTCGGGGGAAGCGTTGGAGAGGTGGAACCCCCCCACCAAGGCCTTAGGAACGGATCCCACGAGGCTTGCTACGTGTTTCACAATGCTCACGATACCTGCGTGAGCACAGCCTGTAATGAGCACGTGCCTCCCCCTCGCCTCAATCAGCAGGCTAATATCGTCAATCATCTCGTCTCTTACTAAGTGCCCATTAGAGATCGTATACGCGTCAAAGCCATGGCGCTCAAACTCTTCTCTCCCCCTCACCTCACCCGTCGTCACCACGCCCTCCGCTATCTCGAGAGGGTCGGCGACGAGCACCAGGTAGGATGCCTCCTCTAGCTCCCTCCTGGTGAAGGGGATGCCGATGTACCTGAGCCTGGGCCTTAGGACAAGTGCGCACCTGAAGATGGAGGGGTGGGCTATGACCGGAATCTTCCTGGACACCGCTCTCAAGACTCCGAGGAGCCCCCCCGTGTGGTCGTAGTGACAGTGGCTCAACACCACGTAATCTAGGTCTTGGGGGTCTAGCCCCAGCTCCCTCATATTGTGGAGCACGGGAGCTGCGTGAGGGCCGGTATCAAACAATATGTTAAGATCGTCGAGCTCTATCCAGTAGGAGGCGCCGTGTCGCGACTCGAACACGGCTGACCGCGAGTAATCGTCAAGCAGGACGTATATGCGCGGCACAGTGGCTATGCGCTGGGAGACGCTTAAATGTGGCGCTCCTCCTGCTGCTCAGTACATTGCCTCGCTGAGCTCTAGCCAGTTAACGCGTGAGGGGTCATAGCCCAGTGATCTGATGATCTCCTCATGCCAGGAGAAGGCGCCTATCTCTGAGAGGCTATGGGCATCGGAGTTGGGGACTAGCTTGACCCTCCTCTCTATGGCTAGCTTGAGGAAGTAGGGCTGAGGATCCCTATGGTGATAGTTCAGCTCTACCGCCACGCCTGCCGAGCGCGCCTCGTCGAGCACCTCGAGCACGTACTCCAGGGGCGGACGTACGGTCCTCCAGCCCACGTCTGTGGGGTGTCCTAGGATGTCGACAAGGCCGCTCCTTATAGCCCCCAGCATGCTCCTCCTCCAGTACTCAGCCACGTCGCAGCCTGGAGGTACCCTGTGAATTGATGCCACCACTACATCCAGCATCTTTAGGATCTCTCGGCTAACTGCCAGCCTGCCAGAGTCCAGGATATCTACCTCCATTCCGCTGAGCACGATAACATCGTCGCCGTACAGACTCCTCACATCCTCTAGCTCCCTGAAGTAATCCTCGAGCCAGCTAGGCTGCCTAGTAGTGCCATGGTCTGTGATAGCTATGACGCTCACCCCCCTCTCAATAGCCACCCTCACCTCCTCGTACATGCTGACATCCTTAGCGCATGGCGAGAAGTGGCTGTGAACGTGTAAATCTATCCTCGGAATCGCTGGATCCCGCCTCATAGTGTTAAGACCTGCGGCTCCCTAGGCACTAAAACTTTTCCTCGGAAAACGCGCTTAGCAGAGTCCACGAAGGTGGGGATGAAGTGCTCGCCCTTGAAGTAGAAGTAGGGTAGGTGTGATAGCACAAGAACTTCAACACCAGCTGCATCAGCTACCTCTCCAGCCTGTAGAGGGGTGGAGTGACCCAGTGCCTGCGCCTCCTCCTCCCTCCCGGGCGGCATCGTGGCTTCGTGGATAAGCACGCGGCAGCCCTCAGCTAGCTTGATTACTTCACTTGAGGGCGCAGTATCCCCGGTGTAGCACACGTCGCCCCCCTCAGTCGCTACCCTGTAAGCTAGTGCTGGCACGGAGTGGGAGGCAGGCGCAGCAGTAACTGGGCCTAGACTGCCGCCCCCATCCAGCTCCCTGATCTCAAGGAACCTTTCAATCCTATCCATGGGGCTGTGTATAGACTTGAGAAGCGCCTCAACCTCCCCCCTACACCCCCGGGGGATAACGAGCGTGAGCTCCTCCTCCCTCCCGCTAAGCGCGTAATACCATAGCAGCATGGGAAGCCCAGACACGTGATCGCCGTGCATGTGCGTTATGAACACGTATCTCACCTCGTCTATCGCGCCAACCTCGGCGAGAGCACGAGCCACTCCCTCGCCACAGTCCAGGAGGATGTTATCCACGAGGAAGCCCGGTAAGTTCCTGCGGGCCCAGGGGGCGCTACCGGCGCTCCCTAAGACGGCTAGCCTAATCACGCAACTCGCTACGCTAGGGGTGTAAAAGGCTTTCCGCCAGGGTCGGGATGAGGGAGAAAGCGAGATTAAGCTAGTGATACAGGATATTACTTGATGCAGGGAGTCATGTCCATAGCCCAGAGGCTGGCTGAGGCGCTTAGGGAGAAGGGGTTTAACGTGGACGTGGAGAGCGGAGAGCTCATTGAGCTCATGGTATCCAGGGGTGATGTAAGGGCCCACATAGCGCTCCCGAGGGCCGGGCTACCTAACGTACGTAAGCTCCTGTTGGCAGTGGGGGGAGAGCCAGGCGTGACAATCCTAGAGTGTAGCGACATGAGCAGAGTTGTAGACTGTGTTAGGAGGCTTGTCAAGACGCTTGGGGAGCATGCGCGGTGAGATCACGCCTTGAAGATGCAGTAACCTGACTTGTGCTTGCACTATGCCGTGCCTAATATGACGCGGCTCATAGTGCTCATCTGCTCAACCGCAGATGTGAGGGTCTCCTCAGTATGAAGAGTCTCATGAGAAGAGCTCGCCTAGAGGAGGCCTGGGAGTTAGAGAGGAAGTACGTGGTCGAGCCTTTCGAAGAAGTAGCGAATGCGTATGACCGAGGAAGAAGAGGGTGGTACAGGGGGGTGCTGAAGCTACTTAGAGAGAGGGTATCTGCACCCCTTTTAGACGCCGGGTGTGGCACTGGCTTCATAGCCTGTAAGCTAGCCCTAGAGGGCTTAGACCCGGTGATATGCCTCGAGATCAGCGCATCTATGCTTAAGATCGCTTGGAGGAGGGCGCTGAGATGGGGTGTTAGGACATCAATACATCCAGTGCGTGCCTCAATACTCCAACTACCATTTAGGCAGTCCTCCTTCAAGAGCGTTGTAGCGGCGGCAGTCCTACATCACGTGTATGGGAGGGAGAGAAGGGTGAGGGCTCTCAGGGAGCTGCTCAGGGTCTCTAAGGGCCATATATTACTAACGGTATGGAGTGCGCTAACTCCACTTAATATTTTCAGAGTTCTTGCTGCGAGGTCTAGGGACTTGCTAGTTGAGTGGAGGAGGGAGGGCAGGGTGCTGCACAGGTATTATCACCTGTACACGCCATGTGAGCTCAAAAGGGACTTGAGGGAGGCTGGCTACGAGAACTTTAAGGTCTTCGCCTGGGACTATAAGCGCCGCTTAGTGAAGAGGAATATAGTGGTAGAGGCTTATGCCTAGCAAGCCGCCCGGCCTCCACATATTCAGGGGAGTTAGGAAGCCTACACGCATGTTATCTGGGGTCACGGTTGTTGCATTAATGACGCAGCCCTACCCATGTCCTCATGGCCGCTGCATATACTGTCCAGGCGGTCCAGAGAGGGGGACTCCGCAAAGCTATGTTAAGAGCTCGCCAGCTGTAGCAAGAGCTCTAAGAGTGGGCTTCCACCCCTACGAGCAGGTGAGGCTAAGGCTCAGGCAGTACCTGGCTATGGGCCACCGACCCAGCAAGGTTGAGCTGATAGTGATGGGGGGCACTTTCCCTGCAATGCCGCTGGATTACCAGGAGTGGTTCATCGCACAGGCCCTTGAAGCCTTAAACAGGTTCCCAGAGGGGAGGCCCAGTGGCTGGGTAAGCTTGGAGGAAGCTATGGCGAGGAATGAGAAGGCCAGCATTAGATGCGTGGGGCTCACGCTCGAGACGCGGCCAGACTGGAGTCGGGAGAGGCATGTGAACGCGTTCCTCCGGCTCGGTGCCACTAGGATCGAGCTCGGAGTTCAGACAGTGCATGATGAGCTGTTAGCCCGAGTGAGGAGGGGGCACAACGTCCAGGACGCTGTTGAGGCAACGCGCGTGCTCAAGGACGCTGGCTACAAGGTAGCGTACCACATGATGCTCGGCCTGCCCGGCTCCGACCCTGACAAGGATCTGGAGGCATTCAAGACGATATACGGGGACCCGGCCTTTAGGCCGGACATGGTGAAGATCTACCCGACGGTAGTCGTAGCCGGGACTGAGCTCTATGAGTGGTGGAGGCGTGGCGACTACGAGCCCTACGACCTCGACACCCTGGTAGAGCTGATAGCCAAGATAAAGGCTATCACGCCACCCTGGGTCAGGATAATGAGGGTTCAGAGGGACATCCCCCTAGGCGAGGTAGCTGCAGGCCCCCCAGTTGGCAACTTGAGGGAGGTTGTGTGGAGGTACATGAGGGAGAGAGGCCTGAAGTGCAGGTGTATAAGGTGCAGGGAGGTGGGGAGGTACGTGCTCTGGACTGGTGAGATACCCTCCTTGGATGCTGCCAGGCTTGTGAGGAGGAGGTATGAGGCAAGTGGAGGCATCGAGGAGTTCCTATCCTTCGAGGACCCCCTCAGAGATGTCATCTACGCATTCCTAAGGCTGAGAATACCCAGCGAGAAGGCCCACAGGTGGGAGGTGGATGCGCACACCGCGATTATTAGGGAGCTACACGTGTACGGCCCCCAGACGCCAGTGGGGGAGAGAGGGGGATGGTGGCAGCACAAGGGTTTGGGCAGCAGGCTCGTGAGGGAGGCGGAGAGGATAGCAGTCAACGAGTACGATGCTAGGAAGATGCTAGTAATCTCCGCGGTGGGAACCAGAGAGTACTATAGGAGGCTGGGCTACGAGGTCCACCCATCATCCTTCTACATGTACAAGTACTTGATGTAAGTTAAGTAGCAAGGCAATTAACATTACCTAAAACGCCATTTAAAGACGCGATGGGGAGGGCTCGTATAGCTACCGTATGTTTCGCATCGAGGAGCTTTGGCACAGTCGAGGAGAATCGCAATTATGCCCTGAAGCTGGTGGATTACGCCCTCCGCTTTAAGCCGGACATCGTATGCCTGCCAGAGGCATTTACGACCTTTGATGTGAAGGGGCCTATCCACGAGCTAGCCGAACCCGTCCCGGGACCGACGACAAAGCTATTCTCGAAGAAGGCCAGAGAGGGGGGCTGCTGTATAATATGCCCTCTCATGACTAGGCGCGATGGCAAGATCTGGAACTCTGCCATCATAATCGGCAGGGACGGCGATATCGTCGGCATATACGATAAGGTTCACCCAGTGACGAGCACCCCTGATTACACCGAATTTGAAGGCGGTGTCACTCCGGGTAAGGACTACCCAGTATTTGACCTGGACTTCGGGAGGGTAGGCATACAAATATGTTTCGATATATGCTTCCCTGAGGGCTGGAGCGAGCTGGCTAAGAGAGGCGCTAAAGCCGTATTCTGGGTATCAGCGTACGATGGCGGCTTCCCGTTACAGGCTTATGCTTGCATAAACAAGTACTACGTCATATCCTCTGTACGCACAAATAAATCCCGGATAATAGACCCGTGTGGGAGGGTAGTAGCCGAGACGGATTGGTTCGTAAATGTAGTGTACTACGATGTAAACCTGGATTACGTTGTATGCCACTACGACTTTAATTATAGCATACCCGACATGATATTAACCAAGTACGGGGGACGCGTCAGAGTGAAATCCTATGCAAATGAGGGAGATAATGTCTTCATAGTAGAGCCCCTCGACGAGAGTATAGGTATTGAAGAGCTCAAGAGAGAGTTCGGCTTTGAATCATTCCATGAGTACGTAGAGAGGCATAGGAGAGCTTACGAATTCATCCATAGAGGTGAAAAACCGCCTCCACAGAGAGCAGCTCACGGCGCCAGGCCTCAATACAGAAAGGTGAGCCTATAGGCCTACCTCCTACGCTTACCTCGCCGCACAGCCTCGGCAGGGATTGGGTGTACGGTAGGCCAGGAATTACGCTCCACAGCTGTCGTGAAGGTGGCTGGAGTTTAAGTGGCAAACTATAAAATGGGGGCGGTAGACTCTTAGAGTGGAGCCCGCTGGACGCGCCCGTGGAGGGCGGGGATGAAGGCAGGCGGGACGCACCGCGCGTTGGACACCCTCTTTCCTGATTCTTAGGTCATGGCGAGTTACGTAGGAAGCGTCATGAGACTTCAAGGAGTAACAAGTGTACCCTCCGGCCTCCCTGGAATGTGGCTACATCTCTAACTAACTTCAATTTAGCTCTCTCCGCTGCCAGCAGTGCAGCCTGCTTGTAGGGGGTCACTATGACGGCTTTTGAGGCCCTCGCAGCAGCTAAGCGCAGCACTGCCCTCAGGTACCTGTATGCATTAGCAATGCCTCCCCCTCGAGGAGGATCAGCGGCTAGTAGCTCTATATCCCCCCTGAGGGGGCAGCGGAAGAGGTTGGCTATGAAGGCGTCTACGCATACGCCAGCCTTACTCGCATTTACGCGCACTCCCCTTATGTACTCCGTGCTGACATCTGAGCATAGAACCTCGGCATCGCGTATGGCAAGCGAGTACTCAATGGGTATCGTTCCAGAGCCGCAGCATGGATCGTACATGCTCTCTGCTGGAGCTAAGATGGGTATGGCGGCTGCTAAGAGGGGATTAAGGGCGTGGGGGTGCTTAAAGATATAGTAGTGCCTGAGGTGGAGGGGCTCAGCATTTATCTGGCGTGCAACTAGCAGAACTCCATCCGCGCACAGGTAGATCCTCACGATGGAGCGAGCCCGGGGGCTCGCCTCGACTTTAAGCACCCTCTCAGCCTCCCTGGCAGCAATTAGCTCAAGCATCCTCCTACTCACCCCCCTAACCCTTACCCACGCCTTCATCCTCAACTCACTCGCCAGCCCCTTCTCCCTAGCCTCCCTGAAGCACTCCCTCAGTACAGACCTGAGAGACTTAGGAGTATGGAGCTCTGCCCTAGCTGAGCACAGTACTTCGGAAACGCTGTCAATCGTCCTAAGCCTTAACGCTGTTTCAGCATCGCCCTCTGCTATGAGCAGCGATGGCTCCACTACACTGACGAGCCTTAAGCCGCCTCTCCGAGCTTCTAATGAAGCTACCTCCTCCAGCCCCCTGACAGTCGTTAATAGCAGCTTCATAGAATCCTCAATGCCTCGGGTCAGCTACTCGCACCTTCCTCACACATCGGCTAGCCGCTTCCCTCATCATCAGCTCCTCACGTACTTCAGGAGCAGCTCCCTACTCTTCTTTACGCCGCTCTCGTACTCCTCCCTCCCCTCATACTCTAGGGAGATCCAGCCGTTAAAGCCGACGCTTCTCAGGATGTCGAAAACTCTCTTGTAGTCGATGTCGAGTGAGTACCACACGCCTCCCCCGAAGTACGTCTTAGCATGCACCATCACCGTGTAGGGAGCTATCATCTCCAGCTCCCTGTATGTGTCGTAGATGAAGTTCCCCGTGTCCATTATGACGCCAAACCACTTCGAGTCAACCCTCCTAACTATCTCTAGCATTACCTCTGCCCTAGTGGTCAGCCCCCAGTGATTCTCTAGGCCCAGTATTATGCCCAAGTCCTCCGCCTTATCCAGGCACTTGTAGATGCAGTCCACGACCCATCCTACAGCATCCTCATCGCTGTACCCCTCTATGGGCGGCTCAACGCCCCTGCGGGCCATGAGCTCGTCGAAGCTCTTAATAGTGCCCCACCTCCCCGAGTTAATCCTGACTATCTTAACCCCGAGGACGTGGGCGGCATCAAGCCACTCCAAGACGTACCTGACCTGCTCCTCGCGCTCCACTGGGCTGGGCTTGACGAAGTTATTGTGTAGCGCGAGGCCATAGAGGTCTAGGCCGTAGTCGAAGGCGATTCTCTTGATGTTCCTCAGGTAGCTCCTAGCCCTCGACTCGACGTGGTTAACCAGTATCTCAACACCTTCAAAGCCGTGCTCCCAAGCCTTCCTCACATACTCGCTGAGCGGCAGCTTAGGCCCCCTGAAGTGCCAGTAGGAGTAGGTCGAGATCCCCAGCCTCACGCGGCTCACCGCCGGAGAGGTGTGTCCTCATCGGCTTATTTCATTATCGCACTATCCAGCAGGTGGGCGTACCTGAAGATTGAATCGGGAGCTATAGTCACTACGGCGCCCTCCTCTAAGGCCTCAGCCTCTCTCAACGCGACGGCTACATTGGCTCCTGTGGAGGGGCCCCCAAGTATCCCCTCCTCCCTGGCGAGCCTAAGTGCGGTCTCCCAGGCTTCCTCGAACCCCACTTCGACTACCTCGTCAACCAAGTCACTGTACTTAGCGTATATCTCGGGCACCATGGTGGCAGCTAGTCCCTCAATTCTCTCACCCATTGTTGCGCGCCCCGTCGCGATAGGTGAGCCCCTGGGAACCACGCCTACAATCCTCACCCTCAGGCCCTTATCCCTGAAGAACTTGGCAACGCCTATCAGAGTCCCCCCAGTCCCTATCCCCATTACGAAGCTTCTCACCCTGGAGCCGAGCACCGAGTATATCTCCCTAGCAGTAGTCTCGTAGTGCGCCCTAATGTTAGCCTCATTGCCACACTGGTTAAGGAATACCCCTCTCCTCTCTCTAGCCACCCTCCTAGCCACGTTCTCAGCGTGTTCAGGGTGTCCATAGGGGACGCGCGGCGCGAAGATCACCTCTGCCCCCAGGGCTTTAACCACCGCCACCTTAGCAGGCGACGCCCCCTCCTCCATCACTATGACTGGCCTATAGCCCATCAGCGACGCCAGCCACGCCACTGAGATCGCCGTATTGCCGCTCGATGCCTCAACTACTACACCTCCGGGCTTTAGGAGGCCTCTCTCAGCTGCATCCTTTAGCATGTAGAGGGCTATCCTATCCTTATGGCTCCCTGTGGGGTTCATGTACTCGAGCTTGACATATACTTCTACATCCCTCCTCCTCCAAAGCTTAGTGAGCTTAACCATGGGGGTGGATCCTATTAGGCTCAGGATTTGCATCCCATCCCCCGGCACTAGACGAGGGGAGCGCCGCTTTAATTAATTGAGGCATTAAGTATAGCCTGAGTACGTGCTTGGCAGATAGCTTCGCGGTGATGAGCGTTGAAGGCTATGGTATTAAAGAGAATAGCTCCAGTGGAGGAGGAGCCCCTAGTGTATGAGGAGTTGCTAGATCCGTCTCCTGGACCTGGCGAGGTGCTGTTGAAGGTGAGGTGCTGTGGCGTATGTAGGACGGATCTCCACATAATTGAGGGCGAGCTCGAGCCTCTAAAGCTGCCGCTGGTGCCCGGGCATCAGGTAGTGGGCGTGGTCGAGG
>Ga0190367_1000285_pt1 | contig 38452 bp, 39 predicted proteins | sample 4872181011_MG_FD_171838 | JGI IMG/M metagenome (GOLD analysis project Ga0190367, IMG submission 171838) | Hydrothermal vent microbial mat bacterial communities from Southern Trench, Guaymas Basin, Mexico - 4872-18-10-11_MG | ecosystem: Environmental > Aquatic > Marine > Hydrothermal vents >... | reverse complement strand
TTTCTTATCTTTTTAATAACACTACTTATTATTACCTTGTATGATAACAAAAAAGTAGGAGAGATCTAGATTAAATTTTACATTCTTCTGGAGGTTTATCACTTCTCAGCCTTACGAAACTTGACGCTCTTAGCTTTTTATCTTTTGTCCACTCCATGAATTTGACCTCTGCAACAAGAACTGGCTTCGTAAAAACCATCTTCTCAACTATGTGGGGCTCTTCCTCAAATATCTCAAAAGGATTTCTATCCGTTTTTAGCTTATCTAGAATCTGCTTTAGTTGTCTGAGGGTCGCATCGTCAAAACCAGTACCAACCCTTCCAATATATCTCAACTTACCACCATCATACATAGCTAGCAGCAAAGCGCCAAGCGTATCTTTGCGCCTACCCTCGCCCTTGGTATAACCGCATATAACGGCATCAACAGTCTGCAAAGCTTTTATTTTCCTCCAATTTTTGCTTCTTCTTCCTATTTCATAAACGGAGTCTTTTCTTTTAGCAACTACACCCTCCAATCCTATTTTTTTACATTTCTCAAAGAATATCTCTCCTTTTTCCTCAATATAGCGAGATAAAAGCAAATGATGCTCCTCGCTTTCACTAACAACCTTCTCCAGCAACTCTTTCCTCTCTAACAACGGTTTAAGTGTTAAATCCTCACCATCTTTGTAAAGAATATCAAATACAACAAATGTCGCTGGTATAGTTTTTGCAAGCAAATTTATTCTGAACTCATCATCTACGTGCTCTCTTTCAGCCAGCTTATAAAAATTTGGCTTACCCTCCTCAAATACAACTATTTCTCCATCCAATATCACTTTTTTGGCATCAATTACCTCATAAATTTTATGTAGCTCTGGATATCTATGCTCAAACCAAATCATACGCCTGTTTAAAAATTTAATCTTTTTCTCCTCAACATTCACATAAGCAATTGTTCTGGTACCATCGAATTTTATTTCATAGATGAAATTGGGATCGTTGAATGGCTTCGCGGGATAGGCAAGCATTGGTTTTATTTTTGTATTAAAATCTATCATTTTGTTAACTTCTGAATTTTTTGCATTATAAACGGCTCAACATTTTTCGGTAAAGGTAAGTAGGATTTGTTGTTAAGGTTGAAATAGACTCTTACCTTATCTTTAGATATGTTATAATAACTAAAACTCTCCCAAGGGTGGAACTCCTCCACACCTTCTGGAAAGTGGATCAAGATACCTTTTTCATAAATAACAAAACTTATACGCTCCTTATGTTTCATTGCAATAATACCAATCAGCAGCGTAAAAGCAAATGCTACTATTATGCTTGATGAAAATGTGAATATTCTGGGAAAATATACACGAAAACGAGCAAAGGATAGTATAAAAATAGATATATACACAAAAGCTAGCATGCACAAAACTGGAAGATATTTCCAAGCTTTATAAGCTTCTAAGGACTCATAGAGATTTATAACAATTTCTCCCCTTGTTAATTCCGCCCCTCTGTGATTATTTATCATTGCGGCTTCTTAGGTTTTCTTTTTTTCAATAATCTGGATGGATTGTTTCAAAGCATCCATAAGATCCGCAGCTTTAGCTTCCTCTTTTTCCTCTTCTTTTACAAGCTCTTCGCCCTTTATCTTTGCTTGGATAAGTTCCTTCAACATCTCCGTATACCTATCCTTGTATCTAGATAAATCAAGTTCTTTACTACTCATTTTCTCTATTAGAGCTAGTGCAAGATTAATTTCTTGCTCAGTAAGCGTAACTAACCCTTTTATCTCCTCCAGTTCCTCAATATTTCTAACTTCGCCGAGATAATGCAGGATATGCATAGCTATACCCTTCTTATATGCCCTTAGCAAAACAACGTATTCCTTGTTCCTCATAACGACTTTGCCTATTGCAGCCTTGTTTGAAAGTCTTAACGCTTCAGCAAACAAAGAATAAGCTTTTATTCCGAGTTCATCTGGCACAATATAGTAAGCAGTTTCGAAATATATAGGGTCGATTTGATTTAGATCCACAAACTCGTAAATTTCTATGCATTTTGTCGTTTTCAGTTTTATTCCCTCAAGATCCTTCTTAGTTAAAATTACGTATTTATCTTTGGCAATCTTATACCCCTTAAGCAATTCCTCATAGCCAACTTCCTTATTACAATGGGGACACCATCTCTTGTGCTTAATCGGTTGCTTGCAATGTGGACAAAGCGAAGTAAATGAAATTTTTTCTTTCTTTATTGCAGGATATACCTTTATTGGGATAGTTACTAACCCAAACGAAATGGCCCCTTTCCATATAGCTCTCATTAAATAATAATAGCATTATTTAGCCATTAAAATTTTAGTTAAGAAAACTTACAGATTTCAGCAAATCTTCTATCATTTGTAGAGACTAAGAATTTTAAGTAGAACTAAAAAACTTATAAAATTTATGGTATCTCCCCTGATAGTTGCATTGCTCTCCTTGTTACCAGGATTTGAGGGTAGATATGCAATTCTGGCAGGCATTGCTATGGGGGTAGACCCTTGGTTAACTTTTATCTTAGCAACTTTTGGGATAATTTTGTTAAGTGCGGTTCTCCCCAGCATAATAAATAATTTAGAAATATTTGCGGAAGCACTTCTGAAGTCAAGCAAAATCTTAAAATTTTACAAATCCTACAGAGATAAAATTAGAGCTAGGGTGAAGAGATACGTCGATATCTGGGGATTTTTTGGATTAGCATTGTTTGTTACAATTCCTTTGCCAGCTACAGGTGTGTGGACGGGAAGTATAGCAGCTCATTTGTTGGGTATGGAAAAATTTAGAGCGAAATTGGCTCTAATGTTGGGAGGAGTTCTCTCGAACTCCTTAGTATTTTTATCAGTTCTGCTTGGGGAAAATATTATAAAGACCCTGTAATAGCTAAATTAACAAGAGGGATGTCCTATACTTTGCTAATAGTTTTAGCTATAATATTGCTAATTATTTTATCAGCATTTTTCTCAAGCGCAGAGATGGCTTTTGTTAGCTTAAATAAAGCCAGAATTTTGAATAAATCAAGAAAGGGTGATAAGAATGCGAGAATTTTGGAAAAATTACTAGAAAAACCAGAAGATGTTGTTGGCGCCATATTGATAGGCAATAACGTTGTTAACATTTTGGCATCCATCCTAGCAGGCGTGCTTGCTGTTAATATTTTTGGAAACGTTGGTATTGGTATCGCTACAGCTATAATGACTCTATTAATTATAGTTTTTGGAGAAGCCATCCCAAAAACCTTTGGTATATATAATGAAAAATTTGCTTTAAAAATAGCCAAAGCTTTATTCATTTTGACCAAAATATTTTATCCTGTAGCTGAAACATTCTCTGCAATGTCTAATGTCATAGTTAAGGCGCTTGGAAAAGAAAAATCAAAGATGATTGTTACGGAGGAGGAAATAAAGGCTATGTTAGATTTAGGGGTTAAATACGGTACCATAAAAAAGGATGAGAAAGAATTGATTGAGGAGGTTTTCGTATTTGACGAAACTAAGACAATAGATGTATATGTTCCAAGGAAAAAGATGATTTGTATAGAGGAAAATGAAAACGCTGGTAAAGTTATTGATTTATCAATAGAAACAGGACATTCGAGATTTCCGGTATATAAGGGTAACATAAATAATATTGTTGGCATGGTTCACGTTAAGGACGCAATTGCTGCACCAAAGGATGTTAAGGTCTCCGAGATAAAAAGAGATATTCTGAAGGTTTCATCAAAGGAAAAAATAGATGATGTGCTAAGAAAAATGCAGAAAAAGGCTATACATATGGCCATCATAGAAGAGAAAGGGAGAGTCCTAGGATTAGTTACGTTGGAGGATTTGATCGAGAAACTTGTTGGCAAGATTGAAGATGAGCACGATAAGCGTAAACCATTTCGCTTTTTGTCGAAGCTAAAACGTAAGAATAAAAAACCAAAAAGATAGGTTGAAAACATGACTAAATATGAGCTAATAATAGTTGGTTGCGGTATTGCAGGAGCAACCGCAGCTATATATGCAAGTAGGCTTAAGGTAAACTTTTTGGTTTTAACCAGAGATTTGGGAGGACAAATTAATTTAACAGACTGCATTGATAATTATCCAACAATAAAGAACATATCCGGCTCTGAATTTGTGAAAAGACTTTATGAACACCTCCTCTATCTTAAGGTACCAATAGTTTTCGAGAAGGTTGATAAGATAGAGGATAACTCCGGTTTTTACTGTATAAGAACTAATAGTTCGACATATAAAGCAAAGACCGTAATAATCGCAACGGGAAAAGCTCCTAAAAAGCTTAATGTTACTGGCGAGCAAAAATTTGAGGGAAGGGGTGTCAGTTACTGTGCAGTTTGTGATGCACCTTTGTACAAAGATAAAATTGTTGCAGTTGTTGGAGGAGGGAATTCCGCACTGGAGGCAGCTTTACTGCTAAGCAAATATGCAAGAAAGGTTTATCTAATTCATAGAAGAGATAGTTTTAGAGGATTTCTAAGTCTCGTTGAAAAGGTATCTAAGGTGGGGAACATTGAGATAGTTTATAATCATGTGATTAAAGAGATAAAAGGGAGCAAACACGTTGAAAAGATAATCATCGAGGAGGTTAGAATGAAAAACAATAATGCGGAGTTTACTGGCAATCTATCTGAAATTCCTGTTGACGGTGTTTTTATAAAAATTGGTTATATTATAGATCATAAACCTTTTAAGGATTTTGTTAAGCTTGATGAGCATAACCAAATAGTGATAGATAATCTTTGCAGAACGTATAAGCCAAATGGCAATGAAACTAAACCAGGTGTATTCGCGGCTGGTGATGTTACGAACACGCCGTTCAAACAATTGGTTATTGCAGCTGGCGAAGGGGCAAAGGCTGCTTTGCAAGCATATGAATACTTAAAAGGAAAAAAAACACTGGCTTGGCATTAAATAAATATTTTATTCAAACTAGAAAGCCAAGCTTCATATTTATTTGGATTTCCTATTTTTCACTCAGCTTCTCCAGCTCGTTACTGATTTCCATATCATCTATCTTTCTAAACAAGGGTTTGGGCTCGCCTACGATGTTAACCTTCTCAATATTCGGAAAGTCCCATCCCTGCTCATGAACCTTACCCTCCAGACCTAAAAGTTCCCATAACTTTTGGGCTGAAAACGGAAGGAAGGGTGCCAAAAGTATTGAAATGGCAACCACCTTTGTACAGCAGACTGATAACACATCTTTAAACATCTTATCCTCTCTACTCATATTCCAAGGTTCTCTCTCATTTAGGTATCTGTTGCCTTCAGTAGCAAAATTTATGATTTCTTTGAGAGCTTCCTTAAATTTAAAACTCTCAATAAGTTCCCCTGCCTTTCCTATAACATTTCTGCAATCCTCCCTTTCATCCTTATCTATGGAAACCTCCCCTAGACTTCTATATGCTAATACAAGAACTCTGTGAATGAAGTTCCCAATAATCCCTATTAACTCGGTATTGCAAACGCTCTGAAACTCCTTCCATGAGAAGTTTGCATCTTTTTGCTCAGGATTTATTCTAATCAAGTAAAATCTAACCTGATCCGCATCAAACTTCTCAAGAATTTCATGAAGCCAGACAACCCATCCCCTACTGGTGGACATCTTCCTACCTTCAAGCATCAAGTACTCGTTTGCAGATATATACCAAGGTAGCTTGAGTCCGTATCCAAGAAGCATGGCTGGCCAAATTATAGCATGAAATGGTACGTTATCCTTTCCCATAAAGTGCACAACCCTTGAGTTATTCCAAACTTTCTCCCACTCTTCTCCAACCAACTCCTGCAAAAATGATAGATAGCCAATTGGAGCATCGAACCAAACGTAAAGAACTTTACCCTTCGCCTCCTCCAATGGTACTGGAACTCCCCACTCAAGATCTCTTGTTATGGATCTGTCCCTCAAACCCTCTCTAAGCCAACCCAAACTAAAGTTTCTAACATTTTCCGGCCAATGTTTGTTCTTGTTTAACCATTCCTCAAGTTTCGCAGAAAATGCAGAAAGTTTAAAAAACCAATGAGTTGTTTCCCTCTCAACAGGTTTGTTTCCACAAATTATGCATTTTGGCTCAATTAACTCATTAGGTTCCAGTTGCTTACCGCAGACCTCACATTGGTCACCACGTTGGTCCTTAGCTTTGCAGTATGGACATATGCCTATAACATATCTATCTGGTAAGAATCTTCTGCATTTTTCGCAATATGGTCTTTTAACGGTTTTTTTATAAATGTAGTTATTTTCTAAAAGCTTAAGAAAGAATTTCTGGCTAAGCTCATAATGATGACTCTTCGTTGTTCTCGAAAAAATATCAAAACTTATACCCAATCTCCTGAAGGTTTCCTTTATGAGTTCATGATACTTATCAACAAGCTTCTTCGGCGGTATTCCCTCCTTCTCCGCTTGAATTGCTATGGGGGTTCCATGTTCATCAGTACCGCAAATAAAAATAACTCTGTCGCCCTTCATACGCCTATATCTTGCGTAGATGTCGGCTGGGATATAGGCTCCTATTGCATGGCCCAAATGCAAAAGACCATTAGCATAGGGTAATGCCGAGGTTACTATGTATCTCATTGTTCATTCCTTAAAAGAATTAGGAGTATATAAATGTTTAGAAAAGTTCTGTTGATCCTACAATGTTTGATATATGTGATGATATAATTGCAAAAAATCTAGTTTCTGATAAATTCGGTTGTGCTGTGTTCGATGAGTTTGCTATCGTTATAAGCTAAATGAAAATTTGTTAAACTGACATTGTCACTTTCCAAAATTCTAAGAATAATGTTCCAACGGACTTCCTTGGTAGGAATTTAAAACTTATCTTAAATCACTTTCTTTTCTAAAAATCAAGAAAAAGGCTAGAATAATGAAGTGGGTCAATAACTAGATTTATATAGGCGAAAAGCTTTAAGGATATGTAGAATTATCCAATGGTCCGAATACCAGTAATTTTATTGATCGCAGGTCTAATATGCCTAATATGTATAGCAAATGCCAAAGGAGATCACTGGGATCGCCATTGGAAATCCAAACTTAAAATAACAATCAAAGAAAATTCTGGAAATACTTTGAAGGACTACCAAATAAAAGTTGAGCTAGACTCCAAAAATTTTAGATTTGAGAAAGCCCTTCCCAATGGAGCGGATATAAGGTTTATAGATTCTGGGAAGGAATTAAATTATTGGATCGAGGAATGGGATCCTGTAAAGAAAAAAGCTGTAATTTGGGTGAAAGTTCCAGAAATTCCAGCTAATGAGGAAAAGATCGTCTATCTTTATTACGGAAACCCAGATGCGAAAGATAAAAGTAATGGAGACAAAGTTTTTGAGCTCTTTGACGATTTCAACGATGGTGTAATTGATAAGAGCAAGTGGAAAATCTATCTTAGAGAATGTAACCAGTATAGCTGCTGTCATTTAGAATGGGGCCACCATTGCAACGATTGCTGTTCAGGTTGTAAAAACTCAAAAATTATTGAAGAAAAAGGTATGTTAAGAATTAAAGGCATTGGAAATTGTTGTTGGTGTAAAAAAGGAATAGAATCACGAAAAATATTTTCGAATAACTTTAGTGTTGTAGTTAAATACAGAGATGAGGTAAATTGTTGGTCTTGGGGAGATAAGTGGACACATAATCTCTTTGTTGGCGATTTATCTGAGGAAAGATCCAGATATGTTAGATTTGCAAGAGGCGAGGATAGATGGGGATATGCATACAAGCCTGATAACAGCGATCGTGAGAAATTCTATGACATAGGCGCTCATGATACAAATTGGCATAGAATAGAGATAAAGAAGAAGGGGTCTGTATGGAAAATAAATTTTGACGAATCTAAGGAAAGAGCTTTTTCACCAATAACTTATTCGCTAAATAAAATAGCATTTTTTGTTTCAGCAGCAGAAGTCGCTTCAAGATGCCCAGGTGCTGTTGCTGATCTAGACTACATCTTTGTTCGCAAATATATAGAGCCAGAACCAACCGTGATTATTGGGGGAAGAGATCTGTTCATAAAGCCCGAGGACATCTCTTTTTCCAACACATCACCAAAAAAAGGAGAGATTATAAAGATCTTTGCTAGAATACACTATGAGGGAGATGATAACATATCTGGGGTTCTAGTACAATTCTATGAGGGAAATCCCTCCAAATATGGAAAATTAATAGGAAAGATAGTAGTGGATCTTGAGGCCAACAGTTCTAGGAGAGTTGAAATTACCTACAATGTTTCGGGAAGCAAAGATATATACATTCTCCTTGACCCAAAAGACGAAATCCCTGAGATTGACGAGGGAAATAATATTGCTCTCAGAAGATTATCCACCAGCAAGTTGGAGTACTTCATCTACATTTCTATAGGGGCTGCTCTTATGACCCTATTAACCTTTATGCTTTCCTCAGTTTATAAATCTCTGAGCTACAAAGCTCCTAAAGAGGAGAAAACTATTAAATGCCCAAGATGCGGTATGGTTCTGCCTAAGGGAACTAAAGAGTGCCCCGTTTGTGGCAACAAATTAGAAAACCATTAAATATTTAGCCTCACAGAAAACTTTTACTTAAACTTATTATTTTTGAATTCGTATCCGCAAACTGGGCAGATTTTTGTCTCTGACATAAGTATCATACCACATCTTGGGCATATATGCTTATGCTTTCCTTTATCCTTCGCTTTATACGTTACTTGCTTATAGATAGAGGATGCTGCTACGTAAATTAATATTATACCACTGATCACGTACAGCAGAAGCTCGATTTGATTAAATAAGTTATACGTTTTTATGCTGACACCTTTCTCATTGTTCTCCTCATCACTTTCGCTAATTCTGTTGTCTGGATCTATAACAACATAAACTTTATCATTACCCGTTACTTTGAGTTTTACCCTCAAAATTACGGTTGAATTTTCTTTTAATTCAATTGTATCCTCATAAAATTTTTCACCACCTTTTCTAGGATTTCCAACATAAAAACTTATCTTGGTAGTAATATTCCCATTCTTGCAATTCTTGCATTTAACCTTAGCTATAACTTCCGTTACGTTACCTTCTGAAAGATCACTTGCAAGCTTAACCTCCTCAACAATTAGGTCGGGTAAATTCCTTTCGACCGTAATATTGATATTAAGCATTGCGCTGTCCTCACATGCACAGCAACCTATGCAGCTACTACCCGAAGCAAATTTCACGCGACCTGTCTTGCTATTTACTATGCAGTAAAATTCCCTTCCCCTGGTATCCTTACTTATATTGCATCTCTCGATATGAGTTATCCCCCATCCATTTTTCGTATTTATCCACAGCTCTCCTTTAACATAACCTTGTCCAAGCCCACAATCTGCCTTGGATATACCTCTTATCAGAATTACAAACTTATCTTCGGAAATTTTTTTCCTTTCAACATACCATGCTTTAGGGCGATAGCATTTGCTTGTATCAAAGCATTGACAAGCTGCCATTCTATCATTTCTGCAGGTATTTCTATTACAATGCTTTGCGCATAATTTAGCCCAACTACAATCTATGCCACATCCAGTTAAACAATAAGGTATGACTTCAAAAAGATCATCGCTCTTGTCCAACTTTGCATAATATGTTTTACCGACTACACCCGGTACTTTCGAAAAAGGATAGAAATTGTTAAAATTTGCCATTTCAAACCTAACGGCAACATCCCAATCATCGTAACTCTCTTTTGCTTTTCCTAACAAAAACAATTGAGTAATAATAAGTATAAGTAAAATTACCTTCAGAAATCTGATTAACATAATAAATTTAAGCTATTCTCTCATATAAGTAATTATATATGGAAAAGGAAACATTGGAAAAGGTTGCTGAACTGTATTTTGCAGTTCTGGAGGAAATGAGGAAGTTTGTTATTGGTTACGATGATATAATTGAAAAAATTATTATTGCCCTAGTTTCCAAGGGTCACGTTCTCCTTGAAGGTGTGCCCGGAATTGGGAAGACATTTCTTGTTAACACCTTATCGAAGGTTCTTGGATGCGAATTTAAGAGAATTCAATTCACTCCAGATCTTCTGCCAGCAGATATTATAGGAACAACCGTCTACGATATGAAGGAAAGTAGATTTTACTTGAGAAAAGGCCCCATTTTTACGAATATTCTGCTTGCTGACGAAATAAACAGAGCTCCGCCGAAAACACAGAGCGCTCTTCTTGAATGCATGCAAGAGAAACAGGTTACAATCGAGGGTGTAACGCACAGGCTAGAAGAACCCTTCATGGTTCTGGCAACCCAAAACCCCATTGAGATGGAAGGTACTTATCCATTACCTGAGGCGCAGGTGGATAGGTTTATGTTTAAAATTATACTTAGCTATGTAACTGCTAAAGACGAAATTAGAATGTTGAAAACAAAGTTATCTGGCGAAACACCAGATGTTCACAGAATCCTTTCAAGGGATATTATATTACAGCTTCAAAAGCTAGCTAAGAGAGTTTACATCTCAGAGGATCTCATGAAATACATTATTGATATAGTTAATGCTACAAGAAATCGGGAGGGAGTTCTGCTGGGAGCTTCACCAAGGGCTAGCATAGCATTTCTTGATGCTTCCAGAACTAGGGCTCTGCTTAACGGTAGAGATTTCGTTATACCCGATGACATTAAATTTTTAGCTTATGATATACTAAGACACAGAATCCTCCTAAAACCCGAATATGAGCTTGAGGGTGTGAAAACTGAGGATATTATTACCGATATTCTTAGGGAGGTTCCCGTGCCGAAGTAAATGTTTACGAAAACCTTTTTTGCAACGATTGTAGCCGTATCATCATTGATAATCTTAGGTATAGCGACATACAACTCTTTTTCTATCATTCTCGCTTTTACGCTTATCTACTTTTTAATAGCTGAATATCTCATATTTAATCAGAATCTAAGAAGGCTAAGAATAGAGTGCAAGAGAAAATTAGATAGAAAGAGAGTTTCGGTTAATTCTCAAGCAAAATGTGAGGTTGAGGTAATAGTTGAAGAAAGAATTAAAGGCAAGGCTATTGATATGGTTGATGAAAACCTAGAAGTTATAGGTAAAAACCACTCTGAAATTGATGGTCAAAGTGTAAAGTTTAGTTATAAAATTAAGCCAAAGAATTCTGGGGTTTTTGTTATAGGACCCCTTTTACTTAATATCCAAGACAGTCTAGGCCTTTTCACTAAAAATCTTCAAATCAGAAGTTTTGAGAAGATAGTTGCATTTCCTTCAATAAAGGAGATAAGAAAATTTGATTTAATAGCTAGAAGAAAGCTTACGGAAATGTTCTACGGCTTAAGAAGAAGTTGGTATAAAGGATTGGGAACGGAATTCTATGGGGTAAGGGAGTACGTGCAAGGTGATGACCCTAGAACAATCGATTGGAAAATTTCAGCGAAATTCGGTGAACTGTTCACCAGAGAATATGAAGCCGAGAGAAGGCAACGCATAGTAATTGCCGTTGACTTTAGCAAGAATATGCTTGCTGGCACACCATTCATGGTAAACAAAGCAGTGGATGCTTCTCTATTACTTGCTTACCTAGCGATGAAAAGGGGGGATGTTGTGGGGTTAGCAACTTTTTCAGATGATATAATAAGATACATACAGCCAAACATCGGGAAAATGCAGTTTATTAGAATATTGGAGGCTTTAGCGGATATAAGAGCTGAGGAAAAAGCCAATTTTAGGAAATGCTTCAGGAAAATAGCAGTACTAACTAAAAATAGAGCATTTTTTATTATTTTGTCGAACCTCGAATCTGAAGTAAAAGACATCATTGAAAGCATGAAGTATTTAGCCTCAAGGGGACATAGGGCTTTGCTTCTCTACATATATCCTCCAGACTTCGAAAAATTTGATGAAGATATAGAAAAGCTAATAGCATCCGCCGCCAGGGAAAGATATGAGGAAAAGCTAGACGAGCTCAAAATGAAGCTCTCCAGATATGGTATAACAATCATACCTGTTTCTCCTAGGACCATAATACCGCTAGCCGTCAAGAACTACTTAAGGTTAATAGAAAGAGGTGTTGGAGCCAGATAACATTAGCGAGTTTTCAATAGTTCTATATATTTTCTTAGCTTTCTTTCAAGAAATGTCGTTTCTCTTAAGCTTTTGACAAAACTTTTACCTTCCCCTATGCTTCTGCAAGCCTTCAGCAGATGATAAAGTTCAACTTTATCGAAATTTCTTTTTTTCTCGTAAACTAAGGAAACCAACGTTAGATCATCAACCTTATCCCGCAATTTGGGGGAGACGTATTTTAACAAAACCTTTCTCAATTGCCTGCATCTCATTAGTATTATCCAGTTATATGGTTCGTATCTTTTCGCAAATCTCTTCCTGATATCCTCAACCAACCTTCTGAATTCACTTACTTGAGGCGAAATTCTCCTAGACTTTCTTTTATTTACCTTTCTAGAGTACATATCTACCGCAAAAAGAGATGTTAACATCAGTGCAGAAAAAATTAGGGTCTTCCATTTATTAATATTCATAAGGTTATTATGAAACTCGCTCACATCGCCTAACACCACTCCATCGGATTTGCTTTCATCGAAGATTATTAAGGAAGGTTTGCAAAGTAATAGTAGCGCTAGTAGGAATTTGGCATTATCCGCTTTATCAATCATGTCGTTTGTGAATATGTCCGAATCTGCAACAATTATTACATCTCCGTCACCATACTCAAAATAAACAGCTTCAGCAAAGGGTCCTTTGGATTCGCTTGAGGCATTTATCTTATAGTCTTTATTTTCGTCAATCCAGCTATCTGCTGAAGTTTTTGCAAGCACGTAAGTATTTTCTGGATAATCCAAAATTGCAGAGGGGAATTTCAATAAAACCTCACCCTCCACTTCCGCTACTTTAAATCTTATGTAAGGAATATCCTGCCTCTTTGCAAATTTTCTAAAGTCTACTACCGTAGCATTATTCATAATAACACCAAAACTTTCTATCAGATCGCTTCCTGCTTCATCGCAAATTAGCAGGCAACCTCCTCTCTCTACATACTGCTTAATAGTTCTGATGCCCTCCCTAGAATATCTAGCTGTATTACCTACAATTATCAACATACTCCCTCTTTCAAAATTTTTTAGGGGTTCTAAATCGGAATGGAGAATTTTGATTGTGTATCCGCTTCTTATAAGAAAACCGTAAATCTTGCTTAGACCACGCCAGCTACTTGAGTATGCTGAGGAATTTGGAGGAGCTTCATAAATCGTTTTTGATGTATAAAACAAGAAAAGGGAGATGGATAAAAATAATATAGCTACAGTAACAATGCGTACTATTCTCTGATTAAGCATTTTCCTCAGCTTTAATTTCCTTTGCCACTTCCTTTAAGCAATTTAAAAATTCAAAAAACTCCTTTTCCGAAACATTCTCAGCATAACGAGCTTTCTCAAAAACGTAAGTTATTGGTGCTATATCTATCCTAGTAGCTTTCTTAACGCTGCTTCCAAATTCTCTAGGTGTTTTAGAGCTCCATTCCTTAATATCAAATTTGTATCTGAAGAAAGAAGCTAGCTCTATATACGCGTAGAGTACAGCTTCTAAATATTTTCCCTTTTTACCCATCTGCTCACAAATCCTAATAACCCTCATTAAGTCAACATATTTAATCTTCCTAACTGGAGGAAGCCTTTCTAATTTTTTAACTTCCCTTTTCTTTCCTCTCGTAACGAAACTAGAGAGAAGTAAAAGCAAGATCGCGAACAAAATTATAAGTAGAACAGTAATTTTTCTGGTGCCAAGACTTAAAAGTCCTGATCTGAATGTGGTATTTAGATCTAGATTTCCGAAATCTGGAGCTGTATCATTGCTTTCCGTTCTATTTTCGCTACTTGTTACGTTATCCGTAACATTATTTACACTTCCCGTGTAATTCCCTGTAAAATTAAAGCTATCGTATGTTGTATTCCAAACATCCCAACTGATATTCCAGTAACTAAAATTCCACTGTTGAGGTGTCCAGTTTCCAAAATAGCTAAAGTTCCACAGACTGGTATTCCAGTAGCTTATATTGTAGCTGTTATTTAAAAGTTGCTGTAGATCCGTAAGGTTGAATTGGTTAAGCTGCTGGTTAAGGAGATTTTCATACATTTCATGCAAATATGGCTCCACATTACCATTAAATGGTATTAAAGGCAAGTTTTCCATATTTATAGGCATTTGAGTTTCATTTGAGGGTGCAGTAACCTCAACAGGAACCCAGCCGTACGGTGGCATGTATACCTCAGCCCAAGCATGTGCGAAGGACGTAAATATATATGTTTTATTACCGTAGTTTATTCCCCCCGCAAAACCTATGGCAAGTCTTGCAGGAATATTCATTGAACGGAGCAAGACTATGAAAGTGGTGGCAAAATGGGTGCAAATTCCCTTCCTATTTCTCAGTGTCCATACCGCAACATCTTCATTTTGCCAAGGTGTCGCATTTAACCACCAATACCTATCGTAGCGTATATTTTTCATCACATACTTTGCAATTTTTGCAGTTTGTTCGTAAACAGTTAATTTAGGATCGTAGAGCATATCTTTAACCTCAGCGATCTCGCTGGGCAACGTTTTATACGGTAGCTGAGTGTACTGGTTAATTATTTCCTTAGGAACATCTTCAACATACCCAATCTTTTCAGGATCTATCTCAAGAGGTGTAAAATACGCATTATAATATAGCATTGCGTTTTGCTTCAGATTCAGCAAAATTTTGTAATCATCGTACATATTTTTACATACCTCAAAGATTCCAGCAGATGCTGGATCAAGAATTATACTATCAGCATTAATTTCAGACTCCTCTGTAGGTGGTTTAATTAAAAAGAATTCGTGATGTCCCTGAAGAACAATTTTTGATACGTTATATTTCGCCCCATAATTACCGGCGGATGGCGAAGAGTAACAACCCTTCTTACTCTTCAGCCAAGAAATCCCATTTCTTGGCACCCCCAAGTAGATATCGTATGTTTCTGTTTTCCAATAGAGATTATTAGCAGGTTCTACAATAAAAGCAAGCTGTGGCATACCTCCTCCTGAGCTTCCAAAAAACCACAAGTAAGTAAGCCATTCTAACCATTCCGGAGGTTCCGAAATTATGGGATAGTTGTATGGTGGAATTTCCTCGTAGGGTGCATTATAACAAAAAGATGTTGCTAAAAAGCAAGAAATGAAAACCAAAACGCATAAAATTAGTCTAAAATATTTCATAAACTTATTTTAGATTTATACAATATTAAAACTTTAATGAGCGTAAACTATTCTGCTCATGCAGAAGCTTATACCATGCAGATATGCTCAAAAAAGATTAACTTGCATCATCCTTTAGATAATTTTTCTGAGGTGCTTAAGGATGAGAATCGAAAACACACTTGACATTTTACTTATTTTTCTTTTTACGGCTCCCATACTTACGTGTATGCTAATTTTAAATCTACAAATTCTGTCATATTTTCTTTTTTTAGCACTAATTTTTCTCGGAGTACTTTTAAGGAAGAGTACGCTCCTTACAATTAGCCCTCTCGCCTTCGTCTATAATAGACCTGACATCCCGTCCTTTTTCTATTATTTATTACCCTTGCTAATTATTCCTATAGTTCTAACATTACAAAGTTCGTTGGCGTATGTTCAAACATCAAAACTTAGGATTGATGTACGCATACTTTTAATTGTGGTAATAGCTTTTTTGCCAACAATAGCGATTCATCTTCTGTGCAATCAGAGGTACCTGCTAGGTAGCGCAGATTTCATAACTGCACAAGGTATCTTGGTTATTAATGCGGTCACTACCTTTGTACTGTTGGCAGTTCTAAGCTGGATGACTAAAATTGGTTAATTTTTATTTCTGATCAAAAACAATTCCTAAGCAAAGTTATTTACCATATAACTCCTTCCTTCTTGCTTCAAGTAAATTATCCTTTTGGCCCATAAACTCTGCTGCTGAAACAATTTTGCAACCTTTATCTTTTGCATAATCCACAGCTTCCTTTATTTTTTCCTTGTAATGCAAATCTCTTGTTAAATGATGATCCCAAATAATTGTTTTTGCAAATTCCGAGAATTTCCTAATATTTTCTACAGTTTTCCTAAAATTATCCATAGCATATTTATAGCCAAGCATATACGTCATTGGTCCATCAATATAGATAACTTCTGGTTTATGCTGCAGAGCAAAGCTTGCTTGGTCCTGCAGAGCAGGACCTTCAACATCACTCATAAAAAGAAATTTTTTGCCTTTATAATCAATCAACACCTCAACAACATAGCCAAGTTTGTTATTTGTTCCATGGAATACAGGTTTCGAGCAAATTATCTTCGTTTCCCCAAAATCAAAGCTTTTACCATCTATATACTCCAATTTTCTTGGCATTCCTTCAATTTGACTTAGAAAGAAGCTTGCTCTGCCAAATTGGCTTCTGTTAATATTTTGCTTAGGGTGCTTAATTAGCAAAATTTTATCTTTGAATTGCTCTGGATGTCGCCATGAGAAATGATCAAAGTGATAATGGGTTATTATCATTACCTCTGCTTTTTCCGAAAGCTTCAGTATTTTTTGCCAATCTTCCTTTAACTTCTCCTCTTCTAAGGGATGTGGAGGTAAGCCATAGCGCGAAGGTGCTAAAGAAACGCTAGGATCTATTAGAATTTTGATATCTGTTTCAACATAGGTGCACATGCTGCGAGTACCCATGCTGTCAGCAGCTATGAGTTGTACCTTCATCTAATTTTTAAGATTATTTTGCAGAGAAATTTCTTTCGCTTGAGCATTCATAAACCTGATGAATTATTTTATGTTAGTTAAAACTTCAATTTTAGTGGATATGGAGTGGCACTCTTTAAGTGCTAATGAGGTCATCAGCAAGTTATCCTCATCTGCTAATGGTTTAAGCAATAGCGAAGCTAAGGAAAGATTAAAAAGATATGGGTACAATGAAATTGTGGAAAAGAAGAAGCCAGCTATCTTTCTATTTCTACGCCAATTTGCAAACTTTCTTATCATAATTCTGCTTATTGCGACACTAATTTCAGCATTCCTTCTCGGCGAGGTATTGGATGCCGTAGTAATCCTGTTAATTGTTCTTTTTATGGCTATCATGGGTTTCCTGCAAGAGTATAAGGCTGAAAAAGCTATGGAAGCTCTTAAAAAATTAGCTACGCCAACATGTAAGGTTGTCAGAGATAATAAGGAAACTGAGATTTATGCAAAAGAAGTAGTGCCTGGAGACATCCTAATTTTGAATGAAGGAGACAGAATTCCCGCAGATGCTAGATTACTCGAGACTTGGAATTTTGAGGTTGACGAATCCGCACTGACTGGAGAGTCAACCCCAGTATTAAAAGATGCTGAACTTATCCTACCAAAGAGTACGCCCTTAGCGGATAGGAAGAACATGGTTTTCATGGGTACATATGTCACTAAGGGTTACGCCAAGGCAATTGTTGTTGCTACCGGAATGCAGAGCGAAGTTGGCAGAATTGCAAAAGCTATTGCTGAGGCTCCAGAAGAAAAGACTCCTCTTGAAAGAGAGCTAGATTACTTTGGTAGGAGGATCGGTGTTGTGATTCTGCTTATATCACTTTCCATCTTCATCACATCGATGCTCTGGACAAAGGAACCCTTGATAAAGATTGCCCGTTTTTCCATAGCACTAGCTATAGCTGCGATTCCTGAGGGTTTGCCTGCTATAGCGACAACTGTGCTTGCAATAGGATCGAGGAAAATGGCTAAGAAGAATGCGTTAGTTAAGCGCTTAGCAGCCGTCGAAGCTTTAGGCTCTTGCAATGCTATATGTAGCGACAAAACTGGAACCATAACTAAAGGTGAAATGACAGTTAAACGCATAGTTATGCTTAACAGCGAATATGAAGTTTCTGGTGTAGGTTATTCACCTGAAGGTGCCATAAAGGCTGTAGTTGGCAAAAATGATAAGGTTCTAGGAGATTTGCTTAGATATACTGCCGCACACACAAGCGTAAATGTTAAACTTGTTAAAGAAAATGGCGAGTGGCACATTAAGGGTTCAACAACAGAAGGTGCTGCATTGGTGCTGGCATATAAGGGCATTGGTGAGAAGGGTATAGAGCAAGCTAAGGGAAGTTTGCCCCTTAGGAAACTAATACCCTTCGATAGGTTTAGAAAAAGAAAAACCACAATTCATAAAATTTCGGATGGTTTTCTGTTAATTTCAAGCGGTGCTCCAGAGTTACTGCTTGCAAGATGTAATAGAGTTATAAATGGTTGCACTGGTGAAATTTTGGAGCTTGACGAAGACTTAAAGACCAAAATCAGCAAGATGATCGAGGATTTGGCAAGTAGGGGCTACAGAACTTACGCTATAGCATATAGGGTAGTTGAAGATCCCAGGATAATAAAGGAAGACGTCAACGAAGTGGAAAGCAATTTGATATTCTTTGCGGTTCTGGCAATAATAGATCCGCCGAGAGAGGAGGTAGCAAGAGCTATTAGAATTGCTAAGGAGGCTGGTATAAGGGTTATTATGGTTACTGGAGACCATAAACTAACAGCAATGGCAGTTGCCAGAATGATCGGTTTGGATGTGAGTGAAGGCAGTATTATTGAAGGTAAGGAACTCGACAAACTTAGTGATGAGGAACTCGAGAACATTGTTGATAAAATTAAAGTCTACGCCAGGGTTACACCAGAGCATAAGGCAAGAATCGTTAAGGCTTTAAAGAGGAAGGGTTACGTAGTAGCGATGACTGGTGATGGTGTTAATGATGCTCCTGCATTAAAATTTGCCGATATTGGTGTGGCTATGGGTATAAGAGGTACAGATGTTGCTAAGGAAGCTAGTCAACTAATTTTGCTTGACGACAACTTTGCCACAATAGTTGAGGCTGTAAAGCAAGGTAGAATTATTTTTGAGAACTTGAAGAAGCCAATAAATTATTTGCTTACATGCAACTTTGGCGAAGTTATTTCGGTATGCGGAGCAATGCTACTTTTGCACTTATCTCCAACTTCTTTTTTAAAATCCATTCACTTGCTGTGGATAAATGTTACTACTGATGCGTTACCAGCGATTGCTTTGGGTTTGGAACCTGCCGAACCTGGTATTATGAAAAAATCTCCAAGAAAAAAGGAAGATAGGTTCATAACTAACAGAAAATTAGTTTATTATACCGCTATGGGCACACTGATTGCAACTCTCGTAATACTGCTTTTCAAGAAGTTCCTGTCAAAAAATTTAATTCTTGCACGAACTGTGGCATTCACAGCTCTGGCATTTTCGGAATTCGGTAGAGCTTTCGCATCGAGAAGCGAGAATATATCATCGTTCAGACTGAGAAATAATAAATGGTTGTGGCCTGCCTTGCTAATCTCCGCGTTTTTGCAATTGATTATTCTCTATACACCTCTACACATCGCATTTAATGTTGTACCCTTGCATGCTGAGGAATTGCTTTTAATATTGATTGTTCCTATCATCATATTTTTAGCTGATGAATTGAGGAAATTACTTAGAATAAGAATCTAATTAAAAAATGGCAAAAATCAAAAGATTAGCAATAGGAGGTATTGGTGTATGTGCGGAAAGAGAGTGACAATTTTTGATGTTCCTAAGGAAGCTAAAGTCGAGTTTCTGAATAAAGATGGTAATATTTTCATTTTGAAACCTCATGCAGAATTTTGCGGTTGGTCGACTTACGGCAAATGCAGCAGTGATGAAGACTGTATAAAAGCTGGATGTTCTGGGCAGTTTGTCAATCGAAGTTTGAAAACCGATCACAACTACATGTGATGGCTTGATTGCTACGATGCTAATAAATACGGAGAACAGAGTAGAATTTTCGCTTTGGGAAAGCTTATTTTGCTTTAAGAGAAAAATAGAATTTAAAGCGAAGAAAATTGAGGAAAGGGATATCGATTGGAGTACTTGCTGCGAATTAAGATTGCCAGGTACATGCATACCGCATGTTATAAAAGCTGGTACGTATTATAGAGTCTCCGTAAAATTTATGATTTTAGCTCTAATATTTGCTATTATACCTCCTCCTATAATACTTCTGATCACATTTCCGTATAAACCGCTGCTTGGAGGTCTCCTGGTAGCAATCTATGTGTTTCTTTACATTTTAGTTCTGAAAATTGTCTGTGATAGGAAATTTGAGAAAATATTCTATTTTGTTAGGAGAGGTAATAAAAAGGTTAAAGTTATTTATCCAGAGAACAGCAAGTACGATAAAATTGTGATAGGTTTCTAGATATTCGAATAGGGCTCAATTTAAAAATAAAAAAGGAAAGTGCAAGCCATATTTACGAAAGCCTATTTGTTTTCAATTTCTAGCCTATATACCTAAGTTGATCGTGTATCTCCTCCCTCTCCTTAATGTAGCTTTTCTCCAAAGCCCTTCTCATCATATCTTCAAGCGTTTCTCTGAAGAGCTCAACCTCCCTTGCTTTCCTTTCAAGCTTCTCGATACTCACCTTTATTCCCAAGATCTTTGTTAAAACTTTAAGAACACATGCGGCAGCTTTAGCATCAACAATTAAAGGATGGCCTGGAGTCTCGCCCATCAGGCATACCCCTTCCATTCCCCTCCTTTTACCTAATCCGAGTAGCAATCCAGAAGCGCCTATTATACCTCCTCTCTCAGTTTCAGTTCTGAAGATAATTCCATACTTCTCGTACTTCCTTACAAGTTTGATTGATGTAGCAGCACCATATACTTTGGGATGTTCTTTTAATTTACCAGTGGCATAACCACCCAATGTAAAAATCATTTTTGTACCGTATTTCTCCGCTATGTCAAGAATTGTCTCCGCCAACAAATACTGTCCTCTAACAGTTGAACACTGGGCATCCCCAATCACTAAGATCAAGCTTTTTTTCTTTCCTTTGTATGCATAAAACTCGTTAACTATCGGCTTTACAACACCGTCCCTTGAAACGACAACTTGTGGTGGAAAGTGATGCGAATACAGCATAGCAAATTTTTCGGCTTTAAGTTCGTTGATCAAGTGTTCAGCAGCAAGTTTACCCACAAGTCCAAATCCCGGCAATCCCTCAATCAATATAGGATTCCCTAGATCCACTTCCTTAAGATACTCAACCCAAACTTCTTTTGTCATTCTATCAAAACTTTATACTTTATATATTTTAACTCTTTCTTTAAGCTAAATTTGGGAGGATGAGCAGTTTTGGTTTCATGTTTACATAAAGGGCAATATTTTTTTAGCGTGTATCTTTTACACTTGGTACACCTTCTAATTCTATCCATTACTCCCTTATTCTATGAAAGGAACCGACACCGCCCAGTTTTTTAAAATAATCCAAGACTTTCTCATAAGCCTCCTTCATGATTCTCTCAGCTGCTTTATAGTCAGTTGCATAAACAAAAATTTTGTACTTAGGTGCACCATCATAAAACAACTCTATCCTTGCATCACTGTCACTTACTTTAATCTCCTTTACCTTACCCAAAGCTTTTTTAATGATCTCAATACCCCTAGGATCTCTAGTAGTTAGCTCAAAGTAGCCCTGAATCCTCACATGCCTGGGTTCAATACTTTTAAGGGCGATTTCCGTTAAGGCATCGGCAATGTCCTTTCTTAGAATCTCGTGGAAAGGTCTCTTCTTGTAAACGCATTCTTCAAATGGCGTGTATAGGCAACCATATCTTTCGTATATGATTTTAGCTATCTTCTCAACCTCCTTCCTATCAAAACCTCTTGTTTTCATAAGCAACTCTAGGAGTTTTAATGCTCTTTTTTCCTTTTTCCACTCCTCCAACTTATTTTCCCTCTCAAACTTCTTAACTCTTTTGATGCTCAAATCTATATGCCCCTTCACCTTATTAATCTTTATCACCTTGGCAACAACATACATACCCTCCCTAACATAATCTCTAATATTTTTAACCCATTTCGGAGAAATTTCAGAGATATGGATAAATCCTTCCTTATCCTTAAACTCCTCTAAGGATGCAAAGGCGCCATATGGCATTACTCTGGTAATTTTAACTATAACTACCTCCCCTTCATCAGGCCATTCTCTAAAATAAAATTTCAAAGTCATCACCCAATAACTTGCAAAACTTTTGCTTTGATCTCTGCCTTCCCGCCCTTTGGCTTTGCTAGAGTTGCCTCACATGCTAGGCATTTAACCACCGTAGAAGCATGACTAAAAATTATTTGCTGATTTCCACATGCAAAGCACTCTACTTTAAGGAATTTACTCCTAGGTTTTCTTATAATATCTTTCATTTTGATCACCCCACTATCTCGAGCCTCTTAACGCGGAAACCCTTACCTTTAGTATGCTTTCTTTTACATTCCTTGCATTGATATCTTAAATCTCTCTTTTTTATAGTTTTCTCATGTTTTGGCAAAGGTCTTGGATAACCGCCATAACCACTTAATATCCTTCTAAATTGTCTCTGTCCCCAAGTAAGTTCGCTTGCCTTCCTTTTTCTAACCTCAGATACTACGTGAATTGTATGTTTCCTACAAAATGGACAGTATGTCTTTATCTCCTTAGGTAGCTTCATATTGAATTGCTATTTTCTTTTCTATAAATATCTTAGCATTCCTTTCAGGAAGCTCTACCACATCACCCTCTGTAAAAGGACCATATGCTTTCAAATCTGTGCCTAAAATTGAAGGAAAATTCCTTAAAAACCTAACTTTCATTTTTCGGATTTCAACTTCATTATTCTTTTCCTTAATATCAGCATCTGTTGCGACATCCTCTCCACCAGCTTCCTTAATATCTTTCTCCCCACCTTCCTCAACGCTTAGAGATGAGTATGAAAAGAGTTTTGTTGTATGTTTTTTCATGACTTTTTGCAGCTCTTCAAAAAATTCCTTCTCTTCATTAGCCATACTATCTACTTTAGCCTCATAGTCACATAAAATGGATCCTATAGCTTCCTCAAGAATTTTCCTTATTCTTAACTTTAATATTTTCTGAAAAGTTTCTATGGCATTCTCAAGCTCTTTCCTATGTAAATCAGAGGTTATCCTTTGCGAAGAAACTTTTAATTTTTCCTCTATATATTTCCTCACTTCTTCATAGAAATTCTCTGGTAATGACTGGAGTTTCTGACTTTTCTCTTCCTTTCTTTTTATTTCGCGCAATATTTCGTATGTTACAGTCATTTCCTAGTTTTGTAATTTTTTTCTAATTTCATCCTTTTTAATGCATAAGTCAAAGGGTTTCTTATACCTTCACAAATGTTGTCTGGTTCACAAACACCCATACCTTTATAATAATTTTCATGATCACAGTTTGGAGGGAGTTGTACGTCCAGTTTCTTTTCTAACCTTCTCTTTTGATGCCTCAAACTAGCCCTTATAACGCTTTCCCTTAGGGGTTCACGATTTCTTTTGTTCCATTCCTCATACAAAAACTTCTCAATTTTTTCCAGCGACCATCCCATATAATAGAGAAATGTTGTTAGAACAAAGACAGCTCTCTTTCTACCATCATCCAGTCCCTCCATAATTTTCTTTATGCAAGGTGGAAAATATTTGGGATCTACGGCTTTTCTAGGCTTTTCCTTAATTTTCATCTCTACGTCCCTTTCTGCAGTCTCCACTTCCCTTTTTCTTTCCCTATACTCCTCATACCAGAATACAGCATTTCTTACAAGTTCTGTGGCTTCCTCGGGTGTAGCTTCCACAACAAGAAATTTTTCCTTGACCTTAACGACTTCTGGCCTTGCTTCATCTATTTCAAATCCTTCAATTTTCTTATAGCTTATTGGCAAACTAACAAGCCATGTTGATGTGTGCAGAGAGTAAGGAAGCCTAAATAAGTGCCTCACGCTAATAACATTGGTATCTACCTCAACATATCTGTAGGGATCTGATATTTGCACGCCTTTGATTCTTTCTATTCTTTTTCTGAGCTCATTTTCTACGATTTTTTTCATGTAGCTGATTATTATTCTGGGAAGTCTCGGAAATTCCAGTTTTGTGGGTTTACCATTTATCTCCTGAGGAAAAGCCTCATACGGTATTGCAATATGCCATCCCCTTCTTCCAGAAAATTTGACTGTGAAGGATGATATATCATAACTTTTCAAAAGACTAACGAATAGTTTCGCAGCAACTTTTGCATATTCAAGACTTTTAGCATCTATATCTATAACCAAATCCCACCCCTTTCGTAATTCATCGTATTCGCTTTTTTTCATATCAGTCCTAAGCAACATAGGGTTATACCATCTTTCTACAGAACCATGAAACGATACCGCACCTTCTTTAATTAATTCCTCTACATCCTTAGCATAATTAACAATAGAGGGTCTTTTACCAAAACTACCGTCTGTGTAGATAGGTACAACTTCTCTATTTGCGGCTACCTCTGCGATGATTTCACAAATATTATCTTTTGCATAATACTCTTCAATTTGCTCCTTATACACCTTACATGAAAAAAAGAGATATGCTAATTTAAAATTAAATTTAAAAGTGGAAAAATCTACTCAATTCTCGGAGCCAAAATGAAACTTAGATCCAGTCTGTCGACTAAACTAAACTCCAATCTCATAGGATAATCATTACCAAGCTTTACTACTGCTGTATCAACAAGTTTACTGGCCTTAACCATTTTTTCTAAATAATCTATCGGAAACATAGACTTCGCAGGGTTTTTAACCTCTAAAGATATCAAATCTTCATCCCCCCTTACTAGTTTCGCCTCAACCTCTCTGTTATCCCCTCTTGCTTTTATTTTAAATTCATTTTCATTAGCTTCGAATATAGCAGCATCAGAAATTTGCTTAGCATCAGCAATGCTATCAAGCAAAAAACTAGCTCTGACCTCAGCCTTTGCCAAAAATTCTAACTTCGGTATATTTGGAATATTTTGCTTTATATCGAGTAGCGGTAGGTAGAAACTTCTTCTTCCGCCAATTGTAATTTTAAGCTGTTTATCAACCTCGAGCTCTATTCTGTTTGTTTTTTTAGCACGCTTCATCACAGTTTGCAGATCATCGAAATTGATACCAACACTCGCCTCCTTATCGATTTCGTATATTTCGAATGCCATTTGATGGAGTCTGAATTCCACCATTGCTACATTCGCCGAATCTATGGCAATTAGCTCTATACCATCCTTTTTAAGATTAAAGACTCCCTCGGTAATCAAACTAGAAACAACATTCATGCTTTCCTTCAGTAATCCAGCCTCTGGCAATGCTGCTCTAAACATGATACTTCTTCCACGCAATTATAAATCCTAATAGGAATGCCAAACCTAATATTAAATAACATGGCATACCGCAACCCATAATATTATTAAAACCCTCCTGAAACATTTGAAAAACATTTGAGACCTCCATCACAACACACCCCCTGCATCCTCAACAATTTTTTTAACTTTATTATAAAGGTTTATATTTATCTTTGGCTTTATAGCAATTTCACCATCTAAATATCCTTTCTCGAGAGGTCTTCCCACAACAATTGCTAAGTCTCCTTGCTTCAAATCTTTTATTGAGTTAGGATCCGCGAAATATACAGTTAGCTGCCCAGTACCGTCATCAATAACAAGAATATCCTCCTGCTTTTCAATAACAGTTCCCAAAACCCTCACCCTTAAATCATCCTTTCTTATCTTTGCTATGGATTTCTCAACAGCAGGGGCCCTTCTTATCATTTCTCGACTGTAAGTAGTAATGTTTCAAATATCACCACTAAAACTACTCCTGCAGCTACAAGTGTTATTGATGCTACCAAGGGGGTACTGGCAAATTTTGCAGCAAGCTCTAAACCTAGCAACAAAACACCCAATGCCACTAGCAAAGCCCCTGCAACTGAGCCAGCTTCATAAACCTTCCTCAATCTTTTTTTCACCATTCGATTTCACCCCCATTATTTAGAATGAATATTATAATTAATATAAATTATTCAATTAATTAAAAATGGAGCCTAAAAAATTTGTTGACGCCCACTGTCATCTCACTGAGAAAGAGGTTCTAGGAAAAGTTGATGAAGTCATAAGCAAATGTAGGGAAAGTGGTGTTGTGGCAATGATATGCAACTCTCTAGATTACCCATCTGCTAAAACCACTCTAGAACTTCAAGATAAGTACAGAGAAGTTTTTGCAGCAATAGGAACACATCCGTGTACAGTTAGAAAAGATAGTGGAGATCATAAGCGTGTCCTGAGCTTGATTAAAGAAAATAAGGGAAAGATCATAGCCATAGGAGAAATTGGTCTAGATTATAAAATCCTAGCAAACAATGACGAGAAAAATTTTCAGATAAATGTTTTCAAGGAGTTTGTTGAAGAGGCAAAGAAGTTAAGTATTCCAGTAGTTGTACACTCAAGAGATGCTCAGAGAGATGCCGTAAATTTGTTGGTAGAATGGGGCTGCAAGAAAGTGCTGCTTCACTGGTTTTCCGGAAGCATAGATGTGCTTAAAGTAGCTCTGGATCAGGGATATTATGTTTCGGTTACCCCAGCTATTAGGTATGATTTAAGAGTGATCAATGTAGCCAAAGAAACACCCCTAGAGTATCTACTCGTAGAATCAGACTCTCCCGTAGCCTACAGAGGTAGAATAGCGTATCCCTATGATGTTGTTGAGGTTGGAAATGAGTTAGCAAAACTAAAGAATATTTCCCTTGAGAAAATTTCCGAGCAATTGATTGAAAACGCTAAACATCTTTTTAATCTTCCTCTTTAGCTTTAATGACTAAAAACCCAGCTTCTATTCCCGCATCCAACCACCCTTCTGCATATTCTAGTGCTGCTAATGCATCAATGTAATTCTTTTTGTTATAGAAATATAGAGCATCTTTATAGTAGCATAGAGCCATCTCCCTAAACCTTTTTCCCTTCTCATCAACAGCTTCTACGCTATCAAAGAGACTCTTTGCTTTGTTTAAGTATATCTCCAACTTTTTCTTAAGAAGTTTCTCAGTCGACATTAAAAAATAAACGTTAGTGCATTTATTTCTTTGATATGGATGTAGACAGCCTGCTTAGTAGTGTGCTAAAGAAGATAAAACCGAGAAAGGATCAAATAGAGGCTTTGTTTAAAGAGTCTGACAGAATTATAAGTTTTCTTAAGGATAAAGGATATGACGCTAGATTAATGGGTTCTCTGGCAAAGGGGACGATTCTCGCTGATAATAAAGAGGTGGATATATTCGTCTTTTTTGACGAATCAGTTAATAAGAAATATTTTGATGAATTCAGCAAAAAAGTTGGTAAGGAGCTTGCAAGGGAATTTGGGGGAAGTTATGAGATAGCATATGCCGAGCATCCTTATGCAAAGGTTAAAATTGGTAAAATTACTTTCGATGTCGTGCCAGCGTATCGCATTAGCTCAACAAAGCATGTAAAATCTGCAGTAGATAGAACACCGTTTCATGTGGATTACGTGAGAAGAAAGCTAAAGAATACGGATGATGTTCTCATTCTTAAGAAATTCTTAAAAAGCTTAGGTATCTATGGTGCTGAAGCAAAAATTCAGGGTTTCTCGGGCTACCTCTGCGAGCTCCTTATTATTCACTACGGCTCGTTTCTAAATTTAATAAAACATGCCGCAAATTGGAAATCTACTGTTTTTATTGATATAGAAAATTACTATGACATCCTATCAAATGACTTGAGAAAAAAATTTGAGAATGCGCCGCTTATAGTTATTGATCCAGTTGATAAAAATAGAAATGTTGCAGCTGCGGTATCTGAAAGGAGTCTCAATCGCTTTGTTAAAGCTTCTAAACTATTTTTAAGAAAACCGTCTGGAAATTTCTTTTTTCCAAAGGTTAAAGTGAATTTGTCTGACGTTAAAAAGTTATTGAGGAACAGAAGCTACGTTTTCATAATCTTCAAAAAGCCAAATGTTGTTGAGGATGTTCTCTGGCCTCAGCTAAGGAGGAGTGCAAACGCTATAGCAAAACTTATTCAGAATGTTGAGAAGGATTTTAAAATTATAAAATGCGATGTTTGGGCAAATAATAATTGTGTAATTTTCTTTGAACTTAACACCCTTAAATTATCCAAAGAAAAAAAGCATTACGGTCCTCCCCTAACTACAAGTGCGAAAAATAGGGATAAGTTTATTGAAAAATACGAAAATTCTAATGTTGCAGTTCTTAAACCGTGGATTGAAAGAAACAGATGGGTTGTTTTGGTAAAAAGAAAATATTTTAGGATTGAGGATCTTATAAGAAAGGAGCTAGCTTATGGGACTGAAGCGCTTATTAGGCAAGGTATTGCTAAGTACATTGCTAAGGTCTTAAACAGAGGTTTTAATATTAAAATTAATGATGAAATCGATGTTAGAGATAAAGAGTTTCTATTGCTTTTATCTGAGCATGTGAAAGGGGAATTGTGGTGGTTGCCTTAAACTTTCTAACCAATTGCTATCTTACATCAATCACTTTCAAAGGCAAAGCAAACTTCGATCCTCCCAGATGCAGCAAAGGCTTTGCAGCATCAACATTCAGCAAATTTTTATCAAGATTATAACAATTGCTATCTACATCAACATTAACAACTTTACCCACAACTAGGGCATGATCACCATATTCTCTAGTGTCTTCAACTTTGCATTCAATCCTTGCAAAACATTCTTTTATGCTAGGTGGTCTAACCATTTTCGAAGAAATTTGCGTTAACTCAGCTTTTTCAAGCTCATTGACCCCCTTCGGAAATTCTTTACCAGTAATCCACAATTTTTTCGCAATCTCCTCCTTAGGCAAATTGGCAACAAATTCTGGAACCTCCTTTATGTTTGCGTAGGTATCATGCTCCGGGTCCGTTGCAAAGCAGAGCATCGCAGGTTCCATGGATAAAGGCATAATAAAGCTAAAAGGTGCAGCATTTACTTTACCTTCTTTATCTATTGTAGTAATTATAGCTACAGGTCTTGGGGCCAAAACTTTGTAAAAATATTCTAAGGGAACATTTGTGCCCATAATCTATATTTATGAAGCTTTAATATTTGTTTGTTTCTTATTTGGTAGTAGCAAGATAGTATGCTTGCAGATTGACAAATAGAATTTCCAAACCTAAGTCTTATTAGAAAAGGAATCTCAGCTGTGATAATTTTTTTCAATCTTTTATGATAACCATTTGCTTAATGTTTGGCTTTTCTATATCTGTTGATATATTAGTTAACAAAAAATAATAAGATAATTTATTTCCTGTAAAAATATTCTCATGAAAGCTAGACCACAATGCATGGTTTGTTTGATAAGAAGAACTCTCTATATACTTGATAGGCTATCTAATGATGATGCTTTTAAAGTAGAGGCCATGAAAGAAGTTTTGAAGCTTTTCGAGAAGGAATTTAGCTTAAAAAAGCCTCCGATGTTGATTGCCACTAAAAGAGAAAGAATTCTTAAAACATTAATTAAAGAGAAGATTGGTTTGGAGGATCCTTATGCCGAGATAAAGAGAGGAAGTAATGAATGTGCAGCGAAAGTTATGCCCTTGGTAAGAAAGGTTATTGAAGAATCGGAAGGAGAACTTGAGAAATTGAGAATGGCTTGTCTTTGCGCAGTTGCAGGTAATGCTTTCGATTTTGGAATTGCTGAGCACAAGTTTGATCCAGAAGATGACTTCGAGAAAATGCTTAAAAATGTGCTACACGAGGGACTATTTTTAGATAACACTAAAATTATGCTGGATATGCTCAAAAAAAGTAAAAAGATAATATATCTCTGCGATAACGCTGGAGAAATTTTCATTGATAAGGAACTTGTTAAAATTCTTGGAAAATACTGTAACGTTACTGTGGTGGTTAAAGGCAAGCCTGTACAAAATGATGCTACGCTTGAAGATGCTAACGCATGCGATATGCAAGAAGCTGCTAAGGTTATAACTACTGGTAATGATTACATTGGTACATGGCTTAGGGAATGTGGTAAAGAATTGATTAGAGAAGTTGAGGAATGCGATTTCATTATTGCGAAGGGAATGGGTAATTACGAATCTTTAACTGAATTTAAGCTTAATAAACCTGTGTTTTTTATTTTAAAGGCAAAGTGTAAGGTTGTTGCGAATTCTCTGCAAGTACCATTAGGGGCTAATGTCGTCGTACTAAAGCACCTATGAATCAAACGCTGAATGCGGATCCCTTCTCTTTAACATTAATGGTTACGTTTCATTATCTTCTCCACCATTTTTTTGTTCTTATGAACTGCCTCTCAGCCTCTATTATATCCTTATAGAAATCCCTCTCATCTCTATGCATCCTGCTTAAAATCCTTGCTGCAGTTTGCGGACCTACACCTCTACCGGCCAAACATATTACTGCCTTTTTACCATAGGATAATACTAAATCCGCAGTTCTCCTCGCTTTTGCCAACAATTCCTGCTCCTTTTTACTCAATTTTTTTCTGAAAATCCATTTTCTAATTATCCGTCTCATCTCGTCACTCTCAACAACAGCAAGCAATCTTGCTCCACATTTCTTACATCTAGGCAGATCAGGCAAATTCTTTATTGTTATACTTGTTTCATACTCTCCACAATACATGCAAAGTAATCTCGCCTTGCTATTTAGCAACCTATTTTTAACAATTTCCATGATAACACTCTCAGGAATTTTTGGCTGAACAATGTCATGCAAATATAGGTATTCAAGCCTTTGCTTAGCGATTGGGCTAAGTTCAGTAGTGTTAATAGCAACTACCTCAATTTCGCCATTTTTTACTCTTTCAAGAATTTCCTTAAATTTTTTAACATCTATTTTCTCAGTAAGCAAATCCCTTATAGCTTCCTTGAAAATCGGTGTGTTTGTGTAGAGCTCGATAATTTTTTTGAGCCTAACTTTGCTGTAGTCAACACTTTTCCTGGCAACTCCGAATTTTCTTAGAACGTGCATAATCTTCCAATTTAACAGTACAGAGCCCTTTAGGCTGTTAATTATGTTTTCCTCAATGTTGCTAGCATCTAAGATGAGTTTCTTAACATCGCTAGCATCTATATGCTTTGAGGTTTCAAAAACTATGCGATAGGCATCTACGTTAACGAAAACGCTCTCTCCAAGCTCATAAAGGATCCTACCGAGCAAATATCTTGAAAAAGCCTCGTTAACTTGATTTCCGAAGCATGCATGAACAACAACGTATTTGCTAGAGGATTCGATTACAATCCTTTTATCGTTAGCAACTGGTAAATTTTTTCTTACATGGTCCCTAATAACTTCAACAACTCTTTCAAAGCAACTATTATCACCATACAATAAAAATATTTCTTTTATCTCGTTAAGTTTTCCCTTTCTCACGCTTTCCTCGACTTTTCTTCTCAACTCTCCAACCTTCTTGGCAACCTCATAGCTTACCGGCAGCAAATCGCCCTCCCAGCTGGGTATTGCTCCAAAAACATCCTCACTTGGTTCGGCAAAAACCGCGTTTTCCTCAATACTTAGAATTTTCCAAGCTTGTCCTTTACAAATAATGATTTTATCAGGCTCAACATGCTTCGCGACAAAGCTTTCATCAAGCATCCCAATTTTTCTGTTGTCAGCAATATTCACCAAGCTATACTGACTTTCGTCAGGAATCATACTCAAATTCTCAAAATAGTAATCTCTTGCCTTTCGCGTGAGCAGAACTTTATCTCCAGAGAGCCTAATCATCCTATGTGAAGACAGAAATTCCAATATATCAAGAAATTCTCTGTAGCTTAGGTGATTGAAGGGATACGCCCTCTTTATTACCTTAAAAACACTTTCTTTGCTGATTTCCCCGAAATCCATTGCCAAACCAATAATTTGGTTTGCAAGAACGTCTAAGGCATTTCTATGCATCTTTGGCTTTTCGATAAACTTTTTGCAGAGCATGGCTATTGCTAAGGATTCCAAAATATCATCAAATCCGCCAGCAATTATTACGCCACTAGCAACCTCCCTGTACCAATGTCTTGCTCTACCAATCCTTTGCAAAAGCTTTATCACCTGTCTTGGACTGTTATACTGAATTACTAGGTTTATATCTCCAATATCTATTCCAAGTTCTAAGCTGGAGGTGCAAATTATTGCGCTCAATTTACCTGACTTAAATTTCTCTTCAGTGGCTATCCTAACATCTCTAGATAGTGAACTGTGATGAACATCTAGTTTTACGTCATCAAACAATTTTTTAAATCGTGACGCCAATGTTTCGGCGGTTTCTCTAGTATTAACAAAGATCAGTGTTTTTCCATGCTTCCTAATTAATTCATGGATTCTCCTAAGCCTCGCCACGACGTTAGCATCGGTAAAAAGCAGATCCGCCTTCTCCATATCTTTTTTATTGGCTAGTGGATGCTCAACCCTCAAATTTATTTTTCTTTCCTCTTCAGCTTCTACAATCTCAGGATAATCGTCACCTCCAGCTAAAAATTTTGCAACTTCGTCAACATTTCCTATAGTGGCGCTTAAACCGATTCTCTGCAACTTTCTATTAGTGATTTCCTTCAATCTTTCTAATGCGACAGCTAGTTGTACACCCCTCTTATCCTCAAAGAATTCGTGAATTTCATCCACAACAACAAATCTTACACCTTTTAGATTCTCCCTCATAAGCTTTCCCGGTAGTATAGCTTGCAAGGTTTCTGGGGTGGTTATTAGAATCTTAGGTGGCAGTTTTGCTTGTTTTCTCCTTATATGAGCGGGGGTGTCTCCATGCCTCACCTCTATTTTTATTTCAAGAAAATTTGACCAAAATTCCAACCTTCTGAGAAGATCTCTATTTAGAGCTCTTAAAGGCGTTATATAAATAGCAATAATCCCCTTGTTCTTTCTATACTCTTCTAAAATTTTGTGAAAAATTGGTAGCAGAGCGCACTCTGTTTTCCCAGTACCAGTGGGGGATATAACCAATACATTTTTGTTTTCAAGAATTTTTGGAATAGCTTTCTCCTGAATAGAAGTCAGTCTTCTTATCCCCAACCTTGCTAAACCATCCCTAATTCTCGAGTTCAACCTATTTAGGGTAGGAGACGTACTCATGCATATAGTGTAAAAAGATTACCTATAAATAGCTTAGCGTTTTGTTTCAAATCTACTTCGAAATCTTTGAAGATATGATATAATAGCTTCATATCCAAAAAACACCGAAATTTTGCTGTATATTGTGCAACAAATTAAGCCAGATTTTAAATTGAATAGTGGCAAGCTGGACATGCAACTATTTTATATTTGGGTAAGTCTGTATAAAATGATATGGGCGCAACAAAAGCATTTGCAGATTTCCTGGGTAATGAGGAAACCATATTTAAAAACGAAAGAAGCCTCATGCCCGAGTATATTCCTGAAAATTTCCCACACAGGGAACACCAGATCCAAGCAATAGCCACATGCTTAAAACCTGCCTTGAGAGGTAGACGAGCTTACAACGTTTTCATCTACGGTCCTCCTGGTACTGGAAAAACAGCAATCACAAGATTCCTTTTCAACGAGATGGTTGAAGTTAGCAACGAGGTCGTACCAATTTATGTAAACTGCTGGGAGTATAATACAAGACATGCGATTCTCTGCAAAATCCTTTCAGAATTGAAAGGGTTCATGCCTAGAAGGGGCGTAGCTACCGATGAAATATTTGAAAGATTTCTCAAGGTTGTTGAGAAAAGAGAAAAAGCGATAGTTATAGCATTGGATGAAGTAGATCAAATTGTTAATAAGAAGGAGTATGCCGTACTTTACGATATTTTGAGAAGTAACGAATGGGTAAATGCAAATTTAAGCTTAGTAACTATATCCAATGACGCCTTTGTCATGAGATATGTTGATGCAAGGATAAAAAGTAGCCTATGTGAGGAGGAAATTATCTTTAAGCCGTATACCGAGAAGGAATTGAGAGATATCGTAAAGGAAAGGGCGAGGGTAGCATTTTACTCTGGTGTAGTGAGCGAGGATATCATAAACGAGGTTGCAAGAATAACAGCTGAGCAGGGAGGTGACGTGAGAATAGCCTTGGAATGTTTATGGAAAGCTGGAAGACTTGCCGAAAGAGAAGCAAGCAGGAAAATAGAGCTTAGGCACGTTAAGGAGGTTGCTAAGAAGCTTGGAGACTACCAAATAAAGGAGCTTCTGAGAGCATTAACGCATCATGAAAAAATTTTGCTTAGGATTATTGCAGAGATGCAAATTGAAGAAAAGGAGATCCTGACTGGTATCCTTTATGAGGAATACAAGAAGAACTGCAAGGAACCCGTTGCAGAAAGAACGTTTAGAAATTACATTTCAAGATTAGAAACGCTAAGAATAATAGATGCCCCATTAACAAGCAAAGGATATAGAGGCAAAAGTAGAAAAATTGAGCTAAGATTGCAACCAGAAACAGTATTAGAAGCTTTAAGCGAAGTTTAAAATTTATGAGCAAAGCATATAGAAAATACAGAAAAATAATTGACAAAGCATTTTCTACAGCCTCAAAATCCGCATCAAGCGTAGATACTGGAAAGAATATAGCGTATACAAGGGAGAAGGTAAGGATAAATACAGCATTTCAAGTTGTTCAGGAAAAGCTTAAAGGCGAGCTTGAAGAGTTTCCTTGGATAGACAATCTGAAACCATTTTACAAGGAACTTATAGACGTTTTAGTTGGTGTTGACAAATTAAAACTGAGTTTGGGTAGAGTTAAAGGAGTTATTAGCGTAATTGAGAAAATAAAAAGAGAAGAACTTGAAAAGCTTGAAAGAAATAGAAAAAATTGGAAGAAGTTGAGAGAGATAAGGAAAGAGGCATATGGTAGGCTTTGCTCAATTTTAAGGAAGATTAGAAGAGATTTGGAATTTCTTGAGAAAGCTAAAATGGAATTGAGAAGCATGCCTAACGTTAAGAATATACCAACGGTAGTGATAGCGGGTTATCCTAACGTCGGAAAATCCACACTTTTAAAGCAGCTAACTAATTCAAAGCCAGAAATTGCGCCTTATCCATTTACAACTAAGAAGATAAGGATTGGGTATATGAATGGCATACAGATTATAGATACCCCTGGTTTACTCGACAGACCCTTCGAGAAAAGAAATGAGATCGAGAAGCAAGCTATCTTAGCTTTAAAATATCTTGCAAATTTAATAATCTTCGTAATCGACCCAAGCGAAACCTGCGGTTATTCGCTTAAAGATCAGGTATCTTTGCTAGAATCGATAAGAAGAAGCTTCGGTAGGGAGAAGGTAATAGTCGTGATTAATAAGATAGACATTTGTGAAAGGCGGCAGATAGAAGAGATAAGGGCTAGGGAGGGAGATGCCATAGAGATTTCAGCAGTAAAATGTATTAATATTGGTAAAGTAAAAAACATTATAATGTCGCGATTAGGAAATTTTAATAGTATGATGAAGGTCAGAGATGCTGATGAGTGATGACGGATCAGCAAGCTGATTCAGGGAAATTTTGAAACTTTTCTTATTATAATAATATTCTCTCCAGCTTTTTTTATAATATCAAGAATCTGATTTTTCAAAACTTCCGCTAATATTTTTGCAAATTTTTCGGCTCTCTCCTCCTTTAGAAAATGACCAATTATCTCGAAGCAATCCTCAATGTAAAATTCAAGAACGCCACCATTTTCAATTATGAAGAAATCGGCTTCACCCTTGCTTAATGCGCCTCTTGTTTCGCTTTTTCCGAAATAAATGATGTTTTCCTTAAGACGATCCTCCAAATCTGTTATAATTTTCTCCAAAAGATAATTAATGTCTATATTCTCCTCCAGCTCATCTCTAGGAATTTCGGCCTTTGCACAAACGTTATAGTATATTCGCTCCATACAAAAAATTAATTTTCTTTACTACTTTTTAAAACTTTCTCCACCATTTCAGCGATCTCTTCGGCGCTGGCGATCTTTGCTTTTTTATTCTCAATTCTTGGCCTAGCGATAATAAATCCCAATTTTTCCAGCTTTTTTAGATTTTCTTGGATCACAGGATGGGTGTACATGTTTATATGCATTGCTGGTGCGATAATTATCGGTATTTTCTTATAAGCTGAAAGTGCAACAAGCGTCACTGGCGTGTCAGCAATTCCGTGAGCGATTTTACTGATTGTATTTGCCGTAGCCGGGGCAATAATCATCAGTTTAGCTTCCTCAACAACTTTTATATGCTCCGCATAACCAGATATCTCGACAATTTCTCCAGCGAACCACCTCACAAGCTCTTTACTTATAAGTTTCTTTGCAGCATCACTTAAAACTGCGCAAATTTCATATTTTTTTCTCAGCACCCGAATTAGCCTTAAAGCTTCTGTAACAGCAACGCTTCCTGTCATTCCTACTATTATTTTAGCTTCTAATTTCCCCACCCCCAGGAATCCATTTTTGAAATTCCGAAATCTCTATGCTTTCTAGTATTTCTCTTTTTTCAATAGGAATTTTTTTACTCAACTTTCTCTTAATCTTTTTTACGAGATCGCTACTCTTCAGATTACCTGGTGTAATCACTACAAAATATTTAGTTTTGCTACTTACAGCACTTTCTGGTCCTGCAATAATTTCATAGGTATCATTTTCAAAAGTAATTCCTATAGCAAGCCTTAAAGATACCGCAATATAATTCCTTTTCCCATATATCATGAATGCTCCCTTGCCGAGATATTCCCCGGAGGGGGCTCTTTTGCTTACTTGCTCGGGTTTAACCCAGAAAACATCTATACTTGCTAACCCAAGCTTCCAAGCTTTTGAATAACATGCAGTAAATACAGCAGCCTCTTTTATGCTTTGTTCGTCTATTTTCCTGCCCATAGATTTTATAATAGCAAACGGGCTTTGAATCTCCGCATGAAGAACAATATCTCTACTTTCCAAATATTTTTTGATAAGTAATTCATTTGTTGCAGCATCTTTGCCCGCAATAACCAAAAAACCATTTGATGTAAAGAAATATCTGAATTTCTCGTACCATTTTCTTCTCTTAAGCTTTTTAAGTTTCCTGATACCCTTCTTTTTTTCGATCTCCTTAATTTTGCATTTAAGGCGATTAATTTCTTCTCTAATTTTCTTTGCCTTTTCAAAGTATAGGTTAGCGTTCTCAGCGGCATTCTTCCTCAGATCTAAGGATATTTTCCTGTTTTCTATCATTAGAGTTATTTTTCCCTCCTTTTCATCAATTTCGCTAATGAAGTTGTATTTTCTAGGCAGCATCTCCTTAACTTTTTCCCAGGAATTTTCCCTTCTAACTTTTCTTATATCCTCGAGAAGCTTCTGAATCGTAGGGAGGTTTAAATAAATTAAATTTCCAATTTCCCTTAGGAGCTCTTCTTGTGTTTCTAATTTCTCGATTATTTTTGAAATTTTGCATATCTTTTTCTCCTTCTCGCGAATTTTCCTTTCCTCAATAGATTTCCTGTGCAAATCCTCTAATTTAGCAAAATATTCATCTAGAACCTCATTAAAAGATTTTGAAACTTTTAACGGAGATTTTTTTAATTTTTTAAGTTCAAAGGGGGCAAAGCAATCATCGTAAAGATGGGCTTCCTCTTTTAACATATCCTTAAGGGTTTCAATTATGGTATTGGCGAGCTCCTCCGTTAGGCTATTTACATGCATATTTTTATCGATTTTGGCTCTATAACATACTTCCTCAGCATACAATCCTCCTAAGCCTAAATCTACGGCTAAAAACCTAACAATATCTTTATCGCAGCTCTTTGCCAGTCTGCAAATGCTTTTGGTATTCAAGTTAAATAGGTTTATTTTTTCGGGAGGATACTCGTATTTTGCGCCAATCTCTAGGGATCTATCCCTCCACAATTGACGCTCAAAGATAGCTACGATTTTTCTATCTCCATTCAATAGCAGCAAATTTCCCTTACTGAAAAGCTCCACAACCAAATAATATTTCCTATTATTCCTTTCGAATATAAACTCAACAACTCTTTCAAAATTTTTTTGCAGAATCCTTCTTAAAACTGATCCTTTTAGATGCTTTCTAAGAAGCATGCAGAATGGTGTTGGCTGAGGAAATTCTCTTCTATAATTTGTGAGATGCAATCTTTTACCAAGCTCTACCAAAAGATGTAGCTCACCAGCTTTCTTTTTATAGAAAATAAATAGAAACGTTTTATTTTGGAAGTCCTCCTTTATCTTCTTTAAGATACTATTTTCAAGTTTTTTTGAAATCTCCCTCAATAATATATGCAGATCTATGCCTGTCAGCTCTCTCTTCGTCATAAGCTAAAACCTAAGATTACTTTTTAATCAATTTTTCTGGAAGCTTTATACTAGGATATTTCTCAAGTAAAGGTTCTATCGCTTGCCTGCAAAACATCAATGCAACCGCACCAGCAATTTTTTCATATTGCGCTACCAGTTCTTCAAGAGCCTTTACAGGATCTCCTTTATAACTTAGAACTACCCCATTATCACTTATCTGAACGCTTTTGGCATTCCTTGCGAATTTAACGGCACGTTTCAATCCTATTATTTGCTTAATTTTGTTGAGAATAGCCTGCATTAGTTCTATGTAGGCGTCTCTACCATCCATTACGTATAATATAACGTTACAAAATTTTAAAATTTCG
>Ga0190367_1000284_pt1 | contig 38460 bp, 43 predicted proteins | sample 4872181011_MG_FD_171838 | JGI IMG/M metagenome (GOLD analysis project Ga0190367, IMG submission 171838) | Hydrothermal vent microbial mat bacterial communities from Southern Trench, Guaymas Basin, Mexico - 4872-18-10-11_MG | ecosystem: Environmental > Aquatic > Marine > Hydrothermal vents >... | reverse complement strand
CCCTTACAATATCCCCCTCTACAACAGGTTTAAACGCATCCTCCATATCCCAAGCAGGCACCACATCCATATGCGACTCAATCAAAATACTTTCTCCACCCTTACCTAACTCGACTACAACATTATATCCTCCCTTATAAACCTCGTGTTTAACCGGGTTCAAACCCATAGAACTCAGGTATTCATATATATATTCACTAACCTCATATTCCATTCCAGATAAACTTGGAATCGAGATCAAGTCTGTAAGGAGTTTTATAGCCTTATTCCTCAGCATGTCCGACATAGTCAATCAAATAAAATTAAATCGGTATAGAGGATATTTAAGAAGTATTAATCGACTTATATAGAACTTTGATATAATATCCTTCCCAGTGTAAATAACCGGTTTTCGACTGTACAGACCAAATTAATATATCTTTTAATATGATCGCTATGCATTGTAAAAACATAAAGATTATTTAAGTTGTTCACCAAGTTATTAGACGATGAGGTCTAATTTACTCGTACTCACATCCTCATTTTTAATAGCTCTGCTACTAGTTGCATTAGTCTCTCATATAGTCTACCCAGTAAACTATGCTAGTGGGGAGGAAGAGGAGTATCCATATGGAGGTACATTTAGAGTTGGATGGAGTGAGACTCTAGATACTCTTAAGATGGGGCAGGAGATCGCGTGGTCACTACTTGGATGTGCGATCCTAAGTACTGTGTATGAGGAGCTCGCATTCATGGGGCCTCCGCCAAACTACGATGAATTCGTACCTATGCTAGCAACTAGCTGGGAGGTCTCGGAGGATTACACTACATGGATATTCCATCTAGATCCTAAGGCTAAGTGGCATGATGGTAAGCCTGTAACCGCTGGGGATGTAGCATTTACAGTAAAATATCTTATTAAAGTCCCAGTCTGGAATGGAACCGATACCGATGCTAAGGAGGTCGAGATTATAGACGACCATACTGTTAAAATAGTTATGAAGCAGCCGATAACATTATCAGTACCACTATGGTGGGTTCCAATACTACCTAAACATATCTGGTGGGATTATAGAGACGATATACTATCTTATGATAATAAGGAGGCTATTGGATCCGGGCCATTTATACTGGAGGAGTGGGAGCCCGGTAAATACTTTAAGTTAAAGGCTAATGAAGATTATCATCTTGGAAGACCATATATAGATTACCTAATATTCAAGAGCTACTCCTCAGAAGATGCATTGATCATGGCGTTACTGAAGGGAGAGATAGATATGATTGCACCATATGCATTATCCCCATCAGCAGCCCACCAGATTATGAAGGAGGGTAATCCCAATGTAAATATAAAGATTGATACTGGAGACAGCTTCTACTGGCTGACAATTAATTTAAAGAGGCCTGGGTTACTCGGAGACTTACTGAGAAACCTTGAATTCAGGAAGGCGCTGGCATATTCTATAGATAAGAGTAAAATTGCTGAAGTAGCCTTCCTAGGATATGCCGACCCGGTAGACGTACCAATATATAAGGAAATGGATTATTATAACCCTAATATAAAGGGGTATGAATATAATGTGACGAAGGCTAATAAGATTCTGGATGAACTTGGCTGGAAGGATATAGATGGAGACGGTATTAGAGAGGGTCCCGATGAAATCACCGATTTAATACTAAATCTACTTATCATAGGGACCAACCCATATCACGTTAAAATCGCTACAAGCATAACTGAAGACCTCGCTAAAGTAGGTATAAAAGTTAATGTCGTACCAGTGGATGATAGTGCATACTGGAATATACTAGGCGGTGGACCCGAGAACATAGAATATCATTTAATACTATTCTACGAGGCTATCGGACCGGATATCACATTCGCGTTAGAGCCTCTCCTGACTGGGTCATGGTCTAACGTCGGTGGCTATTCCAACGAGGAGTATGACGAGCTATTCTATAACTTCACGTCCCAACCAGATAGGAGTAAGAGGGTTAAGATAGCGCGGAGGATGCAGGAGATAATGCTTGAAGACCTTCCAGTAATATATCTCGTGAATCCAAATGCATTGACAGCATATAGAACCGATAAATTTGAGGGATTCGTATTCGGCATCGGGGGAGCATGGACCTGGTTTAGTCCATGGACATTTAGGAAGGTACATCTAAAGCCTGGGCTAGTTGAGAAGCCTAAGCCCACTCCAGACTATACCCCATGGATCATCGCGGGAGTCGCTATAGTAGTCGCTGTAATAGCAATCGTATATGCGGTTAAGATTAGGGGTAGGAGATGATACTATCATATCAACTTTGTCACTATATCTTTTTATAATGGGATGAGTAAGGGACAGGTAAAATATATTTTAAAGAAGGTTCTATCCCTCTTAATAACACTTTACATCGTTATCACAATAAACTTCTTCCTATTTAGGATTATGCCAGGTAACGCTGTCAGACTGATGTTCCTAGATCCGAGGGTGTCGAAGGAGAATATTGATTTAATGATGAAGAAGTTCGGTTTAGATAAACCTCTATGGATGCAGTATCTAATCTATATTAGAGAGACGGTCTCAGGTAATTTGGGTATATCATTCTGGAAGAATGAGCCCGTAATCAACATTATAATGTCTAGACTACCACAGACTATCATCCTATTGACTATAGCTATAATAGTCTCTACATCCCTCGGCATAATATTAGGGGCATACTCCGCATGGAGAAAAGGTAGTCTAACGGATTCAGTCATCCTTGGATTAAGCCTCATTGCATATTCAATACCATCCTTCTGGAACGGCATCCTCCTACTACTAGTCTTTTCCTTCTGGCTCAACCTCTTCCCCCTGGGGGGAACGGGGAGCATAGGAATCTCACACGCTTCTCTAATGGAACAGATTCTAGACTTCGCCTGGCACTCTACACTTCCTCTAATTACACTAATACTATATTATCTGGGTGGGTATGTGATGATAATGAGGAACTCCATGCTGGATGTATTATCCGAGGATTATATAGTGGCTGCATATGCGAAGGGGCTTAGTGATAAGAGGATTCTATGGAGACATGCGGTTAGAAATGCCCTACTTCCAGTTACCACTATAACCGCACTCAACTTTGGATGGATGATCGCTGGAGTAATAGAAGTTGAAGTCGTATTTTCATGGCCCGGCGTAGGTAGACTCGTATACGACGCTATTATCCAGAGGGATTATCCACTGCTACAGGGGGCTTTTCTAATAATAGCGATCTCAGTAATTATAGCCAACTTCATATCGGATATAATATATGGATTTCTAGACCCTAGGATTAGGAAGGGTTGAAATGTCCTTATCTAATGATAGGATAAGTCTCCTAAAATACTATTTATCGATATTTAAACGCTCTAAACAAGGGGTTATAGGACTATTCATTATAATAGTCTTCATGCTACTCGCTATATCAGCCCCCCTACTAACTCCATATGATCCACTCAAGTTAGGTAGTCCAGACGAGCTTTTAACCCCTCCATCCCTCACACATATCCTAGGTACAGATGACTTGGGAAGAGATATATTTGCCCAGCTTATATATGGAAGTAGAGTTTCCCTACTTGTAGGGTTCTCCGCCGCATTTATATCGATAACCTTAGGATCTATCATAGGGTTAATCGCGGGGTATGTAGGAGGCCTAGTTGATGAGTTGTTAATGAGGATGACTGACATAGTTATGGTCTTACCAGCATTGCCACTCATGATCGTGTTATCAGCGTTACTAGGACGTAGTCTAGTAAATATAATTATCGTAATTAGTATAGTGGGCTGGCCCTATTCTGCACGTGTAATTAGATCTCAAGTACTGTCTATCAAGGAGAGGCCATTTATAGAAGCGGCCAGATGTATCGGGGCGGGGAGATTCCGCATAATATTTAGGGAGATATTTCCCAATGTAATTCCTCTAATGATCGCTGAAGGCGTATTATATATTGCGAGTGCTATATATAGCGAGGCTGTATTAAGCTTCCTAGGGCTAGGTGACCCGATGAACATTAGTTGGGGTATGATGCTTAACTTCGCCTTCTCATCAGGTGTAATTGCATATGCATGGTGGTGGGTTCTACCACCTGGATTAAGTATAGGTTTCATAATTTTAGGGTTTGCATTACTAGGGAATGCGATAAATGAAATATTAAATCCTAGGTCAAGACTATTTTAGACGTATCTAGCCTCATTAGTTAGACATCTTCATAAACTACTTCGGTTTTTAAAATATTTCATATAGTCTTCTCTGGGAGGTATGAAGAAGTCTAGGGCGTATAAAGGCTTCTTCAAGACTTTTACAGAGTGCTCTATATTAGATGGGATGTAATAAAATGTATTTCCACTCACCTTAAACTCTCTATCACCTATCTTAAATATTGCTTCCCCATCTAAAATCAATCCAAACTGTATACTAAGGTGTCTATGCAAGGGAACTTCATCCTCGATAACAAATAGTATCACCATAAAAACATCTGTATAGTAGATAGGCCTCAATCTAATTCCTGGACGGACTACATACTCAGGCTTATTAAATATATTAAACAACTCTCCTAATGCCTTCATAAAAATATTATTTCCAGTAGGATGTTTTAATAATCGTAGGCAATATAAAAAATTTAGGGTTTCAGGATTATATGATTAATATACTCAAGTGTAGATAGTGTATATACTTCAACCTGGTTTCCAGTTACAATATATAGGTAATCCCCGATATATAGTCCACGCATGTAGTAGTACCATGGGTAGAATTGTGCATTATCATTCACTTTATGGAGCTCAATTAACCCCTCCTTATACAGCCCCGTTTCATTAGCCTTTACAACTAGATACGCTGTCTTCCCTTTAACACCGTAAAGCTCAACAGGTATCCCAACATACTCAAGTTTAGGTACTTTAAGTATAGCATGGATATCATGTGTGGCCTCACTCCATCCCCATCCACCCTCGCTAAACACTATTTTACCGATCTCCACAGGATCCTTCGGGTCAGATACATCGAATAAACTTATTTTAAGGCCTATTATACGGGTCTCGTTATCAGTCTCATACCCGATCCCAATAATTAAATTATTCCAGATAGGCTGCAGCATACTACTAAACCCTGGAATCTTAAGTTCACCAGCCACCTTCGGATCCTCAGGATTAGATAAGTCGATTACGAATAGGGGGTCAACTATACGGTATGTAACGAGATATGCATAGTCACCCATAAACCTAGTTGCATATAGATGCTCAGACTCACCCAATCCAGTTAACGAGCCTACAATCTCCATATCTTCATCTAAGATGAATATACTTGTATAAGATTTACTTACGAATGGATTCGTCGTAATTACAATCCAGTTATATGTAGATACCCTGAGGAATCCCTTATACTCATCGAGCTGAAGCCTATTATTAATATATCCTAATACCTCACCTACTGCATATGGGGCTATCTCGACGCCGCCGTTAAGCAGTACCTGAATCTTAAACTTATAGATCTTAGTAACTACCTTATTTAAACTAGTCTCTTCTAGAAATGGTGTCGGACGCCATACAGTCTGCGTTAAATAAATGTTATAATACGACATGTAGAATACATTGGTGAATCCTGTTAACATTGTAAAGATGCTACTATAGAAATTATCAAGATTTAATGTGAATATAATGATGTATTGGAATCCATAGTCCTTTGCGTCGGGTGAGTAATAGATCTTGTTGGGATCCACCTCATATCTAACTCCATCGATATAATACTCCGGCAATGTAACATTATTCTCCGGATATTTAACAGCATATTCATATACTACTGAATATAATACTCCATTCATTAGCCTCGTGTCCCTAATCTCACCAACAAATGATACGTTCTTCACTAGGACAGGGTTAAATGGATCTGTCACGTCATATACAAGTATACTTGATACCGGCTTTCTCGCCTTAATCATAGGCTTAGTACCCTCCTCCCCTATAACCATCCGGAGGGGTAGAACCTCATAATATACTGTATGTGTAATTATAACGACTTTAGCCTCATATACATAGAGTCCTGATATAGTACCATTAGCCAACTCGATCTCATTAACTACATTTAATTCATCGGGTGGATATGCATCTACAATGTATAGAACATTATCCTTCGTTAGGTATATGTATCTTCCATCAGTCTTCACGTAATCAGCCTCATCTATACCCTCGACCTGGACATTCGTCAGACTATATTCTGGGGTCTCCTCACCAGCTCCAGCCTTCTCCATCATAGTTGCTGCTAGGGGGGCGGCTCTACCATACTCTGCTATACCATAGAAGAATCCTAACTGAGCGTGAGTAGATATATAGTTACGTACCTCCTCGATAGACCTGAATCTAGGTAGAATCTCCTCGGATGTTGGAGGCCTATAGAAATTCCTATAATAGAGTATACCGAATGACAGTATCGCTATGATAATTACTAGAGTCAGTATAATGCTAACTCCCCTACTCATTTAAATCACATTTAGAGCAATATCCACTTTACTACATGACTCTATAGTCTTGAACATTCCATAGTCCCCCTGTTAAAATATTTTGAACAGCCGAAGACGGCAGATCCTATTTAAAATAACCTGTTTAGATAAGCTTAGAACCATGTCATTAAGGGTGTTCAAATATTTAGAGTAATGAATAATTTCATGCAAATATAAATATTAGATAGGAATGATCGACAAATCTATTGTATTAAGTGTATTAGCAGGCTTAGTCCTAGGGTCTATAATATTATTCTCAGCATCAATAATCTATAGTGCCCTAACTGTTAAGCAAGGTGCCTTGATAGAAGCATATACTCAATTTAATAAGGAGTATGGAGCTGGAGAGATGATCCAGCCTTTATCCCGATCTACCTTAGAGTATTCTAGATATTCTGTATTACTCGTCTATATGAATGTATCGTCAACTAAGTTTCAATCCATACAATTTAAGCCAAATAGTATAGTGATTTCATATGCAGATGGTAGGAGGCTAGTCTACTCGAGGGGAGTGTTTCTATCCGACGAGTTTAAGCTATCTAGTAATGAGAATACGTTGGTTGCAGCGTTAATCGTTGAAGAAGGTGTTATATCGGGGATAGAGGTACAGGGAGAATATACCGGGTTAAATCTAAAACCTGAGTTGATTCATAGAGAATCTTTCCAATTGAGTATGGAGCTTGAGGTAGAGTCTGGATCTACGTATAAAGTAGTTCTATCGATAAATATCTAATTTCCATTCACTAACCTAATATATTTTCATATATAGCTTTGTAAGATTATCTAATTTATAGATAGAATCACAATTATTGTAGGAGGATTAAATTATATTCCAACGGATAATATTATATAGTAATTAAGGGCTACTTTAGAGGTGTTTATATGTCTGAGGATAAGGATAAGGGGATCGGTGGACTAGTCTTTGTAGCATGTATGTTTATAGGCGGAGGTATAGGCCTCCTCTTCGGAAGACCTGATGTAGGAGGCGCTATCGGAATGGGTGTAGGCTTTTTAATCATGGCTCTCCTAAGGACCAGGAAGATTGAGGAGAAGCCCCTAGAAATAAGTCTTCCAAGGACCTTCGGCCAGGTTACTTTAATTGTACTTGGGTTAATTATAATATGCATCGGCATAGCGATCCTATATAACCCTGATCTACTATATCCATATATCGCCGGGTTTGCAGCGATTTTAATAGGTATAATATTGTTATTAGCTGGATTGACAGGCCTTCATAAAATTAAGTCGATTACATAACCTAATCATCTTGTATAAATGTTAAAGTTATATTTATTGAAAATCGTCTTAAATAACTATTTAGATATCTTAGGCGGTGACTGAAGTGAGTGAGTATAACGAGGATGAGGAGATTGAGAAGCTTCTTGAGGAGAAGTATAGGAGATATTTATATGAGCTTGAGATGAGGCGTCTCCAGGAAGCGAGTGAGAGGATGAAGAGGAAGGCTGAGGAGGAGGCTATAAAGAAGGTTATTCTAATGAAGTATGTCGATGAGGATGTTAGACAGAGGATCTATAATATAAGGGCTGTAAACCCTGAATTCGCATCCAAGATAGAGAATACGATTATAGCGTTGCTACAGTCTGGTAGGGTTGATAGGATAGATTTTAATATATTTAAACAGATTGTAGACAGGATTAAGGGGTCTCTATAAGCTAGGCAACCCTAATTGAACCATATTTAATCCTATTATAATTAGTAGTATTATAGATAACCCAATTAAAGTATAATCCCTGTTATACACTCCTTTTATAAATATTGATGATATTGAGGCGAAGGGAGCGATATATAGCACTAGTACACCTAGATTCATTATATACATGGAATATCCCGGGTCTATGAAGTTATATATTATACCTGCTAAAGAGAGTATTAGTGATATTATAAGTATTGTGAATAATATAACGGGATATACTCTATTAAACTTTAAATCCATATTCCCAACCCCCTCAGAATCATCGACATGGAGAAGATCAGCATTATAAATCCGAATATCATCCTTATCAATTCAACTCTAATTTTAATCCCCAATCTACTTCCGAGTTGCGCACCTAAAAAACCCCCTATTATAGCTGAGCCTGCTAGGGCTGTATTCAGTATCCCTGCTTTGTAATATACGTATGACCCTGATGCAGATGTAATACTTATCATGAATTCACTCGTCCCTATAGCTACTCTAGTAGGTATCCCTAAGATTAAGACCATTATAGGTACTTTAAGTATTCCCCCTCCAATACCTAATAATCCAGATGATAATCCAGCGAAGAATGAGGAAATTATCCCTGCTGAGAGTCTATTTAACGACAATTCCCTAAGTTTAGCCTCCTTAAATTCAATTTTCTTAATCATTCTATAACCTACATAAATCAACAATACTCCGAATGTTATCATGAGTATACTAGGGCTAAGTAGTATGCAGATTCTGGCTCCTGTAAACGCCCCCAAAACAGTCGTGGTCTCAAGTATAAGACCTAGTTTATAGTCTATATATCCCGACGATGCATATGTTATTGTCGCTGAAGATGCTACTGCTATTATCGATAATAGACTTAATGCAATTGCATTATGAATCGGAATCCCAAGCCCCAATGTAAGTAAAGGGACGATTAGAAACCCTCCCCCAACACCTATCATAGAGCCTAATACAGCGGAGGAGAATATAACTATAAATACGCCAATTATCTCACTCAACATTATTTAGCACCATTACCATGATACCCTGGATAAAATGTATTTATACAATCTCACCCTTATATTCTTCAAGTAATTTCCTGCGCTTGCTGGCAATCTGGTAGGTAGATTCATATATTAATTAATACAGTTATATGACTGGTACTCAATAATAATATTTGGCATGAATAAGGATATTATAAAAAAGATTTTGGAGGAGGATGAGTTAGCCGGCGATATAATTAGAGTCCTCGCACTATATAGTAATGTATTATGGGAGAGTGAGATTAAATGGGAGATCGAGAGTATGAATTCAACGTTAGATGTAAAGACGGATTTCTCTAAATTCGATGAAAAATTGGATTTACTATCTCGGAACGGATTAATCGTGATGGAGAGGCGTATTAGAGGAAGCCTCTCAGGCGTCAACCCTGAAGAGTATCTTATTAAGCTAGTTAATCCAAGTGGAGTAGTTGATGTACTCAAATTTGATGATAAGATAAGGAGGTATATCGAGGCTAGGAGGGAGGTATATAAAAAATATTTAGAGAAACGCGGCTTAGGACCTTAGGGTTTTATATAGGAATATGATTGCTGGATAAAGTAGCTTCATCGCATCATCCACCTTCGTAATTATGTGTCCCATATCTGGAAATATATGTGCCTCAAAGACTCTCCCATGTTCAAGCAGCTTATCCATATATTTTAAGACAGGCTTTAAAGGAGTCCTCGTATCATTCTGTGGATGTAATATACATAGTGGAGCCTTAAGTTTCTCGACGAAGTTTATTGCAGACCTATCTCTCCAGAGCTCCCTATTCCCGGCGAATAGAATCTCCTGGAAATGTTTGAAGGCTGCATCAGCCAATTCATACATCATCCCCCAATCCACTATACCTGCCCCAGCTACACCAGCATCCCATAAATCAGGCTCTTTAACCGTTGCTAGATAAGTCATGAACCCTCCATAGCTATATCCCATTATAGCGATCTTATCAGTCAACCCGGATTCAAAGGCATGTTTCCTAGCGTATATAATATCCTGTAAGTCTCCTCCACCGGGATCACCTATATCTAACCTCCTAAAGTCTTCTCCATATCCCGTCGACCCCCTGAAGTTAGGTGCTACAACATGGAATCCAGATGCCGTCAATGCGGCTATGAAGATCCTCCAGTAGTCGCCTACATGGTTCCAAGGGCCTCCATGGACATATAATATTGTGGGGCCAGGCTTCTTTATATTCGATTCAAATATGATTGTAGGGATCTCCAGCCCATCGAATGAGCGATATTTGACTATTCTAACCTCCCCAAACTTATTTATAATATCTTTATCTAAGTCCTCGCCTATAACCCTAGTCCATTCACTTCTATCGAATCCAGTTTTATAAATTGAGTATGGAGTTTTTATGTTTGAGAATGTCATATAAATCTCGTTTCCATATACCTCTATATTCTCTGGAGTGCCTTCAGGGTGATATACACTGTATCCATCGAGAAACGCGTATCCCCTATAGTCATATAATCCTATAAACCATATTTTACCATCCTCTGTAAACCCATGCCTCAAGTAGTCATTAAACTTAAATTCCTTATACTCATCCCCCTCAAATGAAGCTTCAGATAGTTCACCCCTCCTTATATCATAGAGGTATAATTGTTTAGACCCTCTAAAATTCGATGTAAATAGGATTTTATCCTGATATATCGTTGAAGGCTCGTTGAAAGAACCTTCCTTAGGCGTATATACATATAGACGATTCTCTTCGATAGAATAAATGAATAGCTCTAGTGAACGTGGGTCTCCAGCGAATGTACCAGCCCCGACTATATACTCGTTATTCATATCAACCGTGAATATCCACTTGTCACTAGAGTATATCTTCTCAGGCTTCTCACCCTCCTTAGATAGATATAATACATTCTCCCTCTCACTAGCTCCAGAATATGATATGTAACTGTTGTGATGCGCTAATCCAAATACCCTGATAGGCTCCATCTCTACCGCTTCATAAATAGCCTCACTTCTCAAGTCCACACCATATATTTTATGAAGCTCTTTTCCAGGAGTTACATCAACTAGATAATAAACCCTAAAGTCTTTATGCCTAGGCCTCGACACGTCTATCACATTCCTAGCTAAAATCTTTTCTCCCGATCCGTCGAGATTAGCCATCCAAAGATCCGTCGACCCTTCTCTAGTAGAATTATATATTAATTTATCATCGGCTATTCCTAGTAGATGATATAGAGGATGTCTAGTTAATTTCTCGAGTAATATAGATATCTCGCTATACATGGTCTCTGATATAGAGGATGTCTATTTATAGTAAATAATGTTTAAAGTGTAGGTCGATTATTTAACTATCCTTACATAGAGTATTGTACTCAGTGATAATACGATTATCCCGATGAAGAAATTTAACTCTATATTGAATAGTGATATTATAAGTCCACTTGCAAATGCTCCAATTAAATTTCCTATATTCCTAATGAAGTTTGATATCCCAACCTCCTCCTTCGAATGTTTAATAGCTATCAGGTTAAGGATTATAACGATGTACGCCCATGTATATCCATCTATAACAGCGAATAAGATTAGTATGGCTGTCTTTAGGATAGGCGGCGTATATTCCAAGATTATTAGCATTATAAAGAGGGCTATCCTCAGGATGTTTGAGGATATCAAGTACTTTGAGATCGTAGTGACTTTCCCCGCCCTAGGGTACATTAATGCTGATACTACAGAGCCGACCATGGAGAATATGTATATAAATGAATCTACGTATCCTAGTCCCTTCAAGTAGGTTATAAGCTGGCTATATACTAATCCAAATGCTAGGAACTGCGTTAATATAGCTGAATACAGTAATAGTCTTTCCCTACTGATCCCCCTAAATCTAATATATATCGGGAAGTTCATTATACTGCCGCTGAATATGACATGAATTCCTGATAATATAGTCTCTGGGATGGTTTCTTCATATTCTATGATCTTCTGTAGACTCATATCGAGGAGTGGGAGTAGACCTAAATCCTTTTTAAATCCTTCTATAACCCTCTTGATGATGCTGGGGGCCAGTAAAACTATTGATAATAGTATTCCGATAAAGCTGATTAGAGTCAATAATGTTATTAGTGTAATGTAATCAAGTAGATCTACTATAGCTGCGCCGATACCTAATCCAGCTACCCACGCCCATCCACCTACACTCTCTAATTTACTCATCATCTCCCCTAGTTTATCACGGTATTCCTCAGCTACTAGGAACATTGCGGATAGGTATGTGAGGTTCATCATAAATATTAGGAGGAATGAGGCGACGTATATCGACGTTATACTCTTATCATATAATAGTATAAGGGTTATGAATATCCCTACATACCCGCCGATATATCCCGTAACATACTTCCTTGAGTAGGATAGTACCCTCGACCATAGTAGGACTCCCGATAAATTACCTGCTAATGCGAGGGACATTACTATAGCTACTTCTTCACCACCACCTCCAATGGCTATTACAGCTAGTACAAGGAGTGTAGATGTTACCGCACCAAGTATCTTCAATGGCGCGATTGCAAAGAATGAGGGGGGTATATTAACTCTCATCACTCTCTTTCCTAATCCTCTCCATAAACTCCTTTACATATGGCTTAAGCTCGTCTTTAAGGGCAAGGCCCAGTCCGATTCCAACCGCTATAGACAGGGTAAGCACGAATCCGCCTATCAAAATCGTGATTATCCAGATTAACGGAGTTACATCTATATACAATACCTGTAGCGCTATCGTTATAGTAACTAATACAGAGAGGAACTTGATCCCCGATCCGATAGCCTCCTTAAATACTATATTAGTCTCTAGAATCTTCTCCCTAAGCCATTCCCCTGCAATTAAACCAAATAATATCAATGTCGCAAATGCTATGATCCTTGGGTAATATAGGATAAATTTATCCAGGAACTCCGATAGAGTAGGTATGTTTAGATATGTTATAGCGGATGAGATGAAGATGAAGTAGATATACCACTTAACTAAACTTGCTATGAAAGATGATATACTAATTCCAAATATAGCGTCTTCAAGACCCTTCATCTCAAGCCATTTATCTAATCCAAGAACCTTCTGTAGAAATATTTTGATGAGACTCCCAATCAACTTGCCTATGACATAACCTATTATCAATATAATTAATGCTTCCAGGAACCCTGGTATAAAACCGAGGAATCTCCTAAAGAATTCCTCAAAAATTCCTCTAATCTCAGATATAATCAGGATATTTTGATTCATAAGCATATAAATTTATTCCATTGGATAATGTTAAAAATTTTAGTTTGATTTAACCAGATTTAACTTATAATCTATTTCCTAGATCTAAGGTATTCATATGCCAATAACGCATATATTGCACTACCCATCCATAGTACATCCTCATCAACATTGAACTTCGGGTGGTGATGTGGATATACAATCCCCTTATCCTCATTCCTAATTCCCAATACTATATATAGTCCTCTAGTCTTCTCGAGGTAGAACGAGAAGTCCTCCGCTCCCATGGTAGGCTTGGGCTCGACTACAACACCTAATTTACTTAATATGTCTCTAGCGAATTCAGCAAGTTCAGGGTCATTGACCGTAGGTGGTACATACTCCTCCGTAATCTCAAATTTAGCTTCAGCTCTCAAGGCCTCGGCGCATTTTGAAGTAATCTCACCCATCCTCTTCACAATATAGTCTCTAACCTTTTTATTAAAGCTTCTAATAGTCCCAAGCATCTCAACGTACTCGGGTATGATGTTGAATGCCGTCCCCGCCTTTACACTAGCCACCGTAATTACAGCAGGTTCAAGTGGATCGATCTCACGTGTAACAATTTTTTGATATGCATTAACTAGATCGGCTGCTATTACAATCGGGTCTACCGCTTCATGTGGAGACGCTGCATGTCCACCCATACCCCTTATAACTACTTTAAATGCATCCATAGACGCCATCATAGGCCCCTTCCTAATTCCAATTAATCCACTTGGTAGCTCTGCCCATACATGTATACCAAATATAGCGTCTACATCATCTAGAACTCCCTCCTCAACTACTTTCTTAGCACCTAAACCACCTTCCTCAGCAGGCTGGAAAATTAATTTAATACTCCCATCTAATTCATCACTTATCTCCTTCAAAATATGTGCAGCACCTAGCAACATCGCTGTATGTGCATCATGTCCACATGCATGCATCTTACCCTCGACTCTAGATTTATATGGAACATCATTCTCCTCCTTAACTGGAAGTGCATCCATATCCGCCCTTAACGCCACAGTAATCTCTCTAGAACCCCTTAATATACCTACTACCCCAGTCTTGGCTACCTTCATAACTTCATAACCCAGTTTACTTAGTTCATTCGAGACTATCTCCGAGGTTCTAAACTCTTCATACTTCAACTCCGGATACATATGGAAATCTCTACGCATTTTTACGATATAGTCACCCAACTTCTTAGCATATTCAATAATATATTCGGTTAAGTCTTTCATGTAACCACCTATTATAGAATCCATCCTATTATATAGCTTACGACTGAAACAATTATAATTAAGGCTATTATAACGAATAGGGATGTAAGTATGAATGATAATACTATAAATGCGGTTGGAAGAGCTATCCCGCCTATGATGCCATATATTATACCAGCGGTAATCCCCCCTCTCTTAATGACGCATAGAATGAATCCAATTATAAAGCCTATTATAATTAACTCGGATAGCCACATCATACAATATATTCAATATAGCCGACTCTCCTAATAATTATATAATTTAAATGATTATATCAATCCTCTCTCAACCTTACTCAGCTTCTCTAGTAGCAGGTATAATTTAGCTATCCTTATAAGTAGTCTCCCCAACTCTTCAATAGTAACTACCTGGCTACTTAACCTAAATACAGCATATCTTCTAGATTATTTCAACCCCATATTAATCACCGCTGTATACCTCTCTTCATCTGGATGGTAATCGAGGATATTACTCCTTCTCTATTGGTATTCTGAGTATGTATTTAATGCTTCATATTTAAACTCTCCTATGGATCCGTCTTCATAATTTATCTTCTCCATACCTACACAAACTATCAGCCTATCAAACTTCATAGATAATCTAACATTGTCACCAGGCACCATATCCTTAAATGTCTCAGTTGATCTGATATTCTTCAGTCAACTTCCTTATAAACCTTAACTCGTCCACGTTTATAGACAGGGAAGAATTGGATAATAAAGTCAACGCTAATAGTACTTTCAAAAATTGGAATAGGCACTAAAGAGCTCACATAGGAGAGGGGAATCAGATCACATAAAGTTAAAAGTGGTATGAAAATATCAGAGACTATTTATTAGCCTATTTATGAACTCTTTCTGTCCTTTTAATATCTTTCTTTTCGCCTCTTCGATATCGAACCATCTAGCCTTATCGATTTCTAGATATTCGCATATTATCCCCGAACCCCTTGGCCATTCAAGCTTAAACGTATTGCTCTTAACTCTTTTAACTTCTAAATCTTTCTTAAGAGCGAATGCATGAACTATCTTCTCACTAGACTGCTTTAACTCCCCTAGATCGATGAACTTACCGTCTATCTCGATCCCCGTCTCCTCCTTGAGCTCTCTTTTAGCTGCGCTTAGGATGGCTTCCTCCTCCTCTACTAATCCCTTAGGAATAGACCACGCTCCCTCATCCTTTTTAGCCCAAAATGGTCCGCCAGGATGTACAAGCAAGACCTCAAGCTTTCCATTTTTAAATCTATATAGAAGGATACCTACGCTATATTTCTTCATGTCCTAATTAATCTTTAAAAGTTTAAAAAATAAAAGTTACTGATATTTATAATTAGCTAATTACAATTAATAGTTTTCTCTTTATATCTCTTCAACCCTTCCACTCTTAATGAGGTAATAATACTACAGTGCGAATGGAAGGCCGATTAAAAAGAATATTAAAAATGCGTAAAGGAATGCCTGGCGCATCATCCATACTAATATGAATTGCTTACCAGCTAGAAAGCCGATTAACGGAGCCATGATTCCCATATAGGATGCCATAAATATAGTAATAACTACTATCTTTAAAACCTCGTATCTTAAGCCGATCTTACAGATAAGACATAATATTTACCTATTAAAGGAGATATTATAAGCTTAAACCTCGAGATTCCCTTCTCCTTAAGCATTCTATTTAGATCTTTAGGTGATATACCGTGGACTTTAGCATAATAAAGATGCCTAACTACAAAGATAACGGATATGAAGATGCTTGTATAGATTAAATATATAATGACGTTAATATACGATATTAAATTCATTTTATATTTACCTTATCTTTTATTTATAAAAAATAAGATATAAGAGTGTTTTGATGATCCGCTCATGGTTTAAGGTATAATTACTTTATCTGGCCAGGCTTCCTTCATATATTCTTCAGACATTCTACATGGGACATTTAATACGAATGACCAACAAATCTGATGAGCAGTAAATAACCCTCTTCTCGTTAATCTAATTCCACTGGAATCATACTTTATACTGCCTACAAATCTTAAAAATTTTATAAATTTAATGAATCCTATCCCTTTAGTAGCCTTATCAAAATCTTCTTTAAATTTATCCTTAAAATCTTTATAATTAAGTTTTCTACATACAAATAGCCTACTATTTATATATCTAATTATCCTCTCTTTAACATCTACATATCTAGAACCGGCTATGGGAAGCCTATTCTCTTTAATTGAATTTATATAATCAGAGACTGAACATGTATTAATATATTCAAATCTACCTGTAAAACCCATCGCACCACATCCTAAGCCTATTAAAGGGCCTTCCATCTCGTAGTTCACAGTAACATATTTCCATCCTTCTTTAGAGTATCCATATATCTCAACGGGTTTAAACCCTTTTGACGGTAATATATCTTCAGTTAGATAAATCATTTCCTTAAATACCTTCTTACTAGGCTGTATAATTCTACCTTTTTTAACTAGATTATATCCAATTGAGTGATTAGTTATTAATGTTGGATAGCATGTGATCTCATCTACATCATATCTAGACGCTTCATCAAGATCCTCAGACCATTCCTCTACAGTCTGAGGAGTTTCATCATTTCTACTAGGGATCATATACATCATATCAATATTAAGATACTTTATACCGGCATCACGTAGATTCTCTATAGCCTTTATCGACTTATCTTTATCATGTCTCCTACCAAGTCTCTTGAGAACTTTATCATTAAATGACTGTACACCTAGACTGACCTCATCAACACCATTATCAACTAAATCATATACATGATCTTCATTACTAAGATCTTCTGGATTACCTTCAATAGCTATACTATTTCCAGCTCCCAAATATTCTGATAAAGCATCTAATATTCTCCTAAAATCCTCTCCATGTAATATACTTGGAGTCCCACCGCCCATATGTACATCGACGATCTTTAGATTCAGGTCTTTAAGTAATTCTCCATACAATCTAATCTCATCGATAAGGGAATCGATATATTTAGATACAATCTTATCATCTTTACCAATTGGATACCTGACGTATGGACAATATAGACATATACCCCTACAGAATGGGATATGGATATAAATAGCTACTTCTTCTTCAGGAGGAATACTACTCACTCCTTTAGATAGTTCTTCATAATTCACCCTTTTAAATATACTTTTAAATGCGTTCTTCGCTACAATGCTCCATAATCCAAACCCCTCTCTATCCAGAATATTCATATAGTAACACCAAATTCCAAAATAATAATACAATAAATAGTTTATAATTTTTATAAAGGAAATCTGATTTTATAAGTGACGCTATAATTTTGTTACTATCCATTATTAATTTCATATTCTACTCTTTCTCTCAACTTTTTCTTGATTATCTTATCAATTTCTTCAATATCCTTTAAGGTTAATCTCAAGTCCTCAGTTAATTTATCTAATACAAGTATTTTAAATAGATAAGCTCTTCTTCTGATAAACTTTCAATTATTATCTTTAAGTACCATATTTTGATAGAGATCTCTAACCCTATCTTCTCAACCATTAAATTAATGGAAGGTATCTGCTTTTAAAGAACTTCATTTAAATTTAAAGTGAATCTATAAGTATATGATATGGAGCCTATAATCAAGAAATTCGTTAGTACGCTATACCATGAAAATACTTATATAATTATATTAGATGATAAGGCTATAGTCATCGACCCAGGCTCGTCATATAATGAAGTATTAAACTATATTAAGGAGAGTAGTCTGGATCTGATCGCGTTACTAGCTACACATGCCCATATAGACCATGTATATGGAGTTCCATATATTAAATCCGTTTATGACATTCCATTCTATCTATCTAAAGAAGACTTATATGTACTCGAGCATACGAATAGACATTATAAAATTTATATTGGTGATATGGAGTTTATCGGAGTTCCATACCCAGATAAATATGTCTCTGAAGGCGTATTATGGATTAAGCCCTTTAAATTAAGGATTATAGAGACGCCTGGACATACATTTGGTAGTATATCCTATTTGTATAATAAATATCTATTCACTGGAGATACGATCTTCAGGGAGACGATAGGTAGAACAGACTTTGGAGGAAGCATCGAGCTACTAGTTAAGTCGATACATAGCAAGATCTTTAAACTTCCTGAAGACACCATAATATACCCTGGTCATGGAGAAGAATCTACAGTGGGATATGAGATAAGACATAACGTATATGTCGGTGTCAATGGTATCTACCCGTATGAGATAGGGTGATTCACAGCCTTAACTCCATTAAATAAGCATCCTCACCGCTCTTATAATATTTAGGTAGAATCCTAATCACTTTAAACCCATGTTTAGAATAAAACTTTATTGCCTCTATATTTGAAGTAGCTACTTCAAGATATATTCTATTACCACCCTTCTTCCTTACAAATTTAATGAATCTACCTAGTAATCTGCTTCCAATACCTCTTCCTCTATACTCCTCTTTAACAGCTATAGTAATTATATGTCCAGACCCGCCTCTAACCTCTCCAATAATGTACCCGATTATTTCATCGTCTGTGGCTGCGACTATAAAGAAATCTGCATGAAAATATAAGTCTTTAATTATGTCAATGCTGTAAGCTTCTTCCTTAAATATATTCCTCTCAATCTCAGCTATCTTATCCAATTCATTGTATTTAATATCTCTATATATCATCCTAACATTAATCAGCTTTTCTTTTCAATAAATTGTTTCATAAGTTCCTTAGCTCCTTCGTCCAAAGTAGCTTTAGAAAGTTCTTCTAAGGCGTATTTAACAATATCCGAATACTGCCTTGCTATAACTCTTTTTGAGTAAATATATGCACTCGAAGGTATTTTAAGTAGCTTCTTAACGGCCTCTATCGCCTTATTAATTAGATCATCTTTATCTTCAACAATCTCATCTATTAATCCTAGTTTTAAACATTCGTCGGCTGATAATCTAGGTAATAAGTACATGAGTTTTTTAACAGTTTTTAAACCTAGTACATGGATACCTATCGTAGATAATAATGGTGGAAATAGCCCTATTCTACTCTCAGGATACCATATCCATGCATCCTTAACCGAGATTACATAGTCTACTAAAAGTATAATCTCACCCCCACCACCAACAGCAAATCCATTTAAAGCCGCTACAACAGGACCTGAATATATGATCATAGACTTAAATGCCTGGTATGCAGAATCAAAAAATCTTTTAGCATCTCTGTAATCTTTAAAGCGATACATAGCATATATATCGTCTCCTGCTGAGAATGCCCTACCTTCGCCGGTGATAATTATTCCTCTAGTTCTGGACGCTTTTTTAACACTATTTTTAAATTCTATCCACATATCGTAGTCAAATGCATTTAATTTTTCGCTTCTAGATAATTTTATTATAGCTATTCCATCTCTTTCTTCATATTTGATTCTCATCATATTAAAGGAATAATTTGCAATTTAATTAATATATTAAAATCAATTTTTCAATTTTGTTCGGATAATAAAGATTTTTAGTAATTTGAAAAAGATCTTGTTAGATAAATTTTTCAGGATAGTCATATTTAGAAATATAATCTTGAATTTACAGATTCGCTTTTTAGAACTTAATTTTTAATTACTGTAATGCTATTATATTCTCACCGGATAAATAATTGTGTTTTTATTAAATTAATTTCAAGTGTCGATTATCCCATCGTCCGTATATAGGGTGTTTCTATTGCTTTAAGAGAAGATATATAAAAATTAAACAGATATAATTTACTAATTATCTGGCTTTTATTAACAATAAAATATATATTGAATTCTGAGGTGATTTTATGGGTGAGAAACTAGCTATGGTGGTATTCTCTGGTAGTGCAGATAGACTTACTGGCATGGCTATATTAGCTGGTGCAGCGTCTGCAATGGACTGGGAAGTTGATATATTTCTCCAGTTATGGGGTGTATATGCATTTAAGAAGGATGTTATGAAGAAGAATCTGAATTTCAGTGAGTTTAATGAATTGAAAGAAGCTGTGCTAAAGAGAATACAAGAGCTTAATTTACCGATGTGGTTTGATATTCTTAGGGAAGCTAAGGAAACTGGTAAGGTATATATCTATGCATGTTCCACAGCTGCTAAGGCATGGAATGTGACGAAGGACGATCTTGAAATGGTTGATGACATTATTGGTGCAGGAGAGTTTTTAGAAAAAATTAAAGACGCTAATGTAACATTATTTATATAAAGGAGGGATTTGAGTAATGAGTGAATTCGATCCTTCAAAGATTAAAGTCGACAAGGTAATTGACGCCAGAGGTACTTCATGTCCAGGGCCTTTATTAGCAGCTAAAAGAGGGATAACAGAGGTTCCGGTAGATGGTGTTATAGAGGTACTTTCATCAGATCCCGGTACATTGAGGGACTTACCTCTATGGGCCAAGAAAGTTGGTCATGAGTATTTAGGTGCTGTTGAGGAAGCTGGATATTGGAGAATCTTTGTAAGGAGAAAGAAGTAGGACGAGGAAAGGTGCGCTTAGTATGGATGATGAGTTTGAACCCCTCATCCTTGTTTTTTCTACAAATATGATATCTGATGTAGGAATTGATTTCGCAGGAAACGCACATATTCACTATCCTCCTCAAGCTGTCATATTAAGGCTTCCATGCTCATCGATGGTTAGACCTGATTTTATATTGCATGCACTTAAAAATGGATTTGACGGTGTATTTATAGCAGCTGATGGAACTGATTGCCCGTATCTACCTGATTGTACTGATAAAACTGCAAAAAGAGTGGAGGAAGCGCAGAAGCTATTAAAGGAGAATGGGATAGAGCCTGAGAGAATTAGAATGGCTGGCATATGTTCAGTCTGTGCAGAAGCATTTGCAAATGGTGTTAAGAATTTTTATGAGCTTCTTAAGAAGCTGGGACCTGTTAAATATAAAAAGGAAATGGGTGAGAAGAAATGAGTATAAATCCTGAAACATATTATGGAGAACCTGAAGAGCTTCCAGATGAAGAATATGATGTAATGGTAATAGGTGGTGGGATCGCGGGAATGCAAGCATCTCTCGATTTAGGTGACATGGGTTTCAAAGTAATATTAGTCGAGAAGGAGCCTAGCATAGGGGGTTATATGTATAAACTTAGTAAAACTTTTCCAACAATGGACTGTGCAAGTTGTATAGCTACACCTAGAATGGCTCAAGTATCCCATCACCCAAATATAAAATTACTTGTCTATTCTGAGGTAAGGGAAGTATATAAAGAGGATGATGGCGGATTTAAGGTAAGAGTATTTGAAAAGCCTAGATATGTAGATGCATCATCATGTACAGGATGTAGGCAATGTGAAAATGTATGTCCAGTAATTGTACCAGATGAATATGAATGGGGATTAGTTGGGAGGAAAGCGGTTTTCATACCGTTTGATACAGCAGTTCCTAGAATAGCTATGATAGACATGGACCATTGTACATTCTGTGGTCAGTGTGAGAGAGTATGTCCTGCAGATTCAATAGATTTCTTACAAGTCCCTAAGTGGCATACTATTAAAGTAAAGTCCATTATATTGGCTACAGGTTTTCATCTATTTCCAATAGAATTGAAGAAAGAATATCATTTCATGGAATACCCCAATGTAATAACATCTATGCATATGGATAGAATGCTTTCGCCGACTAGGGCGATGCATGCTATTGTAAGGCCTTCTGATGGAAAGGAACCCTCTAATATTGCATACATTTTATGTGCAGGATCGAGGGATCATACAATAGGTAATCCATACTGTTCCCAGGTATGCTGTATGTACTCTATAAAACAGGCCCAACTTATAATGGGCGCACTACCACTAGCAGATATAACAATATATTATATGGATATAAGAGCATTTGGCAAGGGATTCGAAGAATTCTATCAACAAGCAAAAGCGATGGGAGTAAACTTCATAAAGGGAAGAGTAGCTAAGATCGAACAAGCCGAGAATGGAGATTTAATAGTATACTATGAAGATATTGAGAATGGAGGTAGATTATCAAAAGCAGTTCACGACCTAGTTATACTATCAGTGGGCCTATTACCAAATTCAGATATAGCTAAGATATTCAAGAATGTTGAGTTAAAACTTGATATGATGGGATGGATCTCGTCGCCAGATGAGAATAAGGATCCAGTTAGTACAAGTATAGAAGGAGTATATGTAGCGGGAACTGCTAGAGGCCCGAAGGATATTCCCGATTCTGTAGTTGAAGGGAGCGCAGCCGCTATTAAAGCGGCTGCTTACATAAATAGACTGAAGAAGCCATCTTCTGATGCATGATGGAGGGGGGATAAATGTCTGAGGAAGTTAGGATAGGTGTATATGTATGCCACTGTGGTGGAAATATAAGTGACTATGTAGATGTAAAGAAGGTAGTAGAGGCTATTAAAGATGAACCTGGTGTGGTAGTAGCTAAAGATGTTATGTTTGCATGTGCAGACTCCTCGCAAAATGAGATGATCGAGGATATTAAAAAATATAATTTAAACAGGCTTATAGTTGCGTCATGCTCACCTAAGCTTCATGAGCTTACATTTAGAGGAGTAGCTGCCAGAGCTGGGCTAAATAAGTATACATATTATCATGCAAATATTAGAGAACAGTCATCATGGGCACATACAGATGATAAAGAAGGTGCTACAATAAAAGCTATTAGACATGTACGTGCTGCAATAGCATACGCTAGGTTAGCTGAACCTCTAGAAAGTATAAAAACCTCGACGGTTTCTAAGGTCTTAGTGATAGGCGGGGGAATAGCTGGTTTAAGAGCGGCACTAGACTTAGCTGATGCTGGTCTCAGCGTATACATTGTTGAGAAAGACCCATTCGTAGGCGGTAGAGCGGCTCAATTATCCAGCATATATCCGAGTGGTAAGAAAGGTTATGAGATAGTATCAGAGCTGATTAATGAGGTTCTTAAGAGAGAGAATATTATGATATATACAAATGCAGAGATTAAAGAATTAAGCGGATATGTAGGGAATTTCGAGGTAAAGATAAGAATTAAACCAAGATATTTTAAAGGGAGATGTGATAACATAGAAGAGATAATTAGTAAACTACCTAAGAATATCCCAGACGAGTTTAATTATGGACTAACTAAGAGGACTCCAGTAAGAGTTCCACCGTATCCAGGAGCATATCCAGAGATACCACATTTAGATATTGAGAATTGTGATAATAAATGTATGGAGGTTTTAAAAGAATGTGATAAAATCGACTTCGAAATGAAAGAGGAGACTATAACCTTAAAGATAGGAGCTATAGTAGTAGCTACTGGTTTTGATCCGTATGATCCTAAGGAAGGTGAATTTGGATATGGAAGCTATGATAATGTAATAACATTGCCTCAATTACATAGATTAATCGAATTAAATAAGACGGAGAAACTAATATATAATGGCAAGGAAATTAAGAGAGTTGCCTTTATATATTGTGTAGGAAGTAGACAAACTAAAAGAGGAGAGGAAGAAGTAAATGAATATTGTTCAAGGTATTGCTGTAAGGCAGCTATATATGCTTCATTAAATCTATTGAAGAGGTTCAACGGGTTAAAGATATATCACTTCTTTAGAGATATCAGGACATATGGTAGAGAAGAGTTGTTATATGAAGAAGCCTCTAAAAATGGTGTGATTTTCATTAAATATGATGAGAATGATCCGCCTAAAGTGATCGGGGATGAAGGTCGTTTAATCGTAAAATCCAAGGATTTGCTTACACCTTTAGAAGAAGAGATAGAGATACCAGTTGATATGGTCGTTTTAGTAACTGGTATGGTTCCAAGAAAGAATAATGAAGAGCTTTATAAAATACTTAAGTTATCTACCAGCAGAGATAGATTTTTATTAGAAGTCCATCCAAAACTTAAGCCTGTTGAAACGGCTATTACAGGAATATTTATAGCAGGCGCTTGTCAAGCGCCTAAAGATACTATAGAGACATTATCGTCAGCCAGCGCTGCTGCATCCAAAGCGGCTACATTAACTATGGTTAAGACTCTAGAGCTTGAACCATTTGTAGCTCATGTGGATCCAGAAAAATGTGAACTAAGTAAATTATGTATAGATGAATGTGAGTATGGAGCGATTGAAATTAAAGAATACGAAGGTATCGGTAAAAAAGCATGGGTAAATGAAGCTAAGTGTAAAGGATGTGGGGCATGTGTAGCTGTATGCCCTACTGAGGCTATTCAGCTTAAAGGTCTTAGTAATAGACAGATAAGAGAGATGATTGTTGCTATGGGTAAGGAGGTGAAAATATGAGCTCTAAAAAAAGTACGTTAAAATTATTTAAAGAGAAAATTAAGCCTAAGGTATCTGAAGAGCTTCTTAAGATGACTAGGGAGCAGGCTTCAATGAGAAGTAAAATAACTAAAGCATTAGCCTCTGGTCCGAAGACAATACCTGAAATAGCTAGAGAGATCGGAGTAGATATATCTATTGTAACATGGTATGTACTTACTTTTGTTAGGTACGATGTATTCGAACCTGTGGAACAAACTGAAGATGGATATTGGAAATATAGAGTTGTCGGGAGGAGATGATATATGGTAAAGGTGGATCCTGATCTTATAGATAAAGTTAGGGAATTAGGTGCATTTGATATATCAGCATGCTATAGCTGTGGTAATTGCACAGCCATATGTCCACTATCAAAGGAGGGGCAAGAATTCCCTAGGAAAATAATACGATACGCAGTCTTAGGTCTTAGAGAGAAGATATTAGCTAGCGTGGAGCCTTGGCTTTGTTACTACTGCGGAGATTGTACTGAGACGTGTCCTAGAGACGCTGATCCTGGAGGATTCATGATGGCTGTAAGAAGGTATTTAACCACTGAATATGACTTCACCGGCTTTTCAAAAGCATTATACTTCTCTAAGAAGATTGAACTTTTAAGTATTATTATTTTAGCGGCAATTACTGGATTAATCGTGTATCTTCTTAAAGGACCTATTGTTCCAACTCATGCCGATCTATGGGCTTTCGCGCCAAGGCATATTGTTGCATGGGCTAATGTAATCGTATTTACAGTACTTTCAGTAATACTGATAATTAACATCTATAGGATGTATAAAATGAGCGTCGGTAGCATTCATTTCAATAAAATACCAGTAAGTAAATATATAACTGAATTCATCAAAATTATACCACTTCACTTCTTCACACAGAAGAGGAGAGTTGAGTGTGGTGAAGAGAAAAAATACTATATTATACATTTACTATTATTCTATGGTTATGCTGCTATCTTCCTACATCATACTATAAGACACATGCTTCTCCCCTTAATAGCGCCATCTATACATCCAAGTGAGTTAGTATCGCGTATTATAGGTATATCCGCATTCTGCGCATTAATATTAGGAAGCTCAATAGCAATATATGGTAGAATAACTAAGAGTGAAATATACTGGCGTAATTCACATCCAACAGATTGGATGTTCATAATACTACTATGGTTAACATCCATCACTGGATTACTAACAGATATATTTGTAATATGTAATTATCCATTACCGACATATATTACATTCTCAGTGCATTTAATGTTTGTAGTACCTTTATTATGTCTTGAGGTTCCATTCGCTAAATGGTCCCATCTAGCATACAGACCATTCGCATTATATTTCCAAAGACTCAAGGAGATCGCTTTAAGCCAAGCAAAATAATTGATATAGGCTGTTCCTTATTCCCTTTTAAAACTTTTTAAATTATTTTAATTAAATTTTAATGCTTATCTATAATCTTTTCGGCATTGTAAATCAATATATAGAATAATTTAACCATGTAATCATTATGAAATATATACTTTAAGAAAAATTTTAGGAAGAATTCAATTATTATAAAGCAAATGTGTAGAGTATTGAAGAGATTTATTTGATATTAATTATATTATTTAATAATATCTGTTATTCACGTAATGACTACAGGATATAGCTAGGAATCTAATCCCACTGCCAACGTCTCATTAATACCATTGATCTCAGATGGTTTAACGCTGCACGCTAGTACCGATGTAAATGGATATGCTACTATATTAGTTAAGCCTAGGGTACATTCGATAAATGTAGGATCCTCTGGATCTAGATCTAAAACAGTGTCTAACGTGGACTCTAGTAGTGTGGATAATATGAGATAAGTGTCTCACCAGCCCGTATAATCACTGGTGTAGTTACAATTGATGGGGAGCCTGCTAAAGGGTATATATAAATGGAGGAGGCGGCTTTACATATACTGATTCTGAAGTTAGGTATGTCCTACCAGTCGATGCTGATTTGGGTGACCAGATCTTAATAACCGTAGGATCATTCGGAAATATAAACATGCCTAGATATCCAGCTAAGTTATATGACATAATGAGGCGCTTCCATAATATACCTCCTACAGTACCTTAATGAGAATCTTATTGAATGATAGTGCAAGATTGATATTCATTGGATGGCCGTGCACTGGTGTGACCGGCTTTTTCCCTATATATCTCATTTATAACATTAGAATGTATTTATCTCGATAGAAAGGGATATAGACTCTCGAGGTCTAATATCTTAGTCACCTATATAATTGTATTAGCTATAGTTTTCCTACTAAATATACTTAGGATTATATCCATAATCCTATTAAACATGTATTATGGCTATGGAATTAGCGGTCTATTCCGTAGCCTAGGATATGAGGTGATATTTCTTATTTTGGATCGTGGTCTATATTTATATAATAGAATTAGGTATATGAAAACCCTTATATTGTTATAATAAAAATCCTTATAATATATTATGAACGGATTAAGACTTGGATAAGACTATAAGATATTGGATATGGTGTTTAATATGTATAGAGTCGGGGTATTAGTTTCAGTAGCCCTATTAATATTAGTTTCATCTATCTATACCTTGTCATATGCGAATCCCATTCCAGTCCCAACTATCATAATGCCGAATGAATATATCAGCATCTTATTTAGAGAATCGGGTGGAAGGTATTATGCAGATGTCTATGGAGTCTACCCATTCGAGAATGTAGGATATAAATCTATTACAATGTACTACCCTATCCCCAATAATTCTCTAGTTACGGTATGGATAGATGGTAAGCTTATTGAGTGGAAGTATACCGATGAAACTTATCATACAGTAATAGGCGATTATAAGATGATATCATGGACTATAGAGAATCCTCCAGAAGAATTTACAATTAAAGTACAGTATTCACATGAGCTGGAGATACGTGACGGGTCTATATTATTCCTATATGCGCTTGGAACTGGAAAATATTTAGAGTACTATGCTAAGCAGACGGTCGCATATATCAACATATCGTCAACATTCTCAGTTAATACATATAGAGTATGCTTTGATAATGAATTGAATAAGAGTATAGACCTGAGTGGAAAGCCGATATTTGATAAAATTGTTGTAAAGAGTAGGGTGTTTAGACCTTTGACCAAGGACCTAGTTATAAGGATAGAGCCTAGTGAATTAGGTAAAGATATAATATTTAAGACTGATAAGAAGGTATACTCCCCTGGTGAGCCTATAAAGATAATGCTTTATAATAATATGGAGTCAAGTATATACCTACCTAATTCAGCTCCATGGGGGATTAAAGACGCAGCTGGATTTACAATTTACAGTCCTATATCACTGCAGGTCGTCACTGAGGTTAAGCCTGGTGAAGTTAAGGTATGGATATGGGATCAGAGGGATAACATGGGTAATTACGTTGGGCCAGGGATATACTATGCCTATATCGAGATCCTCGACCCTAGAAAAACGTTATATACCTCCTTCGAGATTACTACATTATCCCCACCTACATACCCTGTAAAAATCTCTGGCATAGAAGGTGAATTAGATATTAAAGTATACCCTGATAAGGTTAGACTAAATTATAAAGGACTTGTCAATCCCTACCAAAAGAATTTGAAGCCTCTGTCTAACATACTCTTCGAATATAATATCACAACAGAGGATAATACTTCGAAGATATCATTTATAATGAATATTAGATTGGATTCTAGCGAGTGTAAGAGGTTACCCATTAATAAGATGCACGCCTATTATAGCTACTTGAACGGTAGTGGGGAGGGCTTTATAAAGGCATTCTTCAACGCGACCGAAGATTTTCCATTAAATAACATGACTATAATGGTTGCAAATCTATATAACGCTACTCTAAATGCTACAGATATTGATATAAGCTTCTCAATATACTTCTCGATAAGCCATATGACCCAGGACCAGGTGAATGAGATTGAGTATATTGTGACGATGATTAACAACCCCATATTCCAAGATAAGATTAAGAATGAAATATATAAGGAGTCTAGAGGAACTATTGAATTGAGATATATTAAAGACTTTACCTTTGATAGGGAGAGTGGATTACTAAGCGGTAGCGCTGGATTAAGGATATATAATTTGGCTATAGGTAATCTAACGATCCTACCCTATGGATATAGTGAAGAATTTAAAAAGTATCTTACCTATGTCGATGTCTCAGAGCTATATATGTTTTATAACGTAACTGAGTATGTTAAATTAAAGTCGTTAAATGCTACACTCGACTATGATAGTAGCTTATGCACCCTAAATATATCTGGGGATATTGAGGTTGAGGGAGATATAAATAAATATGTTAATATGGTCAAGAACTCTATGTCAATAATTAATATCCCAAGATACCATAACCTTAACCTACATGATATCTTCAGTAACATCGCGGAGGAAACATATAGAGACTTATATATAGACGTATCCAATTCGTATGCCTTGATAAAGTACCCTGTAGATGGTAGAATCCTTATCAATATTGGAGGGATCTACGTTACATACTTGCCTGATCCCGAGAAGACATACGATGTAATTAAAGATATTCTATATTCATCTAAAGACTCCATGTCAAGCAACTTTAAAGTTGTTTTAACTGGAGGAAGTAGCTCAAAGCTTGATGTAGCTCTCAGCCATAGTAGCTTAGGTGTTGTAAAGGGAGTGACATTAACTAAATCAAATATCACGATGATCCCGAAGCTTGAGTTAGTCATAGGTCCAAATAAGTATGGAATAGCGGATTATAAGATTATATCCAGGAATATATCGATAGATGGTAGGGTATTTAGATTGACGTTAGCGACAAACTCTACTATTGATGAAGTTAAGTCTCTGGAGGATGGAGTAATTATAAAGGTCTCTGGCAGACCCGGTTTAATAGGTGCATTAAACATAACTATTTCAAAGCCTGAGGGAGTATCTAAAGATAATGTTAAGGTATATGTAGATAATGAGGAGGTTGACGCAATTATAACTGAGGTAGGTAATCAATTAAATATTTATGTCGAGTATATGCATAGTACACATGTAATTACAATTAAGTGGAGTAGACCCATAAACTATCTCACATATATAGCATTAATATTGGTTGCTGTAGCAATTGTAATCGGTATAATATTATATAGAAGGAGGGTCACATAGTTAAACCCCCTTATCATATTTATTCAAACTCTAAAACATACATTAGTCTATGCCACCCCACCACCACATAGTTATAGATTTAACTATAGTAATTCATTTATATGGGTGTTATATCGAAGGATCAGAAGGTTATTAATGAGATTTTATATAGAGGTTAAGTATGTAGAATAGCTTTATGCGTCGACAGTAAGCCTTATATTATACCCATGAACTACGGTTATAAGGATGGTATAATATATCTACATACGTCTATAAATAGTATGAAGCTTGAGTTGATTAGGAGGAATAACTTCATATGCTTCGAGGTAGATACTGATCTAGAGCTTGTAGTGAATGAGGATCCATGTAAGACTAGCATGAGATATAAGAGTGTAATTGGATGTGGATCAGCATACATAATTGAGGATAATACCGAGAAGACTAATGCATTGAATATAATTACTCTAAAGTATCTGGGTAGAAGATATACATATAAATCGAGTGACTTAAATAGGACCGCCGTCATCAAGATAGTCGTTGAAGAGGCATCTGCCAAGATATCTGGATACTAACCCTTTAAATCCCAGAGTATTCATCCAATTATCCTCATTAGACACTTTAAAAGATCATTATATAGGATATTAAATTGAGATGGCGATTAATGTATTGGTTAATGGGCTTCTTGAGAGGGACTCGGGGAAGACTTGGTTTACAATCGCATTATATAATGCATTGAGGAGTAGGGGATATAAAGTAGGTATATATAAGCCTATATCAGGCCACGATGGATGGAGGCAGTTTAACACTATATTAGAGTCTATTAAAATGAGTTTACTGATTGGAGAGGATGTATTGAATTACCTTAATTATACCGACATGAAATATAACATTACCTTAATCAATCCAATAGACTTCCTTTTAATCCCATCCGACTATAAAAGTTATAAATCTGCTTCTGAGTATATCTCATCCCTCGAGGATCAGTATAAACAGACTATTCTAGTTAGGATAAGTAGTTATGAAGAGGGTTTCACGAATTACTATAGGATACCAGAGAATTATAATAGGGTTATGTATTCGCTTAGAATGTGGATAGATAAGTTATATGGGATATTCAATCCTATCGATATAGATATTAGACAGTTATTCAACATCCTTTCAACTAAGTACGTTGATAAGATACTTGATAGGAGTCTAGAGATATTATCAGATGAAAACGATTATGTACTCATTGAGGCATTTAACAATATATCCATACCATATAAGAATATATTGAGGAATATAGATGTAATCCTGACTGTGACTCCGGGGTATATAATTAAACCTAGGTTTAAGAAGGCTATGGAGCTTCTCAAGAAGGACCTGGGTAGGTATATGACTACAGAATATCTATTGGCTGAAGCCGGTGTAGATCGTCTAATTAATGTGCCTCCCTCTAAGAATATTACGGAGTTATCAAATTATATCAAGGATAACTGGAGTAAGTATCAGAGTTTAATCGAGTGATAAAATCCTTTAACCATTAATATATAGTTCTAATCCTACGCCCCCTTCACCCAGTTTATCCGGATACAATTCTTCTATAACCTTTCTAATTTCATTTCCACTACAATGTATAGGATATATTTTATCAGCACCTAACTCAGCAAGTTTGTTAGCAACCTCTATACATCGTTCTCTAGACGCGCCCATCATGTGGAACCCTCCGATTACAATATAGAGCCTCACACCTAGATCCTTAACAGCTTTCTCAGCTATATTATCTACCCCGGGATGGCTACATCCAACGATTAATATGATCCCCTTACTAGTAGTTAATGCAAGTGCCTGTTCATATATTGGCGTGAGCTCTCCGATTATATAGACTCCAGGAGCAACCTCAGTCGTATCCTCAACTGGAATCGGAGTTAATCCCAAGCCTCTTATCCAGTTAGATAATCTATCATATGTATGCATAGGTATATAGACCTTATAATTTGACTTATATTCTTGAAAGAGTGGTAGACCACCTATGTGATCCCCATGTTCATGACTTAATACAATGAAATCAACCTTACTCAAGTCTATGCCAAGCCTTTCTGCATTATACCTTAAATCGGCTGGATCCGGCCCGGTGTCGAAGAGGATCTTCAACCCCTTATACTCGATATAGATGCTTATCCCCCAGGGATTCCTTAAACCGCTTTTAAATGGATTGTTATCAACTAATATAACTATCTTAATCTCCCCACTGATATTTGACGGAGTCTCTGTTTTACTAGGTGATATGTAGCTACTGGTATTCTCGGTATGGATATAGTGGCCCTGCTGAGTCTGTAGGATATTTATATATATTGATAAGCCCGATATTAGGAATAGGATTATAAGCAGGTATAGGATGTTTTTCCTCTCCATCAACCAATTATAATAATGTTATACTTCCAATAATAATCTTTAGAATATAATATAGTCTACTATAATAAATTACTTAAATTGAATGAAGGATATTGAATATGATATAATGAATCAAAGTCTAAAGTTGTTTACTGCTGGGCCTGTGGCGTGTTTCCCTGAAGTCCTCGAGGCGATGAAGACTCAGATGTTTAGCCATAGGAGTAGGGAGTATCAGGAGCTTCATATGGAGACTATAGAACTATTATCATGGTTCCTTGAGACTAGGAAGACTATATTACTATTCCCAAGCTCAGGGACTGGTGTGATGGAGGCTAGCATTAGGAATGCTGTTTCACACGGTGGTAAGGTCTTAGTCACTATCATAGGCGCGTTTGGAGAGAGGTATGCTGAGGTCGTGGAGTCTAATGGTAGGACTGCTATTAAACTGGAGTTTAAGTGGGGTGAGCCAGTTGATTTAGATAGGCTTAAGGAGGCTCTAGACTTAAATCCAGATATAGAGGCTGTTGCAGTGACTCATAATGAGACGTCTACGGGTGTATTAAATCCATTAAAGGATATCGCTAAGATCGTAAAGAAATATGATAAACTACTGTTTGTAGATGCGGTTAGTTCGATGGGTGCTGCTGACATCAAATTTGATGAATGGAAGATCGATATAGTATTCTCAAGTAGTCAGAAAGCTTTTGGAGTCCCCCCCGGCTTAGCGATGGCTGCATTAAGTGATGAAGCACTCGAATTGTCTAGGAACATGAGTGGTAAGGGGTGGTACTTCGATTTATACAAATATTATAAGGTTCAGCTTGAGAAGAAGAGCACTCCATCCACACCTCCTATTCCACAGATTATAGGTTTGAATGTGATTCTAAAGAAGATTAGGGATATGGGTAAATACAATTGGCTTGATATGTACAGGAGGAGGAGTGAGAGGATTAGAGAAGGAGTTAGGGAGATTGGTTTAAGGCTATTTGCTAAAGAGGGTTTTGAAAGCCCTACTATAACGACTATATATTCTCCAGAAGGTATAGACGGATCTATAATATATGAGGAGATGCGTAAAAGAGGGTTTGAATTGGCTAAGGGATATGGCAGGATCAAGAAGATTACATTTAGAATAGGTAATATGGGCGATATTAAGGATGAAGATATTGATGAGATGCTCAAGAATCTTAGGGAGGTTATAGAGGAGTTGAAGTCTAGATAACTATCTCTTAGACTCCATCTTCTTAATCCTAGTCAGATAACCAGCAACTATATTCCTAACCTTCTTAGATGGAATATTCAGAACCTCCTTAACAAGCTTCTTATTCTCCTCAAAATCCCTCGATACCCTATCCCTATACTTATTATAGATCTCTAGAGCAAGCCTCCTAACAAACTCTGGCTTCGCCCCCATATTAATCAAGAAATTACATTAGACATAATTAAATATTATATTGATTTATAATAACATCCTATAGGATATAGCTTAGACATAAGTATATCTAGATAATTATTCGATACGAAAACATTATAGAGTATCTGGATAAATTAATTACTGGTTATAATGACTATAAACAAGCTATTTAAGGATATTGAGGAGGCAATTAATAGATTATATAGTTATCCCTCGAAGGATGTTATCCTGATTCATCATGACGATGCAGATGGATTATCGTCGGGAGCAATATTATGTAAGTCTTTGTCGGACGCTGGATATAACGTCAAGCTCGTATGCATTGAGAAGTTGATGGATCAAGTTATTAGATATATCCACACGACTTTCAAAGGTAAGGTTATATTCTATGCAGATATAGGTTCTCCACATGCAGATGTAATCTCCAGGTATAACAATAGTGGGAGTCTAGTTATAATACTTGATCACCATGACCCGAGTGAAGCTACAGATGAGACGGTTCTAAATATTAATCCAGAGTTCTATGGATTGGAGGGGGAGGTCGATGCATCAGGCAGTGTCATGGCATATCTATTCTCTAAGTATCTAGATGAATCGAATATATCATTATCTAAAATTGCATTAGTAGGTGCTCAAGAACTTCCTAGTCAAGGTGGTAAGTTAGTGAAGCTTGTGTATGAGGATGTGGATAAAGTTGGGTTGGACATCGATTTAAAGGAGATGTTTAAGATCCTCCAGATTCTAGGGCCAGTAGGCTATTATGAAGATGGACCTAAGTTAGGTGTTAAAGCATGTCTAGAAGGTTTAACACAGGATGTAATGGATAAATATAGGCTTCTCGAGGAGAGGAGGAGGAATGCGAATAGGAGGATGCTAGCCATATTATATAAATATGGATTGAGGAAGGGTAGGTATATCCAGTGGTTCGATAGCTACAACGTATATAAGGGGATGGGGACGAAGGTAATCGGATCCTTCTGTTCATACTTAAGCTATCAGAAGAGGTTAGTCGATCAAGATAAGTATATAGTTGGGTTTATGGAGATGCCTAATATAATCCCCGGATTAATGGAGCTGGATGGAAGATGGATTAAAGTATCGATGCGTGCACCGGAGAAGCTTAGGAGGCTCATTGAATCTGGTAGATATCCGGGGATTGTAGATGTATTGATAGAGGCTTCTGAGAAGGTTGGTGGAGTTGGAGATGGACATAAGTACGCTGCTTCAGCAGTCATTCCATATGAGAATAGGGATTCCTTCATCCATGAACTAGATAATGCTATCTCAGAGTCTCTAGGTAAATAGTTAATTGAATAATACTGATCTCAGTTAATTTATTTTATTAGGATGTATAAACGTATAATTATAATCCCGGCTATAATAATCCTATTATATCTATATATCACATTTATATCATATCCATTTATCTCATATCATATTAAATCATGTAATGATCTTCTAACTAGATACATAGAGTTTAAACCAATTGAAATAGTATTCTATAGAAGTGGCTTAAAATATAGTCCTCCTGTCTATTGTAGGTTGCCATCAGGATTTAAGAGATCTGGTTCTGAAGTAAAGATAAATTTATATCTATATAATTCATCCAGCTTCAAAGCAGATATAAAATATAGAGTGGTGTTATACCGCAGGGATGGTAACTGTCTTATAACTGTATTTGATAAATTATTGAATGGGTGTAAAGTATCCATACTCGGCCAGTATATAAATGGGACTCGGATTAGGCTTCCAGATCTACATGGTGAAAAGCTGTATGTAGTGGTAGAGGCATTGAGGGACGGTATAGTGGTAGATTATATCATGTCTAATATAACACTAGTATCACATGTAGATGCTGAACTATATTTTGATAAAGAAGTATATAAGGTCGGAGATAAACTAAGGTATACAATAGTTAATACCGGTATAGAGCCTATAATCTTCGGTGTAAATTATACTATATATCGATGGAATAGATCTACATGGATTGTCGATGAGAGGTTAACTCCAAAATGCTGGATAGATATTTTATATGTTCTATATCCAAACTCCTCGAAGACATTATCGATATCGCTCGATAATGCTGAGCCCGGTAGATATAAGATTGTTAAGGATGTTGAGGGGGAGTATACTGGTATTAAATGTCTTTTGGAGGCTGAATTTAAGATTATTGAAGGCTGATATTCGGTATAATATATCTTGAGATTAAAGAATGTGATACACTAAATTTAGTATTATAGTAATTTAATTTTAGCCTAAGTCGATCCGGGTTGATGGATATGAAGATTAACTTGGTTGAGGACCTGGAGCATGTTAAATATGCTATTAGGGATCTAGTTCCTATAGCAGAGGATCTAGAGCGTAGGGGGATGAGGATAATATATTTGAATATAGGTGATCCACTTAAGTATGATTTCCAGACTCCCAAGCATATTATTGAAGCAGCTTATAAGGCTATGCTGGAAAATAAGAATTATTATGGCCCTTCACACGGCTTGAGGGAGTTGAGGGAGGCTATAGCAAGGCATGAGAAGTCTATGAATAATGTTGATTTAGATCCAGATGATATCATAATTACATTAGGCGTCTCCGAAGCAATAAGCTTTGTAACTAGAATATTATTGAAGCCTGGTGACGAGATTCTAATCCCTTCCCCAGCATATCCACTGTATCTAAGTATACCCATAATCTATAATGGTAGGGCGGTCGAGTATAGGATGATTGAGGAGGAGGGTTGGAGACCTGATATAGATGATATTAGGAGAAAGATTAGTGATAGGACTAGGTATATTGTAGTGATCAACCCAAACAACCCTACTGGAGCAGTATATAGTAGTAATGATGTTAAAGAGATCGTTGACTTGGCTGGGGAGTATAATATTCCGATAGTCTCAGACGAGATATATAATAAGATTATATTTGATGATGTAGACTATAGTTCACCCGCGTCTTTATCAAACGATGTACCAGTATTTGTGATGAACGGCTTCTCCAAGGCTTACCTAATGACTGGCTGGAGAGTTGGATATGTCTACCTAGCTAATGTAGAGGAGGATGTTAGAGAGAGGGTGAGGGAGTATCTCCTGAAACTAGCTAGGTTAAGGCTATGTATAAATACACCTGCTCAATACGCTGCTTTAGCCGCCTTAGAAGGTCCTCAAGACCATATTATAGAGATGAATAATAAGTTTAGGAGTAGGATGGAGCTTATATATAAGAGGCTTATGGATATTGGGGTTTTTGAGTCTACTAAGCCGAAGGCGGCATTCTATATATTTCCACGTATAACCGATGAGAAGCTTTCTGATGATAAGGATTTCGCGTATAAGTTGTTGACTGAAGCCGGCGTATTCCTAGTACATGGTAGCGGCTTTGGAGTATATGGTAGGAGCCATGTCAGGATAGTTACACTCCCACCCGAGCATATGATTAATGAGGCTATGGATAGGATTGAAGAATATATCTCGAGGCTTATAGCAGGGTCTTAATTGGTCCATATGATCGAGGTCGAATTAAAGTATAGAGTATATAATTATAGGGGTATTCTAAATAGACTTAAGGATATAGGCGCTGAATATGTTGGTAAGGAGTATGAGGTGGATTATTATCTCCAGCATCCATGTAGAGACTTTAAGTTATCTGACGAAGCCCTTAGAATAAGGGTGTCAGATTCTGGATACTTCATCACGTATAAAGGACCTAGAATATCTGATAGGGCTAAGACGAGGTATGAGATCGAGTCTAAAGTGAATGACTATAACCTGTTTCTCGAGTTATTTAATAGACTTGGATTCGAGATATATGCCGTGATACGTAAAACTAGGAGAATATATAGGTATGGGGAGATAAAGATATCACTTGATTATGTTGAGGGCCTCGGAGACTTTATCGAGGTTGAGCTACATGCTAGGGACGAGTCTCATGCGAGAGAGGTTGAGGATACCCTCAGGGAATTTATAACTAGGCTTGACATAGATCCGGATAAGAAGATCCTAAAGTCTTATCTAGAGTTGTATCTTGAGAAGCATCATCTCCGGTGAAGTTGGTGATATCGAGGGATAGCTACTTTAAGGCATATATAGTATACCTTATTTTAAATGGAAATGTCGAGTATGCATTAAATCTATTATCTAAATACCATAATATATCCCCTCCTAGAGTCAGGGTTAATAGGGTTAAGGGTTGTTCGAGGGCTTTAGCAGTATATTCGCTTAGGGATAAGACGATTTATATCCAGTCTGGAGAGTATTATAGTAATCCATTCGTGATATTACATGAGTATTATCATCATCTTAGGAATTATGGTGGAGTGCATAGAGGGACTGAATATAAGGCTGATGAATATGCATTGGATTTCATTAACGAGTATCGTAGGGTTGTTAAAAGCCTTGTGTAACAGTTAATTATTTGATAGGTAAATGTAATATTTGGTAGGTGTAGATGGAACGGTTATATACTATGAAGGAGGC
>Ga0190367_1000283_pt1 | contig 38496 bp, 38 predicted proteins | sample 4872181011_MG_FD_171838 | JGI IMG/M metagenome (GOLD analysis project Ga0190367, IMG submission 171838) | Hydrothermal vent microbial mat bacterial communities from Southern Trench, Guaymas Basin, Mexico - 4872-18-10-11_MG | ecosystem: Environmental > Aquatic > Marine > Hydrothermal vents >... | reverse complement strand
CTAGCCATAAGCGAACATCAATATGAACGAGATAACAAGTCCGAATATAACAATCGTCTCTGGGATAACTGTAAACAGTAGTCCTAAACCAAGAAATCCTCTGTCCTCTGCTATCGCTCCTACAGCAGCAGCTCCAATACCACTCTCACCAGCTCCAGCACCAATACCAGCTAAACCAACCGCTAACCCAGCACCAATCGCAGCACACCCCTTTATAAAGGCTTCATCACTTATCAGGGCCTCAGGCGGCATACATATCACCTCCTACTCCAAAAATCTTTTAATTCTACCAAACGGCTTGTACAAAATACCACCACCCTCAAAGAACTTTGTGAAGTACTCTACATAGTGCAATCGAAGTGACTGTAATCCAGGATCAAGAATTCCGAGCAGAAGGTTTACCGTGTGACCAATTAACATTATTATTATTGCCAGAGGAAGTATTGCTATTCCGGGGGGAGTTCCCATCTTCAATCCCAAGTAGTTTATGACAAACGCAATGTAAACTGATGAAAGACCGATTGCCAGAAGTCTTGCATAGCTCATGATCTGTCCGAACCATGTCAGGAGCTCTACACCCATTATAACACCCATCGCACCCATTTTCGGAATCTCCGCTTTCAGGAATATTATGAACCATATTACTATCAGCGGTAGTGCTGCCAGATAGAATACGTTTACTCCTACTCTCCAGCCTTTAACTAGTACGGGAATTGGTAGTGGTACCTCTCTTGCCTGTTCCACCGTATAAGGACCAAACACGTAAAGATTATCGGGTAGTATCCTACCAAATCCGTCTGGCGGCGGTGATGTGAATATCCCGAGATTGTAACTGAACCCCAAGATTATGCAGACGAGTCCAAGTACTCCTATGAACCAGCATCCCTTTTCAAGCATTGCCTCTTTAAATCCATGTTCAACGTAAACGTTTCTAAATCCCAATGCAAATGCCCACAGCATCTTAAACATACCTATTGCCAGTGTTATGAATAACAGCGCCTTCACACCGAATTCCTCTACTCTGTCAAATATCGGATGGTGATGGTTAAAGGCATATAGGGCATACAGCGCATCTCCGGCAAAATGAGCTTCTGCAGGTTTTTCAATTCCAGGAACGACAAAGGGTCCAAAGTATTCACCGTATATGAACCCGAATACTATGGACGATATACCGCAGTAAATACCGATGTTCAGAAGCCTCTGCCAGCCCTCCGTCTTAAATACCCTTTTTAGATAAAGCGACAGTATGAGTATTAGCAGACCGTAACCGACATCTCCGAGCATTAATCCGAAGAAGAATGTGAAGAAAGCTGCCATTATGACGGTTGGATCTATCTCATGGTATTTAGGAATGGCATACGTTGTCGACAGTATCTCATAATTCCTTATACCCTTTGGATTTTTGAGCTTTGTAGGTGGATTGAATTCCTCCTTGTTACTGCTTCCCCCTCCTATCTTCTCAACCACAACCCTTCCATCAGTCTCCTTTTCTATTCTCGATTTAAACTCGTCGAAGTTCTTCTCGGGCACATAACCGACTATTATGAAGGCATACCTTGACACAAGGCTTTCAAGCGGCAGCTCCGATTTCTCAAGCTCCATGCTTAAGTATTCTTCTACGGCTAGCATCAGTTCTGCCTCTTTTGATTTTACCTCCTCTATTTCGGACTCAAGTTTCGTTATCTCATCCCTTAGCCTCGTTATCTCTTCCTGAATTTCCTTGATTCTTTCATCATAGTCCTCTATATCAGGAACTGTGATTTCTCTGAAACCAAATTCCTGCAAAACTCTGAATACTTCCTCTTCTAACTCCTTTCTGACAAATACAGCAGTTATGTATTCCTTTTCGAACTCCTTTATGAACACCTCAAAGTCAGCTGTAACCTCCCTTATCCTCTCCGTCGGATCACCTTTTATAAAACCTACAAATGCCCTGATAGTCTTGTAATCCTTTAGCAATCTCGGTGGAATTCCCAGAACCTTTAAGGGTTCTATAATTCTCAGTTCATCCTCTAGAGATCTTATCCTCTCATTTGCGCTTTTTATCCTATCGATTCTTACTCCTATTTCATTCCTGTACTCCTCAAGCTTTTTATCGAGCTCTGCTGTTATTTCTTCAATCCTGTATTTTCTCCTTGGAATGAACTTTGTCGGATCGAGCTTTAAATATGAAAGTATGCTCCTTAACTGAACGAGATTTCTTGAAATCCAGGAAGCCTTTTCAAAAGGTTGACCAAGTTTGAAATACTCGTCTTCAACAGGTCTTTCTATGTGTAAGAGATTCAATTCGTACAAAGTGTCCGATACTTTTTCAAAGTAGTCTATGGGACCCACTAACGAAACCTTAACCATTTTTTCTGGCTTAAGCATGTTCGACCATCCCTATGAATTCTTTATATAAAAATTCAACCGCACTTTGCATATTTGATTTACCTTTCGATTCTATTTCCGCTATCTGTTTAGTTAGGGCATCCCTTATTTCTTCTTTTTCCTTTTCTATTTTTGCCCTCGCTTTTTCAATTATTTCATTTTTTATTTTTTCAGCTTCTTTTTCAGCATCCTCGATTATCGCTCTTGCTTTTGCTTTTGCTTCACTGATTATATTCTCGCTCTCTTCTTCAGCTTTCTTTATACTCTCTTCAACCTTTGTTTCAGCCTCTCTAATCTTTTCAAGAATCTCTGTTCTTTCCATTACTATCACCCTTGACTTTTATAGATGATATTTAGCAAAGCGACAACTCTGATATATTTAAAATTTGCTATTTTTCCATTTTAACTATTAAATCCGTTTTCTTAGTATGCTTTTTTATACATTCAATTACCAGAAAAACGTTGCTTTTTAGGACCGGTGGAGTCAGTCGTAGATAACTATTGCAGGTATTCACTGGAGGAATTTGTAAAGACACTTAAAAATATGTTTTTTATAAGATGTAAGGGATGTGGTCGATCAGAAATAGAAAATATCTGATTTCTCTGCTTTAAACCTTAATAGGATGCAGAGTTATAACACTGATTACTCTGGACTCCGTTACTGTTTATTAAAATTTTAGAACAGTATCGCAAAGGTAGTATAGCCACAGCACCTTTGGAGGATTTAAGATGATGGACGAGAGGACTAAGTATAAGATCACGATACTGCTAGCTCTAATCCTGACAATACCCTGGCTTTTCTCCAGACTTCTGAACATCTACATGTTACCTTATCACAAGGCAATTTTGTCAGGAATTGCCATTGTTTGCTCGGCCACAATTCTCTCATGGGCATGCGAGGCTGCAGAAGTTGACGTCCCCAGGAGTTTTGCAATTGCAATTGCCGCATTGCTCGCAGTTTTACCGGAATATGCAATAGATGGTTATCTAGCATGGATGGCCGGAAAAGATCCGGCATACTTACACTACGCTATTGCAAACATGACAGGTGCGAATAGGCTTCTGATAGGTATTGGATGGAGTCTGGTTGCCCTTTATGCGATTTTAAGGAATGGTACGAAAACTGGTTTATACACGATAAAACTGGACGATAGCCTTAGACTTGAGATTTTTTTTCTGATGATATCGACCATGTATGCATTTCTTCTACCTTTTAAGGGTAACATCTCCGTATTTGATACCGCGTTCTTCATAACTGTTTTTATCATGTACCTCTATCTCAGCATGAAATCACCGTATAGAGAATTTGAGATCTGCGGTATTGCCGGGTACATATGCTCTTTCCCAAAAGGTATTAGAAGACTCATCATAATCTCTCTATACCTGTATTCCGGAATGATTATAATGATATCAGTCGACGCATTTGCGGACGGTTTAATAAAAACAGGAGAGATTTTTAAAATCGATCCATTCCTAATGATTCAGTGGATTGCACCGGTCGCATCGGAATCCCCTGAACTTACAGTTGCATTATTATTTGTAAAGAGGCTTAAAACTTCTGCTGGTATAAATACGCTGATATCTTCAAAAATAAACCAGTGGACTCTTTTGATAGGTTCTCTTTCGATCATATACAGTCTGTCCTATGGTAGCCTGTCAAATCTACCGCTGGATCTTAAACAGCAGAGAGAGGTTTTCCTGACAGCATCTCAATCGATTTTTGCAACTGCAGTGATACTAAATTTAAGATTTTCTATCGTTGAAGCAATTATACTTACGACACTGTTCCTTATTCAGCTAATAATTCCAGAAACAAGGATTATTGTATCGATAGCATACATAATGCTCTGTATCCCCGTATTCCTGAAGGAGAAGAGACATATATTTCCGATGCTGAAGTACGTAAAATCTCTAGCGAGATGACTGTATTAAATCTGATTTGATAGCACCTGCCCGAAACCTTTTTTTACGAGCGGTTCCCCGTCGAATACCTCATAACCCCTTATAAATACCTTTTTCGGGAATATCGCCTTAAATTTTTCATACGGAGTCCATCCAGCCTTTGAATGTAATGAGTCAGCTTTAATCTCTTTAACATCTGACAAATCGAATACTGCCAGATTTGCATAGTTTCCAACTTCTATTCCTCCGTATTTTTTGAAATTAAATATCCTAGCAGGGTTTATGCTTATCCTCTCAACGAGAGTGCTTAAATCTAATTGTCCTATCTTAACTAGGTACATCAGAATAGGATACATAACCTCAACACCGGGAAATCCCGGTAGACCATCTCTTTTCTCCTCAATTGTATGAGGTGCGTGATCTGATGCAATTACATCGGCCTTATGAATATTTTTAAATAATTCACGTCTTTCATCCTCGCACCTCAGCGGTGGATTCACCCTGAACTTAACAAGCCTATCTGAAAGCAGTAAGTGGTGGGGTGTTACCTCTGAAAATGAGTTTGATGAGTATATCATATTCAAGGCCTCATTTGTTGATACATGACAGAAGTAAAAGCCCCCAATCTCCAAACACTTTTTAACAGCTTTTACTTCAGCTTCCTTCGGTCTAAATTCATCCCTTATAAGATTAGGATCCTCGGCATGAACTGTAATTATCTTTTTATCTCTAATTGTTTCTTTTAAGAATCTGAGGGTATCATAGCTCACCTGAAAAATCCTGTGCTCCAGGAAAACCTCTCCTATTGCTGGTATTCTATACATCTTCTCAATTTCTTCAATTTCATCTATTATGAATCCTTTGTTGTCTTCCGTCAATCCTATGTTCAGAGAATAATCGACATATGAATTTCTTCTTGCTATTTCCATTCTCCTTAAATAGACCTTATGATCCAGTACGGGAGGGTTCGTATTGGGTTGGTCTACGACCAAGCAAATTCCACCGTACAGAGCTGAAAGAGATCCACTTTCAATTGTTTCCTTATATCTCTCTCTGAAATCCCTGAAATGAACATGAACGTCAATTCCAGCTGGTAGTATTAGTCCTTTCACGTGCTTTGCATTCTTTTTAAACTTCTTTATATCCTTTATAATCCCATTCTCTATTTCTATGCAACCTTCAATCAATCTACCTTTATAAAAAATGATTCCAGAAATTACGTTTTTATCTTGCATTGATGAATTCAATTACGGAATGTTTATTAATCTGAGGTTCTAGATAAAACTATGATAGTCGGCTTGGATGTCGGAACGAATTATACTAAGGCGACAAAAGACGGAAAAAACGTAGTTATATTCCCCAGTCTTGTTGTATACAGTGAAGAAAGAGACTGGTCCTTAAAAGGAGAAGTAAAAAAAGTTTACATAGGAAACGAAGCCATACCTGCAATTCAAACTATGGAAAACGCAGAAGTTCTTAGACCATTGCATGAGGGAAGAGTAATACATCAGTCCTTTATAGAAATAGCAAAACATGCACTTAATGTCTTAAACATAAGAGGAGGCGTAATTGCAACAGGTTTGCCTTCCAAATCGTCAAGAAAGGAAAGAGAAGAAGTTATGAATAGTCTTAAGAGAGCTTTAAACTCAGATATTTTGATATTTCCGCAATCTGTCGGCAGTCTGGCATATATGGGTTACAAAACAGGAGTTTGCGTCGACATAGGATTTGGTACAACTGATGTCGTTGTCCTGTACGATATGGAGTATCTAAAGGGAGATACAATGCTCATGGGCGTTGACAGCATATACAACAACCTCGAGGTTGCTATAAGGAACGCGTACGGTATAAGCATAACCCCAGAGGAAATGGCAAAGCTTCTTCTAGAAAGGGATTACGAGGTTGGAAGGATAAGGAGTGGAAAGAAAATCGTAATAAAGCACGAGCACGTTATGCCGACTTACAACGAGATAGTAAAGGGATGGGTCGATAGGATTGTCAACAGGGTAAAGATGCTTCTTGAGGGACTGTCTACGAGTATAGTCGAAAAAATAGTACTTACAGGTGGTGGTAGTCTCCTACCGAACGTTTACGATGAATTCGCAAGACGGTTCTCAGACATAGCAAAGGTCGAGAGACCGGACGACCCGCTAGGCGCAAATGCAAAAGGTTTTTATAAGCTCGCAAAATTGATTAAAGGTGAAGAAATAGAAAGTGTTGAAAAGAGCCAACCTGTTGAGGTTGCAAAAGAAGTTAAAGAGGTTAAGGAAGCGGAGGAGGAAAAGGAAAAAAAAGTTATTAAGAAGAAATGAGGGTAATAATCGATGTACCTCCGGATATCGAGGAGCTCTTGCTCAAGAAATGCAAGGAAAAAGGTACTACACCATCCCAATTCATTTTAGCACTTCTGGAATGGTATTTCTTAAAAAAAGGCTATGATAAACCATGGGATATCTATGAATTTCTGAAGTATGCGAAAAGAATCGGATATGAAAGACTTAAAACGTGTAAATACAGCGACGGAAAATACTGCATGCTCGAGAGCCTGAACGACATATTTGAAGAAAAGGAACCAGAACCATTAAATATATACAGGTGCCTATTCTGTGTAGATTATACGGATAAGAGAAGGATAAGGAGAAGAGAGGAGATAAAGCTGGACGATGATATAATAGAGGTTGCAAAGATTGCAGCGAAATTTGTAGTCGAGCTGTACAGGGATAGGTTCAGCTATAAGCCGAACTTGAGTGTTGAGGAAAAGAAGAAGGATGAAATAAGAAAGGAGGATGTGAAGAAGCTCATCGAGAACTGGTGATTAAACGAACATAACACCCTTTTCTCCCCTGACAACGTCCTTTTTCAGAACCTTTTCTACCGCTTTAAGAAAATCGTACATCTTTACAACAGTTCTCTCTTCTCTTATTGCGAACATCCCCGCTTCGGTACATATGGCCTTTATATCTGCCCCACTGGCACCTTCGGTAATCCTTGCAAGCTCTGAGAAGTTCACATCATCTGCGAGCTTCATCCTCCTAGTATGAATCTTGAATATCTGAATTCTTCCCTCATAATTCGGTAATGGAACCTCGATTATCCTGTCAAATCTTCCAGGTCTCAGTATTGCAGGATCAAGTATATCTATTCTATTCGTTGCACCTATTATCTTAACATCTCCTCTCGCATCAAACCCATCCATCTCAGATAACAACTGCATAAGCGTTCTCTGAACTTCTCTATCACCGCTCGTATCACTTGCAGTTCTCCTTGCAGCAATTGCATCGAGTTCGTCTATGAAGATTATTGACGGAGCCTTTTCTCTTGCAAGTTCGAATACCTCTCTTACAAGTCTCGCCCCCTCTCCTATATACTTCTGAACGAATTCACTCCCAACAACTCTTATAAACGTTGCGTTTGTTCTGTTCGCTACAGCCTTAGCTAGTAACGTCTTACCTGTTCCTGGAGGTCCGTATAGTAATACGCCTTTGGGTGGATCTATTCCTATCTCCTCAAATAACTTAGGCTTTAAGAGAGGAAGTTCAATCGCTTCTTTTATCTCCTCTATCTGCTTGTCGAGTCCACCTATATCTTCGTATGTTACATCAGGCTTTTCGTAAACCTCAAACGAGTAGACCATGGGATCCTTAGTCGGTGGCAGAACGCTTATAACGGCAAGGGTTTGCTGGTTCATTGCAACCCTCACACCCGGTTTAAGCTCCTTTGGATCTATGTACTGCGAAACGTGAACAAGGAACTTGGGTCCAGTTGAGCTTCTTACTATGACCCTTCTATCATCGAGAACATCCGAAATAGTTCCAACGATAAGAGGAGGAGATCTCAACCTTTCTATTTCACTTCTCAGCCTTCTAACCTCCCTTTCATATCTTATTCTTTCTGATTCAACAAATCTCTTTTCATTCTCGAGTCTTCTGTAGAGTTCTCTGAGTTTGTAATATTCTTCCTCGATTTTTTTTAGCCTTTCAAATTCCTCCTCAAGTCTCCTTAATCTGCTCAGCAGATACGAGTATTCCGGAAAAGTTTCGTCTTTAATATCTTCCGTCATTCTAATCGATTAAACTTATATCAAATCAAGTATATGAAGTTATTGCTAAATCTTAAAAACATGAAGAAATATGTTAGTTTGGCGATGATGAAAGGGCCCCACTGATATGTGATGAGGGTTTTGAGTTCTGAGCTCTAAACAAAACTTTATTAATAAAAGAATAAACCTTCTTTAATGAACTTACCATTAAAGGCAGATCTGCACATACATTCAAATTACAGCGATGGAAAAAGTAGTGTTAGGGACATACTAAATGTAGCTGTTAGGAGAGGTCTGAATGTGATATCTATAACTGACCACGATACACTTAGCGGATCTCTCGAGGCAATTGATATAGTAAAGGAGGAGCACATACCCATTGAAATATTACCCGGTGTTGAAATATCGACGAGATGCGGTCATCTGCTCGCGTATGGAATTGAGAAAGACATCGATTACGATGCAGATGTACGCGATGTTATAGATGCTGTGCACGATCTGGGAGGTTTAATCTCCCTTGCCCATCCCTTTCAGTTTTATAGACACGGAGCTGTAAGATTGAAGTATTTTAAAATAGTTGACTGCATCGAGGTTTTCAACGCTAGGAGTCTTTTTATATTCAACAAGCTTTCAAACTACTTTTGTAACAGATACGGGAAATGTAAAACCGCCGGAAGCGATGCCCACAGAGCAGAATTCGTGGGTTACGGTCTGACGTTGATATACGATAGGGATGTAATGAATGCCATGAGAAATCGCAAAACAGATGTCATCGGAAGGTACTCGGCGAAGATGCTCATACTTAAGTGACGGATAAATGTAACTTTTATATTATTTTATCTTATATATAAATATTATTAATCCTACCAGTATCATTATGAATGCTATTCTCAGCATTATCCTAAACCCCAAGATCTCGGCAAGCAGTCCACCCAGAATCGGTCCTATAACCCATCCTATACTCCACACAGTATTGTATATCCCCATGGATTCCCCCCTTTCACCTCTTTTCGTTAAATCCGCAATGTAAGCCGGTGCAACTGTTCCGATAGTTGCCCAGGCAAATCCCTCGATTACGTGTATCGGAAAAGCGTAGACGTAATAGTTTATAACAGAATATACTAGCATGGTCAGTGCAAATGCTATCTGCGAGAACATCACAAGTTTTCTCCTTCCGAATCTATCCGATAACTTGCCTATCATAATAGACGTGAAAGCACCTGTCAACGCTCCAACTGTAAACAGTGCACCTATTGATACCTTGTCAGCCTTAAGTTCCTCAGATATATATATCGGGAGTATTGAGTACACCATTCCAGACGATATCATCAGTGGTAAAAGAGACAGGCAGAAGACAACTACTCTTTTATTCATGGTTCCTCTAACTCCTCCTTCAATCTTTTATAGAATTCCAAGAGAAATCTGTGTCTTTTTTCCGCTATCCTTTTAGCAGTTTCAGTGTAAATCAAATCCTTTAGCTTTAGAAGCTTTTCCTCAAAGTGTCTTAAAGTCTCCTCTATACTCCTTCCGATTTCACCGCTGAAGATAAAAGCTCTGGCTATTCCTATCGCACCCATCGCATCGAGCTTATCCGCGTCGCTCAAAACCTTTGCTTCCAGCGTTTTTGGTTTAACATTCGATGAAAAAGAATGAGCCTCTATGCAGTGAACTACCCTCTCTATGAAATCCTCATCATATCCCTGCTTTCTTAAAATCTCCCTTGCAATCCTTGCGCTCTCCTTTGCGTGATCTTTCTTATCCCTTGCTATGTCGTGGAGTTCCGCCGATTTCCTTACAACCTCCATATCCGCTCCTTCCCTTTCAGCTATAAACAATGCCATTTTCACAACCCTATTCACATGTCCTTCGTCATGGGAACCCATATCTGATCAACGTCCTCACACCGCTTCTCTCCTCGAATTCTGCGATAACCTCAAGCTTTTTTGGCTTAAGCTCTTCCAGTAGATCGTAAAAAACCCTTTTTACAACTGCTTCGTGATGAATCTGCAAGTCTCTGAATTCTTTAAAGTAATTGTCAAGAGATTCGTACTCGAGTAATCTATCGCCTGGTCTGTATCTTATCCTTATAACGGCATAATCTCTCTTACCCGTAACAGGGCATATGCAAGTAAAATCATCGTATACAAATTCAGCTTCGTGTTCACCGTATATGTTCGGTATTGTCCTTATCTTCTTCTTTTGTTTCATCTTTTCCAAGGCCTTAAGCAATTCCTCCTCGTTTCTTGTAATGACATCCGAGAAATAAATCGGCCAAGGCGATTTCACCCTGTCAGGACAAAAGGCTATTACAGTTTTTCCTTTAATCGATGATATCATTGCCTCTGCCATTGCGCCGAAGCTAGGTTCTTTCACGACAAACACAATCAAATCGGCTTTCTCGCACAACTCCAGATCTCTCCGAATAATCTCCCTAACGAGTTCCGGCTTATCCCTAAAATCGTCTACATGACTGTAATCGTATTCCAGCTGATCCAAGACATCATAACCCCTCCTTCTCAACAGTAGCTGCACGTTTTTTATATCATCGATACGACCGTAACCAATTGGTCCGCATACGAATATCCTCATATAAAACCGTATGTTCAGGATTGGAAAAAATTTGTTAATCTAATCTAAATTATAAAAATAATTTATAATATAAATATGGCATAAGTCTTATATGATCTGGATCAGGCTAGATTCTATGAAAGAGATCGTCGAGCTCAAGGGTCATATCATAGACTCGATGATACTTCCGAGAGTCCTTGATACGATTATAGAAATGGGAGGAGACTTTGAAATACTTGAAATAAGGGTAGGAAAGACAAAAACTGATGAAAGCTACTGCAAAATGATGGTTGAAGGTGATGAAAGACTGTTCGATGAACTCGAAAAACTTGGAGTTATACTACCAAAAAAAGAGGTAAGAGTTGCACCTGCACCTGCCGATAAGGTTTTACCGGATGGATTTTATGCGACAACGCATCATCCAACTTATGTTTACATAAACGGTGAATGGAAGAAAGTCAAAAACATAGAAATGGATTGCGTGATCGTAATAGAAAACGGGGAACCCGTATGCAAGAGACAGGGTCTTGTTAAGAAGGGAGATCTTGTCGTGATAGGTCATGACGGGATAAGGGTTGAGGTTCCTCAGAGGCCTAGAGAGCCTACGGACATATTCGGATTCATGACGTCAAACGTATCATCGGAAAAGCCTGTAAATTCGATCATAAAAAGACTTGCAAGGGAGATGAAGAAGATAAAGGATGAAAACGGATTTATAATACATGTTGTCGGGACTGCAATTGCCCATACCGGTGCAGATGAGGCATTAGCCGAGTTGATAAAAATGGGTTATTGCCAGGCCTTATTTACAGGAAACGGTTTTGCTGTTATGGATATCGAAAAGCAACTCTTTGGGACGACGCTCGGAATGGATAAGGATAGCGGAAAGGTGTATAGAGGCGGATACAGAAATCACCTTGTCGCTATAAATGAGATGTGGAAGGTTGGTGGAATTAAAAATGCAGTTGAGAAGGGTATACTGAAGGCTGGAGTCATGTACGAATGCGTGAAAAACAACGTACCTTATGTCATAGCAGGTTCTATAAGAGATGACGGGCCATTACCCGATACGATCACGGATGTTATGGAAGCGCAGGATGAGATGAGGAAGTATATAAGGAAGGCAGACATGTGCATAATTTGGGCTTCAATGTTGCATGGAATTGCAACTGGAAATATGCTCCCCTCTACCGTAAAAACCGTAATAGTAGATATGAACCCCTACGTTGTTACGAGATTGCTGGATAGGGGAACGACTCATGCCCTCGGAATAGTCAGCGATCCAGGAGTAGTTCTTCCAATGCTTTTAAACGAAATTAAGAAATTGGAATGTGGAGGTGAGGTTTAGACATGTACTGGAATCCTAGTATCGAGAGGTTGTCAAAGAAGGAGCTTGAGGGTATTCAGGAGAGAAAACTTAGAGCTCTGGTTTATTACGTATACGAATACTCGCCGTTTTACAGACAAAAATTTAAACAGCACGGAATTCATCCCTGGGATATAAGCGGATTGAAGGATTTGAATAAATTGCCCTTTACAAGCAAAAAGGATTTGAGAGATAACTATCCATTCGGTCTATTTACCGTACCGCTATCACAGGTCGTAAGATTTCATGCGTCAAGCGGAACCACGGGTAAACCGACTGTTGTCGGTTATACCCAGAGGGATATAGATGTGTGGGTTGAATGTCTCTGCAGGGGTTTGACATCATGCGGTGTTACAAATGAAGATATAGTCCAAGTATCTTACGGATACGGACTGTTCACGGGCGGTCTGGGTTTTCACTACGCAGTTGAAAGATTGGGTGCCACGGTAATACCGACATCGGCCGGTAATACGCAGAGACAGATTGAACTTATGAAAGACCTTCACACGACCGTAATAGCCTGTACACCTTCCTACATGCTTTATATGATAGAGGTTGCCAGAAAGATGGAAGTAGATATAAGGGAGGATACAAGGCTTAGAATGGGTATATTCGGTGCTGAACCATGGAGTGAGGAGACTAGGAAGAGAATCGAAGAAAAGGCAGGTATAGAAGCCTATGACGTTTACGGAACTTCGGAGCTCGGAGGACCTCTATTTACGGAGTGTCAGGAAAAGAACGGGATTCACATATGGGCTGATCACTATCTAATCGAGGTTGTAGACCCAAAGACAGGAGAGCAGGTGGGTGAAGGTGAAAAAGGGGAGTTAGTCGTTACAACACTTACTAAAGAGGCGTTGCCACTGATAAGATGGAGAACTGGTGATATAACGATAATGGAGAGTGAAAAATGCGCATGCGGTAGGACTCATCCAAGAATTATGAGAATTCTCGGAAGAACGGACGACATGATTATAGTCAGGGGTGTTAACGTATTCCCATCTCAGATAGAGCACGTACTCATGCAGGTACCGGAAGTTGGCGAACACTACCTGATAATCCTAGAGAGAAAGGAAGGATTGGATGAGATGACAGTTCAGGTCGAGCTGAGCGATAAGGCCAAGATAGAAAGGACGGCGGATATACTAGAGCTCGAGAGGAGATTGGAGGAGAGACTAAAGGAGATTTTAAACGTTAGGGCTAAAATCAGGGTTGTTAACCCTGGAACGCTGCAGAGATTTGAGGGAAAGGCGAAAAGGGTTATAGATAAGAGAAGGATTTAGGTGATGTGTATGAAGACGATAAAGCAGATATCTGTTTTCGTCGAAAACAAGCCGGGAAAGTTGGCGGGCATAACTGAGATACTGTATAACAGTGGTGTAAACCTCAGGGCTTTTACAATTGCTGAAGCCGGTGATTTTGGAATAGTTAGAATGGTAGTGGACAAAACTGAAGAGGCTTATAGAGCTCTGAAGTCATCTGGATATACAGTTGCGCTGACGGATGTAATAGGTGTTGAGGTTAAGGATGAACCGGGAAGTCTATATAAAATTGCGAAGCTACTGGGAGACAACAACATAAACATAGAATACGTCTATGCGTTTACATTTGGCGGTGAAAAGGCCCTGATAATTTTAAAGCCAAACAACATCGAAAAAGCTATAGAGTTGCTTGAGGAAGCTGGATTTTTATTTAAAGGAGAAATCCCATGAGATGTAGAAGATGTCATGCCGAATTGATGTACAAAACAGCTTACTGCTTGAACTGCGGTTATAGGAATGCATTGGGATGTGGGGTATATGCCAGAGAGGACAAGATATGTCTTTTTTTCATAGGCGAGGACATTGTTGAGACAATATCCTTTAAGCTGTATGAGGAGGAGAAGTCTGTTATAAATATGTTTGAGTTGATAGCCGAAAGGATACATGAAAGGAGAGTTGACGAAACTTATATTTCCGGTTCAAACCATGATCTAATCGAAAGTACGTTTGAAATGGTAAAGAGGTATTCTCTCAGTCCTCTGAGAATTTTTAAAACTGATGTATTCGAAGATTCGGGTGAATTTTTAAAGTCGCTAACAGATTATCTCAGAACTAAGAGGGAATTGAAAAGGGTTTACATGAGACCGGAAAAGAAAATCCATGGATCGCACTCGACCATAATCGGAGGTAAAATAGGATTGAAATTTATAGAAAAAATAGCCAGATCAGAATTCGTGAAAAAGATAGTTCCAGGGGTTATAGAGGCGAAAGGAACTGCTTCCGGTGGAGGTGTGAGGTTTAAGCTTACAAGATGCGACGAAAGGGGAAATATAAGAGCGTTACTTATAAATGGTGCGACTGTTCAGGAGATTCACATAATTACTACCGCCAGAAACAAGGAAGAGGGAGAAATCGTTTTAAAAATTTTAAAGGGGTTCATTGATTAGATTTCTTCTTCTTTATTACGACTATATCACCAAGGGTTGGTGTTAGATCTATCTTCTCCCTCTTAAATTTAACTTCCTCCCTTTTACACCTAAGCTTTATATTGAAAATCCTTTCAAGCTTTTCTATAACATCAAGCTCGGGCGTTATCTCAGCATTTTCTATCTTCCTTATAAGAGATTCCTTTTCCTGTATTCTCTTGGCCAGCTCCTTCTGACTCCATCCCCTCCTTTCCCTTTCCCTTTTAATTATCAGATGAAAGTCCTCGAGAAGCTCATAATCGTATTCGCTTTCCCTAGAAATCCTAACGAATTTCTCTGTTCTTACAGGTTTTACATCTCTAGGTTTCTCCACTCCATAATCCTTGCAACTTTCACAGACCGTCAGCTCAGAACCCTCAACTATTATCTTAAACTTTCTCCCCGTTATAGGTCTTCCGCATATCTCACATTCCATATCAAATCAACCCTCCAACTCCCTTAAAATAATTTTTACAGCTTCCGGTATTGCCCTTCTAACACTTTCTGAACAATTGTATCCAAAACTGTTTGCATCATCAACCTCTATTGCAATTATTTTAAGATCTTTTGGCATTTCATCTTTAAACACTTCATAACCTATCTTTATTGCCGTGGCCAGATCAAGGCTGTGCGAACTTGAAAACTTGTAAGAGACAAACAGATCGTCCAATGAGAGAACATATATTGTTCCCGGCTCATTCCCCGTTTTTATACCGTCAACAACTATAGCCTTTTCGTATCCCATGAGCTTATATACTACGTTGAGATCTGTACTCATCATGAAATCTACATCTACTTCAGCTCTTTTTTTAACTTCTTCGACTACCTTTATTCCCACCGAATCATCCTTCAGAACGGGATTTCCTATTCCCAGTACAATCGTCTTCATGGTTAGAAGTTCCTCAGAACCTTAACTATGTTTCCGTCGCAGTCATACACGGTTATTTCAACCGGATACCTTCCGGGAAGAACGTGGGACGCACAGGCCTGACAGATGTCGTAAGGTCTATAAGCCATCTCGACGTAATTCAGAAGCCTTTCATCTATTTTCCCTTCCCTTATAAAGTGTCTTGCAGCCTTTTTAATTGCTATATTTATAGGTGCGTGATTCTGAGTTGTTGCAACTATCAGATTAGCCTCTGTAACTATTCCCCTATCATCGGTCTTGTAGTGATGTATCAATGTTCCTCTCGGCGCCTCCACAATCCCAACACCCTCTCCCACGGGCTTTCCCAGCTCAGCCCTTATATCAGAACTCGTTATTTCCGGATCCTGGGAAAGCTCAAGAACTCTTTCCGCTGCGTTTAAAAGTTCGATCGCCCTAGCCCAGTGATATGCCATTATGAAGTGAATGGGTTTCTCCTTCATGACATCGTACATCCTCTCATATGCTTCCTGGGCAAGCGGTGTATTCATGCCGCTTGCAACGTTACATCTTGCCAAGGGTCCAACGCTGTATATGCTTGCTTCATCGCCTTCAACAAAACCCTTCCATCCCATCTTTTTAAAATATGTCATCTTGACATAACTCCAGGGAAATACCCTTTCGGCAATGAAATCGAGATAATCCGTCCCCCGGTCTTTAAATCTGAAAATCTCATTTCCCCTCGTATCCACACACTTCTGGTATCCATCGTAGTAGTTTACTCTATCCCTATCGTCCACAGTTCCCATGTAATTCACTACAACTCTGTAGAAATCACTTGTGATTAATTCCATGTACCTTTCACTCTTAAGTATGGTATCCTCGAATATCTGCAGAGTTAGCTTCCCCAGATCAACAATTTCTTTTGCAAGACTTTCGATCTCCCTTCTCTCATCTTCGGTTATTCTTTTAGACCATCCTCCAGGTAAACCCGCTACTGGATGTATTGGTTTTCCCCCTAGAATTTCAAGGATCTTTACGGCGGCAAACCTCTTTCTTAAAATCTCCCTACCAAGATCCACTCCAACCTTTTTTATCAGGCCGATCAAATTCCTTTCAGACGGATCTGCTTCTGGTCCTACCACGAAATCCGGCAGTCCGAGTGCATAGAGGACAACGCAGTGATCTTCGACATGATGGGCATTTAAAAATAGTTCTCTTATCTTTTTGGCAGTTTCAGGTGGCTCAACACCGTAAACTGCATCGCTTGCCTTTGTTGCAGCGGTGTGGTGAACCGCTCTGCACACACCGCATATCGTCGAAACAGTTCTCGGAACCTCCTCGATCGGCAACCCCCTTAAAAACGTTTCGTATCCCCTAAACTCCACAATTTGGTAAAATGCATCCGCAACATTTCCCCTTTCGTCAAGAAATATTGCTATCTTACCATGCCCTTCAAGTTTTGTCATGGGCTCTATTTCTATCTTTTTCAAATTACACACCTCCGAAATTTTATAAATATCACAGACCTCCTTTTTTACTTATCATAGCAGTCGGCAATGAATATCTATACAGGATCTTTGTCAGAACAGGATATTTTTCAAATATCTGATCCACAACCTTTTCATCCTTAAGTATGGCTGCAATTGAACCTATAGCCCTTAATCCGAAGTCTGTTACAGGTGGTATAGGTCCTCCACAACCGGCACATCTTATCCCAACTCTCGGACAGCATGCACCACAATCTCCCTGAGTAATCGGTCCAAGACATAGATATCCCTGCTGTAACAGGCATTTATCCTCCTCAGGAACTCCTTCAATCATTCTCCTTATCTCCTTTACGGGTTCTCTCGTTTCACCTCTGTTTGCGGGATTTCTCGGACATACATCGCATACGGACTTCCCGTTCGTAATCCAAGAACCCTTAGGTGGCAGTTTACCTGTAACTATGGACTCCACTACCCTTGCAACATGCTCGTGATGAGGGGGACATCCACCAACGAAGTAATCCACATCCACAACCTGATGAACTGCCCTGACTTCATCCAAGAATTCCGGTAGTGTCAATTCATAACCGTTGAATAAACTTCTGGGTTGCGGTATTATTCTATCAGGGTTTTCCGTACTAGGACTTCTTATGTATGCATTTTCGAAAAGTTCTTCTCTGCTGTGCAGATTTGCCATCCCAGGAATTCCACCTATTGACGCGCAAGCACCAAATGCAAACAAAATCTTTGATTTTTCCCTTAAAACTTTAACCAGGTATTCATTTTCCTTATTTCTAACCATTCCAGCCACAAATGCCACATCAATCGATTTATCGGGCATTGCTTTCAAGTCCTTATACTTTACGTCAGCAACGGTCGGTGCCCAGAAAACTACTTCTATGCTCTCCAAGGCATCCACGAGTTTTTCTGAGAGATCGACAATAGACATATCACAGCCACCGCACCCGCTAATTAGTAAAAATGCAAATTTCAGAGCCATTACATCACCTCTTTAAAGGCATGGTGCTTTTTTGATCTAGTCCTTTTGCTTCGTTGAAGATAAAGTTTTTGGTATTGTTCAAATTGATACGTGAGATGAAATCAGACAGTACGCATGTTTGCATCGGGCAATACCTAAATCTTCTAGCCTTCATCAAATAGCTATCGAGATGAACTGTTGTACATGAATTCAAAATTCTTATATCTGAAGTAAGAATTAAAGAAGTCACATAAACTGTTTAATTCTGCTGAAAGACCGAGTTGAAATACATCATTTAATTTAATAAAGATTTTAATATATGAACCGTTATGCAGAAGTATTGTGTAGAAGTTAAATTTACCCGAATTAAAGATTGACGGATAACCAGTGTTGAAATAATCTCACAGTGATCATAAGATTACAGAGTGTCGCTAAGGAAAGCCTCGATCTTCACGGTAGATTACAAAGTTGAATTATGTTAACTTAAATTTAAAATTTTATTTAATTTAATACATTTAATACTTTCTAAATTTTTATATGATTAAATACTTCACTTTTAATCTACCGTTCAATGTGGGGGATGAATTAGCTCGCTGAAGGGGGAGGTTGGTGTGCGTTAGTCTTATAAAACCTCGCTGAGTTATGTTTAATGTCGGGTGGGAAGGGTAAAACAAGCCTTCATAACATCGAATCCTGCAAAAGATAGAGGTAACAGGGCTCTGTCTGGCTCCGTGCATATCTTATAAGAATTTGCACAAACCTTCCCCGCTAGAAATCCTCGCACTTCAATGCAGGGAGGAGGTCAAAGTATTCATACCGATTATGCTTTTTCAGATCGTTTCGTCATATCGATTGATAACTATAATACCGCGCAGCAGATGCTGACAATCAGATAGATTTTTATTTCAGTGTAATCTTGTGAAGCAAGAAGGGAATTATTATGCGTACACAATAAAGCGAATACTCAGAGCTTTCGTGGGAGATAAAGGATGGGTTTAAACCTTTATCCATTTTATCAATATATATCTATTTTTATTGTTTTCTTTATAAGTAAATATCATGTCCTTTCTTACGTTATGAGCAAGCCTTACAGCTCTAGCTATTTCAAAGGCTTTCATTTTTTTGTCATCTACTATGCTCACGAGATATTTTGAATGAGGTAAATTCTCAACACTTAAAACCTCCTCATAAATTCTGAAATCGCATCCAAATTTAAATCCAGTCTTTACAACAAATCCTCTTTCCTTTAAATCCTTATATACTTCATATCTCCTCTCGAAATTCCTGTCAAACCTTTTAGCGATCTCTCTGACATCATCTTCATATAACTCCTTTTGATTTGAAAAAATCCTTAGATTTCCCCTTTCCATAAGGTATAACGCCTCCATCAGAGACAACTCCACAGCATCGTTTCTGTACGAGCCGTAGAAGTATCTAGTGTAAATTTCTGCTAAGTTAACGATTACCCTGTTTCCGATTAGTTTACCCTTCGCTTTAAAGTCCTCGTGGAAATTCCTGCCCCTTATATCCACCTCCTCAACTCTATAATACGTAAGCTCGCTCTCCTCATCTACAATTGCCAGTACAAGGTTTTCGAGTTTTCTTTTAGCGAGATCCATTACTGATAACTCCTTAGTTTCAAATACCGGAAGAAAAATGTATTTATAGATTAATAAGTTGTCTATTACCCTTACCCTGTATCCCCTCCTTCTCAGATCTTCAAATGCATAGTAGAGTGCCAGTATTTCATCGTCGATTGACATAACCCATTTAAACACATCGTAAACGTCCAATACCCTGTTATTCATTATGACGTTCACATCTTCCCTCAACGCAAGGTAGAGGACTTCCACGGGGTGAAGAATAAGCTTGGCACCCCTCCTTACACCGAATCCCCTATCCTCCAACCTTTTAGAAAAGGCCGTATAGCCGTTTTTACCCCTGATAAATATGTCCATTTGTATCATGTGGTTCAATTGTTATAAGAGTATAACGTAAAACCAAAACAATTTTTAAAAGAATAAAAGATCTATCTGATACAATTAATAACAGTCTAGGAGGGTTGAAATGCTTAAAAAGTTATTTTTACACGAGAAAACAGTTGATATAATGCTGAAAATACTTGAAGCCGAAGAAAACGGAAGAGACGTGTATCCTTTAATAATCGCAAAAGAGGTGAACTCCCCTTACAGCTACATATCGAAGGTTCTTAGTGAATTTGAGAAATTTGCAATAATCGAGAGTGAATTGAAGGGGAGGGTCAGGGTTGTTAAATTTACAGAAGGTGGAAGAAGGCTTGCTCAGATGTTGAGGGAGTTGAAGAAAGAACTTGAAAAGGATTTCATATCGCGTAAAAAGCTTTCAATTCTTAAGGATCTTCTGAAATCAAAAACCAAGGATTTTAGATATCTTGCACCTATAATTGCCGAAATCGAGCTCTTGAAAAAGTCGAACGATTTGGAGGTTATTAAAGAGGCAAAGGAGCTGGAGGAAAAAGTCAATAAGATTTTAGGTGAAATTTATGAAGATAATAGAGATAGTTGAGAGGTACAGAAATGATATGGAGAAGGCTTTATGCGATCTCATAGAGATAAAGGCCATAAGTCCCGACGCAGGAGGGAAAGGGGAGTACGATAAGGCTGAGTACATCATGGATTTGCTGGACGGCTTCGATGTTAGGAGATTCGATGCAAAAGATGATAGGGCGAAGAATGGAATAAGACCAAACATAGTTGCAAAAATAAAGGGAGAAAAAGAAAGGACTGTCTGGATAATCTCCCACATGGACGTAGTACCTGAAGGTGATCCCTCCCTCTGGGATACAGATCCCTTTAAGGCCGTTGTAAAGGACGGCAGGATATACGGGAGGGGAGCCGAAGACAACAACCAAGCAATAGTTTCGTCGATATTTGCCGGAAAAGCGATACTGGAATTCGAAAAACCGAAATTCAGTTATGGATTGGCTATAGTTTCCGATGAGGAAACGGGAAGCAGGTACGGAATACAGCATCTTATAAAGCTAGGTGTATTCAAAAGAGATGATCTCATAGTCGTGTCCGATGCTGGAAGCGAAAGAGGAGATGAAATAGAAATTGCCGAAAAGAGCATATTATGGCTAAGGATCAAGGTATACGGAATTCAATCCCATGCCAGTATGCCAAAGCTCAACGCTTCGAGGAGAGCCATGGAATTTCTGTTAAGGGTATGCGATGAACTTTACAGGAAATTTGATGCGAAAAACGATCTTTTCAGTCCTCCTTATTCAACTTTCGAACCGACGAAGAGGGAAAAGAACGTTGACAATGTAAATACAATTCCTGGACTGGACGTGAGTTACATGGACTGCAGGGTATTACCGGAGTACAGTTTAGACGATGTTCTGAACACAATAGAAAGAATAAAGGATGAATTTGTTAAGAGGGATAAAATGCCAATTGAACTTGAAGTAATCCAGAAGAACTCATCTCCTCCCACACCTGAAAGAAGTGAAGTCGTTTTAAAACTAAAAAAAGCGATCGAAACTGTGAGGGGAATAAGGGCAAGAGTCGTAGGGATTGGTGGAAACACATGCGCATCATTCTTCAGAATTGCAGGATTTCATACGGCAGTCTGGGGTACGTTTGTAGGTACCGCTCACAAGCCGAACGAGTACTGTCTGATAGACAACGTCGTTAACGATGCAAAGGTCTTCGCAGCTCTACCGTATATAGAGTAGTTCTATATAAGCCTGTATACCTCCAAATCCTCGTATATAGGCCCTTTGGGAGTTAACGTGCTCTTCTTCAGTCTGAAATCCTCAACGTCCATTATACCGAATTCCTTATCCGAAAATTCTTCAAGTATCCTTAAAATCTTTAACCTATTGCCCAAATCCAGTCTTTTAGCCCTTGCGATTGTAGCATGAGCAACGAACTCCTTATCTCTTTTAAATCCGAGTTTTTTCAGGTTTCTTTCGATTTTATCGGCAAGCATTTTTAACTCATCCTTTCCGTCCTCAACTCCCGCCCATATCACCCTAATATTATCCCGAGATGGAAAGAATCCGATTCCCCTCAACCTTATCTTAAATCTTCTCATCTCCACTTCCCTCAGTCTCTCTCTAACAATTTCTACATTCCTATCCTTCACATCTCCAAGAAACATGAGGGTTATGTGGATGTTTTCCCTTTCAACAGTCTTTATACCCCTGAATCCCTCAATTCTCCTAATAACGGAGTAAAGTTTATCCCTTATGTCGTCGCTTAGATCAACCGCCACGAATAGCCTCATAACAGTCCTCGTAATTCGAAATTTATATGCGTTATCTTTTCTAAATTTCAGCTGTAGCACTCGATTTTAAACCTGACAAAACCCGCATCCGTTAGAACTTCTATGTAACCTTCCAGTTCCCTGTCCAGCTCCTCATCGCCCGTGTCAACCTTTAACGAATCCAAATCCCTAAGCTTCTCAACCGTAGAAACTACTATTACATTCTCCTTCCCAATCCTCTTCAGAACCTCCGGACTAATCTGAAGATTTCCCCTACCAAATATAAATCCCTGACCCCCTATAGGCGTTACAACTAGCTTGACCTTATCGTATCTATCCAGTACCTTCATTATATCCCTTTCACTCGCATCTCTTACAATTACATTTCCATTTCTGTATATATCCACTCCTAATAATGTTTTATCAAATCCCAAGGATTCTGCAAGATGAAAAGTCGTCCCACCTGGTCCAAATATGTATACTGTATTTTTATCAAAAATTCTTAAGAAATTTACTGCGACCCCATCCTTATTCCCTCTATCCGCCACCTTTGCATTCTGAACCAAATTCGATATCACAGGAACCCTCATATAACCGAATAACCTCGGTGACGTGCTGTTCAATCTTTCCTCATCCACATCCATGACCTCCCTTAACTCAAAAGAAGTCCTCCCCCTTATAAATTCGTTCACGATTCTTGCACATGCTCTAGGATTCAGTGCGAAAACGGCTGAGTACATCTTCACACCAGCAGGAACACCTATTACAGGTATTCTATCACCTATTACCTCGCATATGTCTCTAGCAGTTCCATCACCTCCAACGAATACGATCAGTTCGACCGTTTTCGACAGATCCACTGCAGCTCTTTTTGTGTCTTCAGCCGTAGTTACATCCCCCGTTTCTCCTATTACAATCGGATCAAATCCAGCATTTCTCGCCTCGTTCTCACCCATATCCCCCGGATACGTGTACAGCTCGATTTCCCTCATCAGATACCTTAAAAATTCCAAGGCTCTCCCAGGTGCAACTGGTTTTGCACCGAGTTTTAAGGCCAATTCGTATTTGTTGTCGGTACCCTTCAGACCTACCCTTCCGCCCATTCCAGCAATAGGATTGACTATTAAACCAATTTTTGACTTTTTTGACCATCTTTTGTATTCTTCCAAAGCTCCAATTCCATAGTTCTTTAAGAACTCTAGGATTCTATCCATGGATACAACCTCCTCAACTTCTCTATCGATTTCTTAATCTGTTCCTCCGGATACTCGTAAGGTATGAGCTTTCCTTCTAGGTAATCCTGATAAGCCTTCATATCGAAATGTCCGTGACCGCAGAGCAGAAACAGTATCGTTTTCTCTTCATTATTTTTCTTACATCTTATAGCCTCATCTATTACGGCCTTTATGGCATGAGCAGGTTCCGGTGCAGGCACATGCCCCTCAGTCTTAACGAAGATAGATGCTGCGTCAAAAACCTCCACCTGATTGTACGCCCTAGCCTTAACGATTTCGTGGTTTACAAGTAGGCATAAAGTTGGTGCCATTCCGTGATATCTCAATCCGCCGGCATGAATTGGTGGCGGAATGAAATCGTGGCCGAGTGTATGCATTTTCAGGAGAGGTGTTAGTCTGGCCGTATCACCGTGATCGTACACGTAAATGCCCTTTGTAACTGAAGGACATGCTGTAGGTTCTACCGCCAGAAATTCCACATCCTTTTCAGCTTTTTTATGAACCTTATCGTAATAAAATGGCCAGAAGAGACCCGAGAAGCTACTTCCACCACCTATGCATCCGACTATCAGATCCGGATAATCGTCTATTATTTCGAACTGCTTCTTTGCCTCAAGCCCTATTACCGTCTGATGAAGTAATACGTGATTCAGGACGCTTCCAAGCGTGTACTTTGTGTTCTCATGCTTTACGGCATCTTCTATTGCCTCGCTTATAGCAATTCCCAGACTTCCAGGATTTTCGGGATCCTTTTCTAGAATTCTCCTTCCGAATTCTGTATTCGTACTGGGACTCGGATATACCTTTGCCCCCCACATCTCCATCAGTATCCTTCTGAACGGTTTCTGCTCGTAACTCACCTTGACCATGTATATCGTCGCCTCGAGGTCGAACATGCAGCATCCGAAGGCCAGAGCAGAACCCCATTGACCTGCGCCTGTTTCTGTCGTCAGCCTTTCAATTCCTTCCTTCATGTTATAATATGCCTGGGCAACAGCCGTATTTGGCTTGTGACTTCCAGCGGGGCTAACGGACTCGAATTTGTAGTATATCCTCGCAGGTGTTTTGAGATATCTCTCAAGTCTTACAGCCCTGAAAAGTGGTGTGGGTCTCCAGATCCTATAAACTTCTCTAACCTCTTCCGGAATTCTTATCCATCTATCATCGCTCATTTCCTGTTTTATCAGCTCTCTTGCAAATACGGCGGAAAGGTCATCTGGCTTTATTGGATTTCCGTCCTTGTCGAGAGGTGGCGGCAGCTGTTCGGGTAGATCTGGCAGTATATTGTACCAGCGCTTGGGTATCTCTTCCTCATTAATAAGAATTTTCATAAATTCCGGATCTATTCTCAATATAAAAGCTTTTTCCTTATTTTATAGAACTGTATTTTAATAAAAGTATTAGATGTCGAATTTTACATATTATCTTAGGAAATAAATTTTTGCACAATTTTTAACCGATCTATCGAGATCTTTTATCGGACGATAGGGCGAATAATTAAAATGGATTTATCGAATGTTACAAGAACAGTCTCAGATTAAAAAATTAGTTATCTAATATAAAAAATTAATGACCTGTAACGTACATGAAGAGAGGTCTAACTATCGCTATTATGAACTCTATTATAACTACGGCAAGTATTATCTTGTACTTTATATCAGATCTCGTCAACGCTGCAACTATGCTGGCAAGAGGTGCAAGTGCCAGTAGTACGACACCTATAATGCTTAGACAATCCAAGTAACCGAGATTGTTTAAGAACCAGGAATATCCGCTTATCTTAATACCCCTCGTGATCTTCCAGAAGTCCGCAGCCGATACATTCCAGTATTTCACGGCATCCTCCGTGCTTACAAATCCCGATCCGTAGACTATGTATATTATTCCGGGTGCAAACATTAAAGCCAATCCTATGTACGTCAGTATCTCCATTGTTCTGGCAAAAACTGTATTTGCTGGATCAACCTTTATCTCCTTCATACCATATCACCTTAAAACGGAATCTGAACGTAACCCAATCCCTTCAAACCTTTTAGTATGTCGAGAACTGCTGCCATCAACATAACTGCCAATACGACGTATCTAACTATTCTAGGCCTTGCTATCACGGCAAGTCTTGCCCCTATCCTCGCACCTATTGTTATGCCGATCACGGAAGGTATGACTATTATTGGCAGGATTGCACCTCTTGAGAGGTAAACCCATGCCGCTGCTGCATCGTTTACGGTTATAATCATCATGCTCGTCGACGTTGCAACTTTAATGGGTGCTCCCATGATTAAGTTCAGAACAGGTACGTTTGCCCATCCTGCACCCAATCCGAACATTCCCGCTATGAATCCAACCGCTGCAAAGGCCGGAAGGGCTATGGGCATGTTCGTAACCTTATATTCAACCACTTTATCCAGACTCGGTTCAAACCATGCACCCGTTATTCCCAGTTTTTGAGATATACCGTCGACCTTCTTAACCTCTGGGAATTCCACACGCTTTGATATCAGCATCACGATGAATATTATGAACAGCACGATACCAAGCATTATCGTAACATAGTACTTACCTTCGGGGAACTCGGCGGTTATCCAAAGACCTATTATTCCTCCAAGTATGGACGTGATTATTGAAACTATGACTACAGGCGCCATTATCTTTAGATTTGCCAGACCTTTTTTTGTTAACTGCGGTGCAGACGATAGAGCTGATGTGAGGGCCATTATAAGTCCAGCACCTCTTATGAAGTCCACATGGAACGGAAAGAATGCTGTTGTCAGCGGAACGAACAAAACTCCTCCTCCCACACCTGATATCGGTGCTATTATTCCTATGACCAATGTGAATATGAATAAGCACAGGGGCCAAAACCACCAGTCCATAACTTCCCCTCCTTTAACTCCGAACTTTACTCCGTATTCAATGCCATTGTTGACGACACGGTAGGATAGTATATAAGGTTTTCTATTCGTTTCCTAACTATTAATACTGTTAATAATATTTATTACTCTTTAGGAAAAGTATTTGGAAGGGATGTGATGCTTATTAACAGTTCATCTTATAACCAGTACAGGAATTTTCGACATCTCGATAACTCTTTCGGATACGCTTCCCACAAGTAATTTCTTCCATTTACTCATTCCTCGGACTCCTAGTGCTATTATATCAACTTTCTTCTTTTCAGCTACTTCAACTATCTTCTCCGCCGGGTCACCAAATTCTATGTGCGTTGAAACTTCTATGCCCATATCTCTTATCCAACTCTCCTCCTCTTTCAGCAGCATCTCTCCTTCAGACTTCAGTTCCTCAAGGTATTTCCTGTCTCTCGCCTCAACTTCGGGTGTGAGCCATATTACAGGCTGACCACTTGGTTCAACATTAACAACATGCAGTAATATGACCTCTCCATTGCTCTGAGCAGCTAAGCTTGCAGCGTATTTTACAGCCTTCTTTGAATGCTCGGATCCATCAACTCCGACAAGAATCCTAAATGGTTTTTCTACATCCTTCTCTACATCTTCTCTTAGCATCTCAATAAACGATAAATCGAAACTGGATCCATAGAACGTGAACAGATAGATCATTAATAGTACGAAGAGTAGTATCAGGACTCTATCCAGATTAAAAGTCTTTAGTAGAAACATTAGGCACAGCATGATGGATGTGATAACAACTGCATGTGCATACCTCTTAAGATAGTTGATCATATTCATCACCAATGATATGTATGTTTCAAAACATTTAAAACGTTTTTCTTAATGATATTAAATGATCGATTTGTTTAGGACATCTTAAGATTTGTCGGAAATAATTTAATAAATCAGACTCCTTTAATAAATTTTATTTAATAACTAGTACAGACGCGTTGGATTTACTCGCAACGCATCTGGCAGTGCTAAAGATTCTATCTGAATGACAGACTATTATAAGAGTTGCTTTTTTCTTGTTTGCTACTCTTAAAATCTCCTTACATGGTTTTCCTTTAGCTATTATCCTTTCAGCCTCCATATTCCCTAGGATTTCATCCAATCTCTCATCAATCCCGTCGATGTCTTCCGATTTCTTGACTAAGTGTAGTACCGTTAGGTTTTTGCAAAACCTCGTATAGTTGTATATGTCACCACAGATTTTGGATGGCTCTACGGCATATATAACGTTTTTAAACACGTCACCTTTTCCCCTTAGAACCAAAACCGGAATGCTCGAAACATCGACTATGTCTCCAATTCTTGGACTGTTTGAAGTTAAAAATATTGCTGAGACGTTTTCAATTCCCGCAAGTCTCAGAGTTTCAATTACGGGGTTTCCGAACACTATTCTGTACTTTGCCCGTACTCCCATTCTATTGAGTTCTCCCACGATTTCTTCCAGCTCAGGCTTTATGGACTCTTCCTCAGATCTTATCATATCCTTAGCTGTTAATCCCACAAAGAAATCCGTATATTCCACAATTGTCTCATCTATAACGTATAATAGAACCGCTTTCTTAACACCGAATCTTGTTAACGTGCTAAAAAAATCTCTGACAGGGTTTAAAAATAAAATCTTATTGAACATTTACCTAGAAGACCCAGCAGAACTTGCTCTAGCGCTCGATATCCATTTGTGCAGACCCGGCATTCCCTCCTTGCTTATGATCTCCGCAACCTCCTTTTTCAGGGATGTGATCTTAACCAGATCCAGAACGCAGTGCGCGAAGTTTCCGTGAATTATCGACCAGTATATCGCGAGGAGAACTACTCCGAACGTCGCAAGTATTATTGCCATTAGGGGATCTGTCTTGGCTATGTGAGGAATCGAAGTTACGAACTTCGGCCAAGCTGCTGGATCTCTGAAGAGAAGATAGTAGTTTATCCCGGTAATCGCTCCGAAGAGAACGGTCTTAGGAATTAACCTCTTCTTATGTCCCGGACTTACCAAGGCCTGTGTTAAAACTCCTGCTCTCGAGAGAGTTCTTCTAACGCTTATCATCGGAATTAGAACTATCGGTGTAACGGATAGAAATGCAGCCGTCATTATGGGCAAGACCAGAGAATCTAAAACAGACCTTATGGTGGGATCTAGGCTTATCCATCCTAGATCTACAAGATATCCAGGTACAGCGCAAGCCCTGCTCACAGTTACGAGAAGCATTACAACTGCCATTGCCAGTTTGATAAAGTACTGTCTGACGTAAGTTGTTCCGACTGCACCTATCTGCACACCTATTAAAGAAGCAGCCAGTATGAGCGTCGTCATTCTGAAGTCCACAGCACCTACCATATACGCCCAAGTCCAAGTACCAGTTGACCCCATTACAAATGCTATTCCGAGCTCAGTTCCGCTTGCAACGAAGCTAGGAGCACCAATTATATATATCATCGATGGAACCCCTATGAATCCTCCCACGGCAATTGTTGCTGCAAGAAATCCTGTTCCAAATCCTGTAGGAATTGTTAACCACAGAGACTGTGTTCTTCTGGCAACTTTGAAGTGTATCATTGGAGGTATCCTGAACTTCTGCTCGAGCTTCATTGCAAATCTAGGTTCTGTATCTTCAAGACCGTATTTTCTGGCTTTTATTACATCTCTCAAACATATGGCAGCAACAGTCGGCAGTATTATTATGAAGGCCATACTTACGTAGAGATTTGTTCCCGTGACACCTAATGCCATTAGAATTAACCTCTGAACGTATATGCCGACCTGAACACCTACTATTGCCGATAAGGCCATTAGAGTTGCTAGCTTCACATCCAGATGACCAATTTTAGCCCTTCTCCAAGCTCCTATCATCGCCTTCGGGAACTTGTGGCACATGTTAGATGCTATCGCAATTGGACCAGGAGCGCCTATGGACATCATCCCAGGCGTTAGAACGAAGGCTCCTCCTGAGCCTATAAAACCGCTTAGCAGACCACCGAAGAATCCAAGTGCCAATAGAAATAAAGCCTCGAATGGTCCTATCTGTATGAACCATTCTGGACTCATCGACTCTATACCGGCTGGAGGCAATCCTCCCCCTATAACACATCACCTCCGAACCAAATCCTTACACAACAAGATCATTACTTGACGAGCAGAATCGGAGCTTTTGCCTCCTTTGCAACCTGTTCTGAAACGCTACCGAGAAGAATCTTCTTAAACATTGAAAGTCCGCGAATGCACATAACTATTAAATCGGGGTTTAGTTCTCTTTCAGCCCTTAAAATCCTCTCAGCGGCAAACCCGAAATGCATGTCCAAGAACTCAACATCGATTCCTGCTGACCTTATCTGCTTAATGCACGCATCAACTATGTTTTTGCCCTCTCTCCTAAGCCTTGCAAACAGTTCCCTTTCAACGTTTTCTGGGACAACCGGCGGGACTTCCATGTCAACAGCGTAAAGAACATATATAATCGCATCGTTTCCCTTCGCTATGCGAATCGCCGTCCTAGTAGCCTTCTCGTAATCAGCATCGTTTCTAATGATGAGCAGGATCTTTGAAATTCTCGGTAATGATGTGATAGCACCATCAACCCCAATCTTCTTACCAACCTCTATCATACTCCCACCACCTCTAATTGATACTAGTCTTTTTCAAAAATAAATTTTTTGGTTGTCGATTAATATTTTTTAATAAATAATATTATTTTTAATATTTGATCAGAAGAATTTTGAATGCTATTGCATTGTGCTGTATATTCATAAAAGAACAGTATTCTTATGTCATTTTAATAATTCTTAGGGATAGATGAAGTAGAAGAAAGTCTTAAGTAAAAGTACGACAATACTTATGATTAATGATAAACAGCGAAAAGTTTAAAGAGATAAAGAGGATATCAATTGCGCTCGATCCCGATATGTTTAACAGATTAAAGGAACTAGCTAGAAATAGAGGCCAAACTATATCCCAGATTGTAAGATCTGCGATTATGGATATACTCGAATCCGAATTTAGGGGTAATTCAAGAGAATTGAACATTTACGCTGACTTTTTATCTGCCGGTGAGCACGTTATAGTTAGCGCTGAACTCTGGGTCGAAATGCTGAGAGAACTCGAAAATTCCGCATCTAACAGGTTTTGGGAATCTGTTGAGGATGAGGGGTACAGAAGAGGTCTATACTACAAGAGTATAGGTCTGAACAGTTTAAGAGATATTCTAAACCATCTCAAGTATAAAAACTGGTTCAGATTGAAGATAACAAAGAACTGCTACATGCTAATACTCGTAACTTCAAATGTAAGAAAGTTCTTGATGAAATACCTGACAGGAATACTCAAGGCTTTAAGAGCATCTGTAGAAATAAGTGAATTTGAAAGATACATACTCATCATGGAGGATAAGTCCAGCTGATGTATTATTTTTACCCCGCTTGTGGATTAGCACTAGTCGGAAGTATATGACTATTGGATACATTCCGAAATCGTTTATGAAATCTGATGAGTCACGATGCACATAGTTCCGAATTTTTTTCTCATTATTAAAGCTCGAGTAATTCGTATTTAAGCTCAGATTGAAGATTTATGAAATTTATAAAAATTACGTAAGATTTAGACATCCTTACGTCATCGATGTTTGAGTATTAATAGGAAGATTTATCTGAATAAGTCCGAATAGATAAGCGATTTGATTGAAATCCGGCAATGGAGCATTAGGTATGTAGAAGCTGAAAACGTAAGGTTAAACTATTGAGTGTTAGATATAGAGGATATGATCGGCAGGATATACTTCGTTGAAGTTTCAAAGGGTTTCAAAAACGAGAAGCTGAGGGGAAAGACATTCGTAGGTGAACTTAAAGATGTCGGAGTCTACGATGGTATACTCTGCTTAGGCTTCAGAGGAATTGAAGGTTTGGATGGTGATGTCTACTTAAGGATAACGGATATAGTCAGAATGATCGAGTTTAAACACATTGAATGATCTATTTCTCAAATTTTTACTCGAGGAAAAAGGTGTGAATACCAGAATGTTACTTTAACCGTCTGATCATAATTTCACTCACACAATTGGTGTATAACTAAATTATACAATAAAATTAATATTTTTTTATTAGCCTATTATGCTCATCAGCTAAGGTTAAATCCGGTAGTTCCAAACATTCATGAGCAGATTAATGAAACGTGAACTGCTAAACGATTCTGATAAACTCATCTCGCTCAAATCTATATATTTCTATATCGTGGTATTCTGAAATCTCTAAAATTTTTTGTTCCTGATTCTTTAGAATTTCCTCACAAAATGCAAGGGAGCTCTGCCCTTTAGGGCGGAGAGGGATTAGGGGAGGGGGTTGGTTATGTTGAAGAGAATTGCAAACTTCTCCCTAAACATTTTTATTCCCTCCTCTTTAACTCCTCTCCTAGAGGGTTGCTCTGACCTTGTCCGATGACAAAAACCGAAGCATATGATGCTGTCGTGAGACAGATATGGTGGTTCCCCTATGGGGAACCCTCGCCCTTTAGAGCGGGAGGAGGTCAGATACCATTACACCTTTATACTCTTTTATCGCTTCTTTCCATTTTTTAATGACCATTCTGAGGTAATTCAATAGCTGCTTTATACCATTAAAGGTTAATTTAACCTTAACTTCGATCACTATTATCTTTTCAGGGTTTTTTATATCGGGCAAATAACAAACTATGTCTGCCCTCCTGTCCAGATACTCCTCTCTAATGCAGGATGCATTCCAAGGATTTCTGCTTTTAAAGAGATCTCGAATATAATCATGTTTCGCTTTATCCGTTTCATCTTCAACAACTATTCCTACATCTCCGATTTTTTTCCTTACCTGTTAAGCATATTTCATTTAAAAAGCAAGCATCACAATCGGATTCTTCCAAGTTCTTTTTGCATATATCCAGTATTGCGGGTCTTGATAGGACATAGTCGTATTTAGATGGATCTAGGGGATTTATATTTTTAAAGTAGTTCGTAATCCTCATGACTCCATTCCAGTTATTTCTGAGTGTTATGCCTGTAATCCTACTAAAAACTCTTAATATTCCTAGATCCAACGAGATGTACAGATGTGCAGGACTTATGAACTTCCAAATTCCTAAATCTGGATATTCAGATCTTACAATCCATCTTAAAAAGAGTGTCATTCTCTTTTTTGATGATGTGCTTTTGGGCTTTGGGATAAAACCTTGTGAAGAAAACTTTGCACACTGAAGGATTTTACTCAAAGTTTCATCTATAACCATTTTCACGGGCTCAGGCTTGATCGGATCGTAGCAACTTTCAGCTACATCTTTAAGGTTAAGCTTAGTTATAACCTTTAATAACCTTTGAAAATCTTTCATCTGCGGATCAAATCTATGAAAATAGCCATAATTTTTTAACAATAGATCTTTCAATTTTTCAAAATGATGACTATTTGTTAGGTCGGACAGCTCAAGATCATTATGCTTAAGAAAATCTATTATAAAATTAAATCTACTAATCAAGTGGGATACTTCCATTTGATAATCGTACATTGCTGAGATAAAGGCGAAATTTGTTGTATCCTCTTCATTGCGGAAAATTTCATTAAATCTTCTAACACAACTGAGTAAAGAACTATTTAAATAGTATTTTGCAGAGATGACATATCTTTTATCTAAGTAATGTAATCTTTTATGGTTGTATTCATCGATTACAAATTAGGCTCAAACATTATATAATAAGTTCTATTTAAGATCTTTCAAAATAAATGAGTAAATTTCAAAGATTCAATAAATGAATGATGCCAAAATATATGTGTCCTTTATGTTTTAATTGATGCCAACTACAACATTCAACTGTGTTACTTTGTGAACTACTGTCTCAACCAAAATATTTAAATATAAGTTAAGGTATATGTTTAAATTGGCTTTCGCAAAACTTAAATAATGATTGTATATGAGGCTTGAGAAGATCGGTAAGATAAGTCACGTGTCGAAGTCGGGGTTCATAGTCGTAGTTGGAGATTCGAAGAAAATCCCCAAGATTGGTTCTGAAGTGTATAACAGAAGAATGGAAAGGATTGGCCATGTGTATGATATAATAGGCCCCGTAAAATCTCCCTTCATTTTAATAAGACCTAAAAAAGACGTGTTAAAGAAGATACTGCCCGAAGATTTATTTGTTTTAGGAGGTGAGGATCATGGAAGAAGAAAAGGTGAAGGAGATAGAAAAGGAAAAGGAAAAAGAGGTAGAGGTAAAGGAGAGAGAAAAAGAGGAGGTAATTGAGGTTTGTCCCGAATGCGGTAGTCCTAGGATTATAAGGGATTATAAGAGGGGAGAGCTGATCTGCCAGGACTGCGGGTACGTGATAGAGGAGAGGTATATAGATGCTGGACCTGAATGGAGGGCATTCGACAGCGAGCAGAAGGAGAAGAGGAGCAGAGTAGGAGCTCCGATAACGTACAGCGTTGATGCGGATGAGCCGATAATCGTAAGGCAGAACGATGAGATCAAGGTTGTTAAGATAGGAGAGCTCATAGACTCCCTGATAGAGAAGAAAGCTAAAGAGGGTAAAGTTAGAAGAGAAGGAATATTGGAAATTGCGAATGTAAGCGATGAAGACTTGGAAGTTGTAGCTTTTGATGCGAACTACAAATTCACATTTAAGAAGGTTTCAGAGGTTTCAAGACATCCCGTAGATGAAATGTTCGAAGTTGTCGTAGAGGGAAATAAAAGTGTCAAGGTTACTGGTAGTCACAGCGTTTTTACAGTGGTTGATAACGAAGTTATTCCGATAAGGGTTGATCAGCTTAAAGAGGGTGACTTCCTCGTTCTCGCTAAAAGGTTGCCGAACGTTGAAAAGAAAATAGATTCAATCGACTTAGGTAAAGTCGTTAAGTATACAAACAGTGAATACAGCACGTTCCAGCTCACCGCTGTATCCCGTAATAGAGAGCTAATACAAGACATCGCATTGTTGCTACTACAACTCGGTGTGAACTCTCATTACAACGTAGAAACAATAAAAGGTCACGTCGTTGAGAAAACAGGACAGTTCATACCTGAGAGTACAGCACACATGCTAAAGATAACTAATCTGGATGGAATTGCAAGGCTAAAGCTGATGGCTAAAGTTATAAGGGAGAAAAAGAAACCGCCAGTTGAAGAGCTAATCCCCGCTCCAATGAAATATGCAAAGGAGTGGAGATGCATGAGAAGACTTAGGATAAGCAGGAGTTTAGCTCTCAAAATCGCCGAGAAATACTGTGATGAAAAGTTAAAGAGATTGGCGAAGTCCGATTTCATGTTCTTAAGGGTTAAGAAGATTAAGAAGATTAAGCCTACAAACGGATACGCATATGATTTAACAGTTCCAAACGCAGAAAACTTCGTTGCCGGTATGGGTTTCGTCCTGCATAACACGATCCACGATAAGGGACTTTCAACGATAATAGATTGGAACAACAAGGATTACTACGGGAAATCGGTATCCATAAGAACAAGGGCTCAGCTTTTCAGGCTCAGGAAGTGGCAGAGGAGGATTAGGATTAGCAACGCCACCGAAAGAAATCTCGCATTTGCTCTCAGCGAGCTCGATAGAATGGCGTCTGCGCTCGGATTGCCGAAGAGTGTTAGAGAGACAGCAGCCGTAATATACAGAAAGGCTATTGAGAAGAACCTCATAAGAGGGAGGAGTATCGAGGGCGTTGTGGCAGCAGCTCTGTACGCTGCCTGCAGACAGGCAGGTTTTCCGAGAACACTTGACGAGATTGCACAGTATTCAAGGGTTGACAGGAAGGAAATAGGAAGAACTTACAGGTTCATAGCAAGGGAGCTAGGGCTTAAGCTCATGCCTACAAGCCCGGCCGATTACGTTCCAAGGTTCTGCGCTGCATTAAATCTGAGTGGAGAAGTTCAGAGGAAGGCAATCGAGATAATAAAGAAAGCTGAGGAAAGGGAGCTAACGAGCGGAAGGGGTCCGACAGGTGTTGCAGCAGCTGCCATATACATAGCATCGATTCTTTGCGGTGAAAGGAGGACGCAGAGAGAGGTTGCAGAGGTAGCAGGTGTTACGGAGGTAACGATAAGGAACAGGTACAAGGAGCTTGCAGAGAGGCTTGGAATAGAGATAATACTCTAGTGCTCATCACTTATATGAACGTGATCCTTTAAAAGAACTGTTGATTCACCGTAAACTTCTTTTAAAACATCCAATCTCAGTATTTCATCGGCCTTTCCCATTCTGTAAAAAGTCCTGTTCAGAAGAACTATCTCCTTTGTATATGGTAAGAAAAGAACGGGGTCGTGACTTGTAACTATTATCAGCTTCTCCCTTGAAAGCCCTGATATTAACTTTATGAATTCAACCTTTCCAAGCGGATCTATGGATGAGAGGGGCTCATCCAGTAATAAAACGATTGGATCGTGAACAAGAGCTCTTGCCAGTAGTATTCTCTGCTTTTCACCACCGCTTAATTCAAAAAATATGCAGTCCCATTTGCTTTTTGGAAAATCAACTGCTTTTAAAACATTTTTAACTTTCTCAACGCACTCATCGCTTGCAATTCTTGGAAATCCCCTGTGAAGGAGTAAGGAGTTCAGGACTAATTCGAAAGCCGTAATTGGGAATTCTTCCTGGTAAATCATCTGGGGGACATATCCTATCTTAGATCTGTTTCTATTTGAGGATATCTCCTGGCCGTTAAGAAGTATCTTCCCGTTCTTGGGCTTTACAAGCCCCATTATCGCCTTGAGCAGCGTGGTCTTTCCCGCCCCGTTCGGTCCTATTATCTGATATAGAGCCGGTCCTTCAAACCTCAGGTTGAGTCTGTCGAGTATTCTCTCATCGAACTCAACGCATACGTCTATTACCTCAAGTGTGCACACCATTTAAAAATGATTATATTCAGTGTGCACATAAGGTTTATCATGAACAAACCGATTGCAAATATAATTATGCTTATATTAACCTTGTCGATCATTTCATCCTGTGCAAAGGCGTTAAAAATAGCCGTAACGGTTCCAAGTATAGAATGCGATGTGAAGAGTATTACAAGGAACGATACGGTTTTATCCATAGTGCCTCCAAACGTCGATATACACAGCTACCAGCTGAGACCTAGCGACGTTGAGGAGCTCAGGAGTTCTGATGTTATAATATCGACAGCCCACACACCCTTTGAGATCAGAATAAGGGAACTCGTCAGAAGCGGGGAAATAAGTGCAAAACTCATAGAAATACCGAAGATAAACGGGATAAGATTTTTCAAATACCCGGGAACTAACGTAACGAACTTTCACATGCCAGTATACGATCCAGAGAATTACAAGGTATTCATTAAATTCGTTGCAGAATTCCTCTATGACATAAGCGGTAACAAGGATTATGTGAAAAATGCAGAGGAGGTATGCAAAAGGATAGATGAGCTCGTCAAGAAAACGAAGAAGCTGAACATGACCGCGGCAGCCGATCTTCCGTTTGCACAGTATGCAGTATCGTGGCTGAATGTAAGTGTTAAGTATATTGTTTTGAAGGAGCCTGAACTTCCAATTTTGCCGAGGGATTTGGAGAAAATAGAGAATTCGATGAAAAACGGAGAAATCGATCTCGTAGTCCTATGCAGGCAGGACACAAAGGCTTCTGAGATTCTTAAAGATCTCGCCCATCGGTACGGCTTACCGGTATTATACGTAGATTCCCCAACATCTTTAAGTGGCATAGCAGAGAAGCTTGAAAACATTTCTATGGAAGCCGATAGGCTTGAAGTAGAAGAATCTCCGGGATTTGAAATCCTGATATTTCTAGCGGCATTGTTAATCGTTTTCGGTTTAAGAGGGGCTCGCGGCTGTTTTCCAACAACTTAACAAAACATAACCGAAAGCTATAAAACTTGCCTAACTAAATTATTGGAAAATGAAACAGTACATCAGTTATTCTCTACCAGCTCCTGAATCGTGGACGAGTTATTTGAGACAGTTCGAAGAGTTTGTAGCCGACATTGCCAACTACTTTCTCTCAACTGTGTGGGACGAGCAGATAATGGACGAGATACACGCCTATGGTCTGAAGGTCGTGGATGGAGAAGAACATTATACAAAGCCTGCCTACAAGTTCTTCGAGCAGAAAAAGCTCTTGCTAGACGACGAATGGTGGAAAGAGTTACCATCACGCTTCAGAAGAGGTGTGATGGAAAAGGTCGGAAGAGTGCTGAGATCTCAGAAGGAACGGAAAGATTGTTTCTATGATGTTTTACCAGTATTTCTCAACTATTACGATCTAAGCGTTGAAGACATGAAAAAGAGAAGGTGGAAAGCTTTCAAGAAGATAAGGCAGAACCCGATCGTTAGTGGGAAGTACCATGACTACAACCTGCTGAAACAGGTAGTTTACCAGATAGCAAATTACTATGAAAAAAATGGCAGATTACCGAAGAAATATACAGAATGTGTCAAACCGGAGTTTAAGTCTGGAATGTTCCCTTTCGACATAGATGATGGTAAAATTGGACTTAATGAGTTGAACGGAGACAAAGGAAGACTCTTCCAGATGTATTACAGAATCGAAGGTGAGGAAGTTAGGCTCGTGCTCAGAGTTAAGCTCCCCGTCGTTAGAGAAGATAGAACGATTGAGTGGAGGTGGTTCGAAGAGGAAGTTGAAGCTTATCCCAAATTCAAGGAGATGCTGAAGAAGTACGGGATTAAAAAACCCGTACTCGTGAGAAGACGGCTTAAGAGTGGATTTCATCGGTACCAGTTCGTCTTCCCGTTTGAAGTTAAAGAGAATAGTGGAGAGGTTTGGCAGGACAGATTTCTCTCCATCGACCTGAATGAGAGAAAGCTCATTGTAGCGGTCGTCATGGATAGTAATTGCAACCAGTTAACTCCACCAATCTTCATCAAAACTTTGCCCAAGGTGAAAAACAAGATTCTGAAGATAAGGGAGGAGATAAGCAAGATCTCGCGCAAAATAAGCAGTAATCTCGACTTCGATGGCCGTTTGTTCGCTGAGAGAAGGAGGAAGTGGACGAAGCTGAACAATTTAGTCAATCAGCTCACTCACGAAGTCGCAAACGTAATAGTGAGGATTGCGCAGGTCTTTGGATGCAAATACATAG
>Ga0190367_1000282_pt1 | contig 38501 bp, 48 predicted proteins | sample 4872181011_MG_FD_171838 | JGI IMG/M metagenome (GOLD analysis project Ga0190367, IMG submission 171838) | Hydrothermal vent microbial mat bacterial communities from Southern Trench, Guaymas Basin, Mexico - 4872-18-10-11_MG | ecosystem: Environmental > Aquatic > Marine > Hydrothermal vents >... | reverse complement strand
TGAAGGTTGAAAGGGCTACACCAAGGGCAATTGAGAAGATTGAGGAGGTTGGTGGTAGGGTGTTCAGGTGTGAGTTATGGATTTAAACGATGTCATAAGATCCCTCCAACCATACTTCGAGAGGATTCCAAGTGTTGAGAGACCTAAGAGACACGTTCCATTTAAGGAGAAGTTTGGATGGACAATTGCAATACTACTCCTATACTTCATACTTACAAACGTCCCAGTATTTGGATTGGATCCATCTTCCATTGACATATTTGCCCAATACAGAGCATTCTTTGCTGGTGCCACCGGCTCAATTCTTGCTTTGGGTATAGGTCCAATAGTTACAGCATCGATAGTTTTACAGCTTTTGGTTGGTGCTGGGATAATCAGATTGGATTTGACAAATCCAGATGACAGAGCTGTTTATCAGGATTTCCAGAGGTTTCTCGTTTTTGTAATGATAGCACTTGAGGCTATACCTCAGATTGCTGGAGGATTTCTAAGACCAAATGTGGATGTTGCAAATGCCCTTGGAATACCCCCCTCAGTTATATCCTTCCTGATATTCATTCAGCTTTTCATAGGTGGAGTCTTGATAGTTTACATGGATGAGGTTGTTTCAAAGTGGGGGATTGGTAGTGGTGTTAGTCTTTTCATACTGGCAAGCATATCCCAAGCTATAACCATCGGTCTCTTCAACTGGTTCAATCCAAGAGGTGGAATGCCTCCAGGTGTATTTCCAAGACTCGTTTACCTATTCCAAAACTATCCACTGGATTACCTACTATCCGCAAACGGTTTGGTCACACTACTCATAGATGGAGGGATACTTGCTTTGATAACTACGATAGTTATAATACTCCTCGTTGTGCTTGCTGAGGGGACGAGGGTTGAGATACCACTTGCACATCAGCTTGTTAGGGGTGCCAGGGGTAGATTTCCAATAAAGTTGATATACGCAAGTGTGTTGCCAATGATATTTGTCAGAGCCTTGCAGGCAAACATAGTTATATTGGGTTTGATCCTTTATCAGAACGGTGTAACATTCTTGGGTGAATACGCTCCTGGGACATCACAACCAATCTCTGGATTGATGTATCTACTGTCACCAGTTAAAAGTCCATACGACTGGGTTCCATCTTTTGTAAAGGATCCAAACAGGAATTCCCTAGCCCCATACTTTGCGGATATGCCAGATTCCATGATATACCTACACCTGCTAATCGATGCCATTATACTTATAGTAGGTGGAATTCTTTTTGCAATATTCTGGGTTGAGACGAGTGGTATGGATGCAAAGACTGTTGCAGATCAGATTTCAAGATCTGGATTACAGATACCTGGATTTAGGAAGTCTCCAAAGGTTCTTGAAAGGATACTCAGCAGATACATACCAAAGGTTACAATTCTGGGTGGAGCATTGATAGGGATTTTAACGTTAATTGCCAACATGCTTGGAACTGTTGGAAACGTCAGTGGGACAGGTTTGCTTTTGGCTGTCAGTATAGCTTATCGTTACTATGAGGATCTTGCAAGGGAGAAGTTAACCGAGATGCATCCAATGATCAGGAAGTTCTTGGGTGAGGAGTGATGAAGAAGATAGTTCAAAATGTTATAATGATACTGGGGATTGCATTCTTCATTGGTATATTCTTTCCATCCTTCAGACTTGGCATGGCTCAAGCTGTAGATCCAATATTGCACCCACTCTTGGGATTTGGAAAGATTCACGTTGTTATATTTATCCTTGCAAGCTTCACAGCATTATACTCATCCCTAATTCAGAGATTCACCGTAGATTACAAATTTATGAAGTTTGCACAGCAGAAGATAGCGGAATATCAAAAGAGATACTTCAAGGCTGTTAAGGAGAACAATAAGTTTTTGCTAAAGCAGTTGGAGAAGGAGAGGGATGATATAAAGAGGCTTCAGGCTGAACTTATGGACATGAACTTTAGAACTATGTTTTACACAGTCGTTGTAACGATTCCAATTTGGATTTGGTTGTGGTATGTTATATACAACGTTCAAAATCTGCCCACAGTTTATCCAATGTGGAGTGTTAATGCAACGAGCCATTTCAACGTTACAGTCCCATTCTCCGGGGAGATTCATGTTAGTGACTACCTCATGCTCCCACTCTTTACTTGGTGGATATTCTGGTATATACTTTGTTCTATTGCTGTTGGACATATATTTAGGAGGGTTTTGCAGGAGTGATAGGATGAAGGTAACGATATCTGGGTTACCTGGAAGTGGAACTACAACAGTTGCCAAACTTTTGGCTGAAAAACTTGGATACAAACTTATATCTGCTGGAGAGGTATTTAGGAGGCTTGCAATTGAGAGAGGGATGACTTTGGAGGAGTTCAGTAAGTATGCAGATGAGAATCCAGAGATAGATCTCTACATCGACAGGATGCAGAAGGAGTTGGCCGAGAGGGAGAGGGATGTTGTTGTTGAGGGTAGATTGTCAGGTTGGATGATCAAGGATGCATTCAAGGTTTGGATATATGCGGATCCAGATGTGAGATATGAGAGGATTGCAAAAAGGGAGGGTATAGAGCTTGGAAGGGCTAGGGTTGAGACTAAGAGGAGGGAGGAGATTGAAAAGAGGAGGTATCAGAAGTATTACAGCATAGACATAGACGACATTGGAATATATCACATAGCAATAAATTCGGGTAAGTTTAAGCCTGAGGAGATTGTTGAAATAATTTTGAAGGCTATGGATTTAGCGGGGGGTAGAGTATATGATGAAGAATAGGAGTATCATGAGGAGGGCTAGCATCATCAGGGAGAAGTTTCTCTGTCTCTTTCTCTCCTTCTCCCATGCAACCTTGCAATCGTCGCTGCAGAAGTTTTTATCTGGTTCTATCGCCTTACCACAAACCAAGCAGTGCCTGTGAGGAACTATACCGGGCATAACATCAGTCTCTCAAATCCCTTTTAAAGTTTGCCCCCGTAGCACAAGATAGGAGAGCTAAATCTAAATGGGGAAATAGAGATTTATATTCAACGACAAGAGAATGCTAAGATTCTTTTGAAGCTTTACTGCATACAGCAGTTTGGAAGTCACGAATATATAAATTGTAACAAAAATTGTAAGGTAGTCTTATTTTATAGTGGGAGTGTAGCAGTATTTTGCAGCACCATCTGAATGGTTAGCTATCCATACAATATCATCATCTGTGAGAGCATTTCCACCATTCTTTTGTTTTAAAGTATCTGCTGTTATCTTACCTGTTTTATTGACTGGATCTTCATAGCTGTATCCATTGAAAAGAACTATTGTTACGATGGCATCAAGGGTTGAACCTAATTGTTCCTCATCTGTTGGAGACCAAAATTTTACCTTCTTAGCAGTAGAATCAGTAAAGCAGTATTTATCACCTACTTTTTCTCCTAAATATCTTGCTATATACTGTTTGCATTCTTCAGTTAAGTTACCTTTCTCTGTGATGAGAGTAGGAGTGGGTGGAGGTGTTTCTTTGATAGATTTAGTCGGCGTTGGAGTTTGAATAACTTCTCTACAACTCCAGACACCCTTTCTAAAATTGAACGCACTCTCCTCAGCCTTTATATATTCATTCTCCTTAGAAAATTCTCCTTCTACATAAACTCTTGCGTATCCATTCTCAATAAGCATCTTTCCAAAGTCTTTTCCATTAATGTAAACGTAAGCGAGTAGTCTACCAAAATAATCTCTCAAACCAGCCCTTTCATCAAATACTATTTGCACGTTTTTCCCTTTAAGCATAGAATTTGTAAACTCCTTAGCCCTATATCCCCAATCTTTAACACATTCAAGATTATTTGTTTTGTATTCGTAAGGATTATTTTCTCTAGATATTTCTGGGGTATCCACCCCAAGAATCCTTAAGGTTTCGATTTTATCTTGAAATTGAACAACTATTGTATCTCCATCAATCACATCTATTACTTTTGCATCATATTTTACTCCATACTCTATCTGAGCTTTTGGTTGTGTGCATCCTACTACTATTAGTAATAAAGATAAAACAAGAATTATCCTCACATCAACCACCACGCTTCTTTGTAAATTTCTCTTGCAAATAAGAACGAAAAAACAAAGTAACCAATCATGATAAGAACAAACAAAATTGTTTTGAAGTTATCCAAATTCTCAAGCTTCATTAGCCAAGCCAACTTGGACATATGATTTTGTCACCAGATTTCTTATACTTTTTCTCTACTTAAACTTTACTAAATTTGTAGTGTGGACGTGATAACATAAAAGATCCAAGATTTGAAAGAGTAGGGTGTCGGAAGAAATAAAGATTTGTGGTATAGTCATCTACTTCTTCTGGAAGCTCTCCAAAAAAGAAAGAGATTTGACGGTGATAGAATCTCTCCATCAGATTACATCAAAAGGTATCCCTTTAAAAACCTCAACAAAATCATAGAGGATAACCAAATGGGCATCTGAAAAGTCTCAAGAGTAAGATGAGTTTCATCAAAGCAGTCCAAGAAACATTGTCCTAAGTTGGCTTGGTATTGCTTAATCGTTGTCGTTTCTACTCCATTTTTAGGATGAAATCCGATGAAAAACCTAAAGAACTTAGAATTCCTATTCTGCACAACTAATTTCGAATAGAGGAGAACTGAACTAAAGGATTATATACAATTGTATCGATGAGTGAGGAAAGGGAAATAATTCCTGTATCTCTCCCGAAGGGACTCGTGGAGGAAATCAATGAATTGGTGAAGAGGGGAATATTCTCATCAAGGTCTGAAGTTTTGAGATACGGGGCAAGACTTGTTATTCTTTTTGAGAAGGAGATTCACAAGCTGGCTGAAGATTACGCATACGGGATGATCAAAGAAAGGCTTGAAAGGAGGGAAAAGGGTGTATCTCGACACTGATATAGTTCTTTCGCAGATTAAGAAGAGAGATTGGCTTAAAGATGTCGTTAGGCGTAAACTCTCGGAAATAGATGAAGATTTAAGCACATCCGCAATTACCATCGTTGAATGTCAAATCGTTCTACTAAGAGAGGAGAGTAGAGAGGAAGCAATTAAGGTAATGGAGAAAATCGAATCGCTTGGGCTGAGAATTCTGCCATTAACAAAAGAAGTTCTAATGAAATCTACGGAACTTTTGTCTAAATATCCCAAGCTGAACATCTTTGACTCAATTCACTTGGCACACGCTATTTTAGAAGGGGAAAGAATTACATCAACTGATCACGTCTTTGATGGGATCAAAGAAGTTGTTAGAATCGATCCACTCGATTGATCAAAGCACTCTCAGTTCCTTAAACAGATTCAAGAGGGACAAGATGCCTGAAGGGATAAAGATGTTTGGTATAGCGATCTACTCTCTCAGACATCATCTTTCAGGATGACTGCCAGAATCCTATCAGAATTGCATCCCGTTTTATATCTGTAAGGAGATAGATAAAGAAGGTAGAAGAGAGATTGCTAATTGCTATGGAGAAAAAGGAGAGGAATCTTATAGCAAACAGTTGTTAAAGCAAATAAAAAGCTATTCAGCAGCTGAGAGGGACAAGTTGATTCTGATGAGAGTGTATATAACAAGAAACTGACTTGTAACTATGTCTTTCATCAAGGAAGTGCTTAAGTATTGTGAGAACATTATAGATATAGCTATATGGCTTATTGAAGCTCTAAAATTCAAAGGGTTTCAGGAAAAAAGTTCAGTTGAATTCCAAGCAAAAGGTTTTTTGTTCCATTACTGCTAAAAGGTCAGTTCTGAAAGCTGTTCATGTTATCATGTTGTGTCTTTGTTCTTGAATGGAAGACGAAATATTATATCCTCAACATTTTCCAAGTTATCACCAAAATAAAAGGATAAACTGTGATACATTGGCTCATTTGAAATCTTAATCAAAGTTTTGCTTTCGTTTATTTTCTTCAAATCGATTGTTATTAAGTTTATATACTTCCAAGAGGGGATTTTTGGTAATCTCCTCACTGTTATTTTACCCCTTTCTCTATCTTCCCCCTGAACCCTGCATCTATTACTCTTAAGCGGAGTTCAAACGCATCTTCATAGGGTATTGGGAGAGTTATTTCACGTTCATGATGTGTCTTCATCCATTTGTAACTACCATACTTCTTTGTCAAAAGGTAATTGTATAAAGCCATGAGAAATCTAAAGGATCCACCAAAAGCTAACCAGATTAACATACCAGTGACAAAGGATTCGAACATAAACCAGAGAAACAACCCTGAACCAAACAGTATTCCACCCAAGAGAGGTCTTAGAATTAACTTTGTGTATTCATAAAATTTAAAAAATTATTTTGCAACCTTCTTCAAAACATCCTCTATCTGAGACCAAACCTCATCTATACTCTTCGTTCCATCTACCCTATAAAGTAACCCCTTCTTCTCGTAGTATTCAATTAGAGGTGCAGTGTTTTCCATGTAAACCTTAAACCTCTGTCTAACAGTCTCCTCCCTATCGTCATCTCTCTGATAAAGCTCTCCACCACACTTGTCACACTTGTTTGGCTCCTTTGGAGGTGCATAAATTAGATGGTAAACTGCTCCACACCTCTTACAACTCCTCCTGTTTGCAATCCTCCTAACAACCTCCTCCTCTGGAACGTCTATGTATATCGTAACATCTATCTTCCTGTTCAAACCCTTGAGCATATCATCCAAGGCTTCAGCCTGCTTCAAAGTTCTTGGAAATCCATCCAAGAGAAATCCCTTCTCACAGTCTGGCTGTTTCAACCTCTCCTCAACAATCCCAATAACTATCTCATCTGGAACAAGTTCACCCCTATCCATATACTCCTTAGCCTTCTTCCCAAGTTCAGTTCCCTTTGCAACAGCATCCCTCAATATGTCTCCAGTTGCTATGTGTGGTATTCCATACTTCTCAACAATCTTTTTTGCCTGTGTCCCCTTACCTCCACCTGGAGGTCCCAACAGTATGATGTTCATGATGAAAGTTGTTAGAAATGTTTTAAACCTTTTGATTTTTTTGCACTCAATGCTAAATCCATCACTCTCCTTGGATCTTGTCAGGATAAAATCTGGAGTCTCAAACTGTGTTCAACCAATGTTAGTTGATAGTCGTGAGGTGTATGAGCTTAGGAGTCTGGGATACTCAGTATTTACATACGCTTGGGTTGTCGATCCAATCACGTTAAAGCCCAGCAATAGGATTTCAACATACGTTTGCAAGGATTGTGAAAAATCTCTGAGGATACTAAGGAGAATTGAGAAGCTTGAATGCGAAATCAACTTGAGAAACTTGAGGAGGATGATAGAGTTGGAAGGGAAACTACTTGGATACCCTGAATGTTGCATCCGTAAATTCTCAAGATTGAAGGTTGACGGAAAGAATCCCGAAGCAAAGACAATAGTGGAATGCATTGAAAGGGGAGTTTTTGAAGATCTCTTGAGGTCTTATCCAGAGCCAAATCAGATAAAATCTTTATTTACAACAAACTTCTATCCATGCAGTTTGGATTGCAAGAGGGCGAATGAAATTGGTGAGAGGTTGGTAGAATACGATAAAAACTATCGTTTCAAGATTGTCCTAAGCATAATAAATCTAATGACACCAGTCTTTAAGATTTACAAATTTAAGCCAAAGACAGAATTTGGAAAGATAGTTTTTTCGTTCGTTGAATCCTTGGGTGAATTAAAATTAAAAGCTAAAAAGATAGTTGAAGATTTTTCAAGAGATCCAGTTAGATTTGAGATTGATTTCCTCAGAAACGTTATGCACGTGTAAACATTTGGAAATCCTTTTATATCTATTTTTTTAATACACTTCATGGGATACATGGGTAAGATTTTGAAGGTGAATCTGAGCGATGAAACGGTTAAGGTTGAAAAGACAAATATGGATATTGCAAGGAAGTATCTGGGTGGAAAGGGTTACGCTGTAAGGTTGTTATACGATTATCTCCAATCTTACAAGGAGATGGGTTTGTCTCCGGGGGATATAGATCCACTTGGTGAGGAGAACGTTTTGATATTTGCTACGGGTCCAGCTACAGGTGTAGTTGGATTTCCCGAGTCTGGAAGATACCACGTGATGGCTTTGAGATCACCACTGACGGGTTCCATTGCAAGTGCAAATTCTGGAGGGAGATGGGGTCCATTTTTGAAGTTTGCAGGATTTGATGCAATTACAATAGAGGGGAAGTCTGATGAACCAGTCTATTTGGAGGTTACAGATGGAACAGCAGAGATAAGATTTGCTGGAGATTTGTGGGGCAAAAATGTGTTTGATACTGATAGGATTTTGAAGAGGAGGGTTGGGGGGAGATGCAGTGTTGCGTGTATTGGACCAGCTGGTGAAAATCAAGTCCTGTTTGCATGCATAATGAACGATGAACATAGAGCTGCTGGTAGGACAGGTGTTGGAGCTGTAATGGGTTCAAAGAAGCTTAAGGCGATAGTTGTGGGTGGAGATGAGAGACCACAGCCAGCAAAGCCAGATGAGTTTGATGAAGTTTCAAAGGAGGCTATGAACAAGATCAAGACAAACCCCGTAACTGGAGAGGGATTGCCAAAGTATGGAACCGCAATTCTTGTAAACATTATCAACAATGCTGGAATTCTACCATTTAGGAATTGGCAAACTGGTGTCAATCCAGATGCTGATAAGATAAGTGGTGAAACCTTAGCTGAGAAGTATCTGATCAAGAATCTCTCGTGCTGGGGTTGTGCAATTGGTTGTGGAAGGGTTACAGCTGTCAAGCAAGGATGTTTCCAGATAACATACAGTGAGGGACCAGAATACGAATCTATATGGGCTTTGGGTAACACAACTGGGGTTACTGAACTTGATGCAATCGTAAAGGCAAACCATCTCTGCGATGAGCTTGGCTTAGATACCATTTCCATGGGTTCAACAATTGCATGTGCAATGGAGTTGAGAGAAAAAGGTTACATTTCAGATGATGTTTTGGAAGGCTTGGATCTAAGGTTTGGAAATGCTGTGGCAATGGTTGAGGCTGTTTGGAGAACTGCATACAAGGCTGGATTTGGCAAGTATTTGGCTTTGGGTAGTAAGAGGTTAGCTGAGATATTTGGAGCACCAGAGCTATCTATGAGTGTAAAGGGGTTGGAGATGCCAGCTTACGATCCAAGGGGGGCTAAGGGAATTGGCTTGACGTATGCAACTGCAAACAGAGGTGGATGTCACGTCACTGGTTATACAATCTCACCCGAGATACTGGGTATTCCTGAGAAGATAGATCCACTTACGATAGAAGGAAAGGCGCAGTGGGTTAAGACTTTTCAAGACTTCACATGTGTTGTAAATTCAACTGTCAACTGTCTATTCTCAACGTTTGCATTGGGTGTTGAGGATTATGCAAAGTTACTTTCAGCTGTTACGGGCTGGGACTTGAGTGCAGAGGAACTCATGAAGATAGGTGAGAGGATATACAACCTTGAGAGGTTGATAGTAAACGAGTTTGGATTTGATGGCAAAGACGACACACTTCCAAAGAGGTTGTTGCAAGAGCCTATGCCAGAGGGTGTTGCAAAGGGGCAAGTTGTTGAACTTGAGAAGATGAAGGAGGAATACTACAAGCTCAGAGGTTGGGTTGATGGAAGACCTACGGAGGAAAAGCTGAAGGAGTTGGAGATTCCATAATTATTTTTACTACTGTAGAATTTCATCAACTCTCATAAAGCGATATTGTTAAATAAATTTAGTCAATACTAGTAAATATGAAAAAAGAGGAGGAAATTCCAAAAAGTTTTATTGATACTGTAGAATTTGTCATTAACAACTCTAATATAATTTTAGATATGTTAAGCAATTTAGCAATGGAACACATGCTTGGAAGAGACATAAGAGAAAGTTTGAGATCTCTTAAAGAGAGACATGAACTCCTATTCAAGCTCATACGTGATATTTTAGTGAAGAATAAAAAAGTTTTAAATTGGTTAAGTGAGATTGTCGAAGAAGATAAGAGATGGATATTTTCAAAAATTGGGGATTATTCTATACTTTATGATGAGTTCGAAGCTGTAAGACTTGAAGATTTTGGTTTTTTAAATCCTATTTCAAGTATTATTTATAATGTTAGTTATAATGAAGATTTAACGGTTCCATTCCTTGATATTGAGCTTATTTCTTATGGGAAGAAGGTCTTACATTTCAAAGAGGGTATTGATCACATACTTTGGTTAACTTCAAGCTTGATGGAGAGAGTCTTAGAATGTTTAAAGGAATATAAAGATAAACCAATTCACAAAGAAACTATATATCTCATGAGAGAACAGATAGAAGAAATCATTAAAAACTCTAAAGAAACGTTAAAAATATTTGAAGAGATGATAACAAAGAAATAAGAGGATGGTGAATGAGGATGATCGTTGAGAGGGAGATACATAAGGAGATATGTAATACATTACTACTAGAGAGATATGCTAAGAAGGAATTGCCAGAGAAAAGAAAAATTGTAGAGAGTCAGGAACTAAAAAAAAGGAGCTATTTATCTCAAACTCCTATCAGTATCAAATACGTTTTTGCCCCACCTGTCCTTTCGAGGGTCTCGGTAGGTCTTCTCATACCTAAATCAGTGGTCGTAGCCCCCTTTAAACAATCTTTTGCTCAATCACCTTCAAGAGATCCGATTGCAAAACATTTTAGTTGGGAGTATGAAGAAATTAAGAACTTTTTAGAAAATCTAAAAGATAAGTTAAAGAAGGGAGAAGAGCTAAATAATGAAGAACTTAAGAAATTCATTGAAATAGATATGTTAGCCGATAGACATCCTGAATTAAAGAAAGGTGTTAGAGAGATTATAAGCCTGCTTGAAAAGAACATCCCCTCAGAAATTGTAGAGTTGAATGAGGGAGAGATAAAAGAAATTGATAAAGATATCATCGTTAGAAAGAGAAAAGATGGTGTTGTTGAAGTAATAATATTATGAAATTTCCAGTTGAGTATAAAGAGGCTATAATACGACTGGAATCTGATAAGGTTAAAAGGTGTGAGTGGAACAGGGTGCAAAAGGCTTGGATTTTCGTCAGGTATATCCACTTTAAAAAGAATAAGTGTATTATTATGCAAATTTATCCTACAATAAAAAAATGGGAGATTCCACTGGAAGTTGTTAAAAAGAAGGAAGAATAAACTATGATAAATTCAACTAAAACAATCCTAAAACCTTTTATTTCTTAAGTCTCCTCAATTTTCATGCTAAACTTCATACTCTGGGCTTTGATAACGCTACTAGCGGTAACCCTGACAATATTAACCTCTAGGAGGTATGGGGTTGAGATTGCAATAGGCATATTTGCAACCCTCACTGTCCTTGCAAACGTTTTGGCAAACAAGATAGTTTTGGTTGGGAGTTTTGTAGTTCCAGCAGGTGTTATTGTCTATTCAATGACCTTCTTAGTTACAGACTTTATAAGTGAGATATATGGAAAAGAGAATGCAAAGAAGGCTGTTATATGTGGTTTACTTGCAAATCTAATTGCTCTACTCTCAATAAAGCTAGTTCTTATATGGAAGCCAGCACCATTTGCAGTTGAAGTCTCGGATGCTTTCTCAAAGGCTTTGCAACAGACACCAAGAATAATCTTCGCTTCGATAACAGCTTACTTTATATCTCAGATGCATGACGTATATTCTTTCCACTTCTGGAAGGTCAAGACAAAGGGAAAACATCTTTGGCTCAGAAACAACGCATCTACAATTGTGTCTCAAGCAATAGACACAACTATATTCATAACAATTGCATTCTACGGTATAGTTCCAAACATAGTTGACATTATACTTGGACAATACGTAATAAAAGTTGTTATAGCTCTTTTGGATACACCATTTATGTATATGACAACCGCAGTCTTCAGAGATTTACAAAAGTCTAAAATAACTGTTTAATGGTAAAAGATATATGTTTGATTTAGGAACAGTAATAGGAATAGCAAATTTGATTTTGGCTTTCATAGGTATTGTCATAACAGTTTATATTAGCTTAAAACAACCAATAACCCTAAGGAAAGTTAAGAGAACACAATTTTTAAGGTTTTTAGGTGAATATCATAAACAGGTTGGTGAATTTTTAAATGACTTAAAACAATTGGACACGAAACCAAAAAAGTTAGGCTCAGCAATTGGAGCTGGATTTGCCCTTTATTTATTGGTTGTATCAGTTTTGTATGCAAAATAATTCTGCATTAAAATATATACAATCTGTAAAATATATTGAATCATATAAAGAATTTTAAAAACTTTTTTGACTGGTTACTATTCTTTAAATTACCTTTTAGATTGGACCTCTAAATTATTCTTTATATTTTCAATTTATATACTGATATATTACATATTGTATAGTTATATATTAAAATATATATTAAAAGAAGACTTAAGAGAACAGTTAAAATATAAGAATTTTATAATTTATAAAATTCTATATTTTATTCGTAATTTTTTATTATTCATAATTTTAACAGATGTTTTATGGTGGATCTCAGTAAATATAGAATTATATTTTCTTGAAATTCCAGCTGAACTCAAAGATATTTCAAATTTGCAAAATTTACAGAAATGGTATTTTACAATTAAATATACACATTTAGGTAGATTGGCAATAGTAATTACATACTGGTTTACATTTTATATACTACTTTTTAATATTATAATAAAAGAAAAAGTTGAGGAAATTATAAAATCTGAAAAAATCAATAAAATTAGGGAATCATCAAAGACAATCATAGTTTCAATTAGTAACTCTCAAATTGAAGGTAAAATCTATGATTTCGATGACGAACATCTGATATTGAAAAGAGATAACGAACAAATCGCTGTTCCATGGAACGAAGTAACTTGGATTGGAGCCAAAGACTAAGCCTTTAACCTCTTCCTCACCATTGGATTACTCTTAGCTATCTCCATTAGATGGGCTTCAAAGCTCGTAAATGATGGAACTACCTCACAAAGGAATATTCCCGTCCTTCCAATCTCCCTCCTCCTTTCCAAAACCCTCATCCTCTCCCTAACAATCTCCAAGCTCACTCCCAATGTTTTTGCAACGTAACTTGGCTGAACATCCTTTATGGGTATCTCAAAGTGTCCATTTTCAGTTGGAACGATTAGGATCAACCTCTTGTCAACCCCCGCAACCCTCTTACCCTCAATCAAACCATCGTAACCTACGCAACCCCCAAACTTGTAGAAGTCAAGTTCATTCTCCTTCATCTTAACAAGGGGAAAGCTTACTGTCGTGTTATCTGTCAAGACAAATTCACCCTTTATTGCATAGTTTGGTGTCGCTTGAACAATCCTCCTCTCAACTATCTCAAAACCATCCAAGGCAATCTCTATCTTGTAGGATGGTATTTGGTGTGGTATGAATATGTCAACATCACTGTTCCTCCTAACATCCCCCCTGGCAACTGAACCGTAAACTAAAGATTCTATACCAAACTCCATCAACCTACACATAACCTCTCTAGCCCTTCTCCTTTTATCTCCAAGTATCCTCCAATGCTCCTCACTGTAAATCTCAACCCTCATCCTACCGTCTCTTCTATCCAATTCAAAAACTCCCTCAAACCCTCCTCAACTACAAAACTACATACGCATGGAACCTCGTAACTGTGAACCTTCCTAACCTCATCCTTTATCTCCTTAAACTTCTCAGCCTTCGTCTTGCAAATTATTGCAAACTCGTTACACTCCTCAACCTTCCCTTCCCAAAGGAACATCGATCTTATAGGAAAGATGTTTGCACAAGCTATGAGTTTCTTTTCCAGAAGGTGTCTTGCAATCTTCATAGCCTCATCAAAGTCCCTTGAGGTTATGTAAACAAATACAAACATGAATTGGTGTTATCGCCTGGTATTTTAAATTTTACTTTATTAAAACGACTGGTTGCCTAGCTCTCGCAACTACAAACTTTGCAGCCCTCCCCAATATTACCTCCTCAAGTAGTGATCTCCTCCTCATCCCCAAAACTATCATCTCAGCCTTAACCTCATCTGCAAAATCTACTATGTCCTCTCCAGGATTTTTACCCCTCACAAGTAGCTTTGTCTCCAAATCGACACCGTAATCCCTTGCAATCTCCCTAGCCCTCTCAAGGATTTCCTCACCCCTCTCAATATCCTCCATATCAGTCTCTTCTCCACCAAAGAGGGAATGTATAGCGTAAACCTTCTTTCTTCTAAGCTTCCCTTCCTCCAATGCAAATCTCAAAGCCCTAAAGCTCTGATCTGAACCGTCCAAACCAACAACTATGCTCATAAATTTGACATGTTTGAAAGTTTTATATACCCATTCTTCAACGTCTCGATATGGTGAAGGAGAAGGAACACATAAACGTAGCCATAATTGGACACGTAGATCATGGAAAAAGCACAATGATTGGTAGGATGATGTATGAGGCTGGATTGATACCAGAACACATAATTGAGCAGTATAAGAAGGAGGCTGAGCAGAAGGGTAAGGCTACGTTTGAATTTGCCTGGGTGATGGATAGGCTCAAAGAGGAGAGAGAAAGGGGTTTGACAATTGACGTTGCTCACAGGAAGATCGAGACTGAAAGATACATGATAACCATAATAGACTGCCCTGGACACAGAGACTTCATAAAGAACATGATAACTGGAACATCTCAAGCCGATGCTGCTATTCTTGTTGTAGATGTCGTTGAGGGTGTTCAGCCTCAGACAAAGGAACACACTTTCCTTGCAAGAACTCTTGGAATAAATCAGATGATAGTAGCTATAAACAAGATGGACAGGGTAAACTACGATCAGAAGAAGTATGAAGATGTCAAGAACCAGGTTTCAAAGCTACTGAAGCTTGTAGGTTACAAGATCGAGGAGATTCCCTTCATACCCACATCAGCATACTACGGTGACAACGTCTATAAGAGGAGTGAGAGGACTACATGGTATAAGGGACCTACGGTCTTTGAGGCTTTCGATCTCCTTAAGCCACCAGTCAAACTTGTTGACAAGCCTTTGAGGATCCCAGTTCAGGATGTCTATTCAATCAAGGGTGTTGGAACAGTTCCAGTTGGAAGGGTTGAAAGTGGAGTTCTGAAGGTTGGTGACAAGGTTGTGTTTGAGCCTCCAGGGATTGTTGGTGAAGTTAAGAGTATAGAGATGCATCACGAACCAATGCAAGAGGCTAGACCAGGAGACAACATAGGTTTCAACGTGAGGGGTGTTAGCAGGAAGGACTTGAGGAGAGGTGACGTAGCTGGACATCCCGACAATCCACCAACTGTCGTTAGGGACTTCACAGCCCAGATAATAGTCCTACAGCATCCAACCGCAATAACCGTTGGTTACACACCTGTCGTGCATGCACACACAGCCCAAGTTGCATGCAGATTTGTAGAGCTTCAAAAGAAGATCGATCCAAGGACAGGTGCAGTAAAAGAGGAGAGTCCTTCATTCCTAAAGACTGGTGACTCTGCAATTGTAAAGCTTGAACCAACTAGGCCTATGGTTATAGAGAAGGTCAAGGACATTCCACCGCTTGGAAGATTTGCGGTTAGAGACATGGGTATGACGATTGCAGCTGGGATGGTAATAGATTTGACTCCAAGAAAATAACTATTTTTTGGTGATTTCATGCCAGTCAAAGGTCCAAAGGCTAGGATAAGACTTTCTGGTTTAAATCCAAGAGATTTAGACAGAATATGTCAACAGATAAAGGAGATTGCAAATAAGACTGGTGTTGCAATGAGTGGTCCCATCCCACTACCAACAAAGAGACTCGTTATTCCAGTTAGGAAGGCACCAGATGGTGAAGGAAGTGAAACTTACGATCACTGGGAGATGAGAATTCACAAGAGGTTGATCGACATAGCAGCTGATGAGAGGGCATTAAGACAGATAATGAGGATTCAGGTTCCAAAGGATGTGAACATTGAAATTGTCTTAGAGAGCTAATTCATGCTTCTTAAGGTTACCTTTTTGGGAACTTCTGGCACAATTCCATCCCCAAACAGAAATCCTTCCTCAATTTTTATACAATTTGAAGGAACAAGGTTACTTTTTGACTGTGGTGAGGGGACTCAGAGACAGATGATGATTGCAAAGACTGGATTTAAGATTGACAGCGTATTCATAACCCACCTACACACAGATCACTTCATAGGGTTGTTTGGATTGATAGAGACAATGTCACTCAATGAGAGGAATGAGAGGTTGAGAATCTTTGTTCCTGAGGAGGAGGTTGGATTTTTAAGATCTCTCTTCAAAATGTTTGGTTATCAAAACTTAAGTTACTCGATTGAGGTTTACGGATTGAAGGATGGGGATGAGGTTGATTTTGGCAAGTTTAAGGTTTTGGCATTCAAAACAGATCACATAGTTCCAAGTCTTGGATTTGCATTGATAGAGAAGGAGAGACCTGGGAAGTTTGACAGAGCTAAAGCTGAAGCTTTGGGAATTCCACCTGGCCCACTTTATTCAAAGCTCGTTAAGGGGGAATCTGTGGAGTTGGATGGTAGGATAATTACACCAGACATGGTTGTAGGTCCTAAACGTAGGGGTAGGAAGGTTGTTTACACTGGAGATACGAGACCTACGGATAGAACTGTTGAGGTTGCAAGGGATGCAGATCTCCTGATACACGACTCATCCTTTACAAGTGATCTGATCGATTGGGCTGTAAAATCGAAGCATTCAACTGCAAGAGAGGCTGCAGAAGTTGCAAAGAGGGCAAATGTAAAGATTTTGGTTTTAACTCACATAAGTGCAAGATACAAGGATGTGAAGCCAATCTTAGATGAAGCCAAGTCTGTGTTTGAAAGTGTAATCGTTGCTGAGGATCTGATGAGTATAGATGTGAAGTATTCAAATTAAACCCATACAGAACTTCTCAAACTTCTCATGCTCAAGTAAATCCCTAGCACTCCCCTCAAATATAACCCTACCACTTATCAACATGTAAGCCTTGTCACTGATCTCCAAAGCCCTCTTTGCATTCTGTTCAACAAGGACAATTGTCAATCCAAGTTTATCCCTAAGATCAACTATCTTCTGAAATACAGTTTCAGCCAACTTGGGTGAGAGTTGAGCTGTAGGTTCATCCAACATTATTACATTCGCATTCTTAACCAAAGCCATAGCAATTGCCAAAAACTGCCTCTCACCACCACTTAAAGTTCCAGCCTTTCTGTTTGTATAATACTTGAGTTCAGGAAAGACATCCAACGCAACATCTATCCTCTCCCTAAGCTCTCTCTTGTCGAGTATGTATCCAGCAATCTTTAAATTTTCCATAACCGTAAGGTTCACGAACACGTTCTCAATCTGTGGTAGATAAGCTAAACCCAATTTGGCTTTTTCGTGTGGTGGAAAGTTTGTTATGTCCCTACCGTTAAGACTGACCTTCCCAGAATAAACTGTTGCAAGCCCAAATATTGCTTTAAGCAGTGTCGATTTTCCACTCCCATTTGGGCCAACTACCGTTGTAATCTTCCTCTTTGACATCTCAGCATTTATATCAAACAGTATGTGCAACTCCTTGTATCCTGCATTTAGATTCTCAATCTTGATCATTCAACCACCCCAAGATAAACCTCAACAACCTTTGGATCGTTCATGACTTCTTCTGGCTTTCCCTTGGATATAACTTCACCGTTTGCCATAACGTAAACGAAGTCAACGTAACCCATCACTATATCCAAACGATGCTCAACTATCAAGAATGTTATTCCCATCCTCTTCAAATCCAGGAACCTCTCAAGTATCTCGTGTGCCAAAGCTGGAGCAATTCCTGCAATGGGTTCATCTGTAATTATCATCTTTGGATTTGTCATCAAAGCCCTACCAACCTCCACAAGTTTTAGCTGACCACCACTGAGCTTATATGACTCCACATCCCAAAGATGATCTATCTTTAAGAATTCCAAAATCTTAAAAGCCTTCTCTACAACCTCCTCCTCCTTCTTAATCCAGGATGAGTGTTTCAAAGATAGCAGACCTTCAACGTTTTTTTCTGCAATGAGTAAATTTTCAAGGACTGTTAACCTCTTTAGGGGCTGTGGGATTTGAAAGGTTCTGACGATTCCCATTTCATAAACCTTGTTTGGTGGTAAACCTGTTATGTCTTTATCCAAAAAGTAAACCCTACCATCATCTGGCTTGTAAAATCCACATACGGTATTTATGAATGTTGTCTTTCCAGAACCGTTTGGTCCTATTATGAGTGTTAAGGTTTGCCCTTCCACATCAATGTTGACCTTATTGAGTGCCTTTAAACCATTAAAAAATTTTGAAAGTGAAATCGTTTTCAAAATCTTCATAACCTTCTAAGTGCGTATGCAACTGCAATCAATCCAACTATTGCAAATACTGCCTCAAATCCAGGAGTTGGAGTCTTTACAGGTGTAGTAGGTTTTGCTGGAGTTGTCACGGTAGTTGGGGTTGCAGTTGTTACGGGTGTTGTGGGTGTTACAGTTGTTACTGGTAACGAAGGTTTATATGTCCAGGAGATTGTTTTGTTTTTGAAGAGCCAAGTTCCCGCTTTATCCCACTCACAGTTTTGATTTACAAACCATATTGCATAGTCACCACTTGCCCTATCGTTCCACTCGTTCAGAGTTATGTAACCACTCACTGGATAAACTCCATACTCACCCTTACTGTATTTCTCCGTAACAACTGGTATCTTCTCAGCCATGGCATCTGGATCGTAGCTACCAGTCTCATTCAAAACTTCAACATAGCTCAAAGCGAGAACCCATGCTGCGTCGTAAGCGTTTAGGGCGTATTGGTATGGAGTTTCACCGTATCCCCTCTCCTTATACTTACTTGCAAGTTCATCGTATGCCTTACCCTTAGATTCGAAGAGTGTGCTGTAATGTCCAATCTTTATGACTTTATCGCAAACTTCTCCAATCTTCCCACTCTTTGCATTACCATCACTACCAAACCACATGACATTGAACAAAACAGAATCTGGCTTTGTTTGTGCGATCATTGTGTAAACCTCCTCGTAGCTGAAGGTAATCACAGCAACCTCCTCGGGCTTATACTTCTTCAATAGATCACTCACTGCACTCTCAAGTGTTGCTATGTAAGGTGTGAAGTCTGCTGGAGGAGGATCTGGATATTCAACAACCTCCCCAATCTCTATCCCTTCAAGCTTTGGCTCTATACACTCATACAATCCCCTACCCCATGCGTTCCCAATGTATGTTATCACTACTGCCTTTATCCCTACATCTTTCAACTCACTCGCAATCGCATCCGTCTGCAGATCATCTGTCCCAACAAACCTAAATATATACTTCTTCTCCTCTGGCTTCGTAAATCCTATTATGCTTGGTAGTGCAGTTGATGATGGTGATATTATTATTATCTTGTTCGAAGTCACAAACTCCTTTATGTTCTTCACCTCTCCACTTCCCATCGGTCCAATGATCAAGTTTATCCCTCTCCCATACAATGCCTGAACCTTGTCCAACGCTACCTTTGGATCTACCTTCGTATCCTCTGGATAAAACTTTACTACATAATCCATCCCATTCTCTTCAAAGTATTTGTTTATGTCCTCCTTCGCAATCTCAAGTGTGTTCTTTATGTCTGTCCCATAAGTCGTCAGTGGACCAGAGAGATCCACCAAAACTCCTATTGAGATCTCCTTCTCAGCAGAAGCCAAAGGTATCAATAGAACCAATGTTAACAACAACCATACCCTCTTCATATCCAAAACGGTGTTACACTTACTTATAAACTTTTTGAAAAATATTTATACCTATCTGGTATGCCAGATTCATGACAGTTGTTGAGGGGGCAATAATCTATGCAAACCTTGTAGTTCTCTTGGCTATGGGTTTGACACTCACATACATAACCACAGCTGTTCCAAACTTTGCTCAGGGTTCTTTTGCAGTCTTTGGATCTTACGTTGCATTGACACTCTTAAGGTTGTTCAAAATTCACCCCTATCACTCGATACCAGTATGTTTCATATTTGGAGGTTTACTTGGAGTTTTGACATACGTAACAATACTGAGACCCCTTATAAAAAAGGAGGCTTCAATAGTAACTCTGATGATTGCAACTTTGGCGTGGGATTTAATTCTTCTTGGTGTCATGGGTGCATACTCTGGATATCTGAGTCATGTAACAAAGAAGCCAGCGATTAAATACATTTTCACACCATACGACTTCACACTCCTTGGATTTCCAGCAATACTCTTTGTCTCAAGCCTAACCATCTTACTAACACTTCTAGGTCTCTTCATACTTCTATACAAGACTAAGTTTGGTGTCGCCTTGAGGGCTTCAATGGAGAATCCAGACTTGGCTGAGATAATGGGTATAAACGTTGAACACACGAGGTTATTCTCTTGGTTTCTTTCAGGCTCACTCTCAGGTATGGCTGGATGTCTATTACCGTTCAAGCAGGAGATAGTTCCTGGAACTGGAGCAATAATAATTGTAACAATATTTGCTGCGAGCATAGTTGGGGGTTTGAGTAGTGTCGTTGGTGCGTTACTTGGAGGTTACATCGTAGGTATATCTGAGAGTCTGATAACTTACGAACTCTCCCTGATCTTTGGAGCTGAAGTTTTGGTTTACAGTAAGGTTGTATCTCTAATTATACTCGTGGTAACCCTACTGATAATTCCAAAGGGTCTTGTTAGTTTGAGGTGGAGGAAATGGCTTGGGAGCATATCCTGACTGAGATACTCCTATGGTTTGGATTGTATTCAATAGTCGCAATAAGCTTGAACATTGAATACGGATACGCAGGAATACCAAACTTTGGAAGGGCTTTGGCAGTCTTAATTGGTGCAATTGCAGTTGGAGGTATCACAAACAGGATACTGATTGCAATCTTCAATGTGACTGGTAGCTTTGCTGTTGCAAGTGGAATCGTTAAAACTACTGTCAACGAGATTGTGGCAAACAATCCAATCTTTGGAATTTCCCTCATGTTAATCTCTCTGGTGATAGCTGGAATTTTGGGTGTAATTGTTGGTGCAATCTTCATACTTCCAAGTGCAAAGCTCTCCGAGGATTACCTTGCAATCACACTGTTGGCAATAAGTGAGGTAGCATTCATGGTTAGCTACTACAATCCAGAGATAATAGGTGGATACTATGGTGTTTCAACTCCAGACTTTTTTGCTTTTGTCTCTGGTGAATACAGGGTTTTTGTCTTCATGGGAGTTATACTATTCGTTGCATTGATTGTTTATCTGTTTGCTGAACGTCTTTTGAACACACCATACGGAAGGATACTGAAGGCTATGAGGGAGAACGAGGATGTTGTCAAATCATACGGTAGAGACATAATGTTTCTAAGGATAAAGACAGTTGCAATTGGTTCTGGAATTGCATCACTTGCAGGAGCATTATATTCAATGTTCACGGCAAACGTAATTGCAAGTTCATTCAGTAGGGTTGAGTGGACATTCTATCCATTCCTAATGATACTTCTGGGGGGATTGGGGAACAACAGGGGTGTTTTGATGGGTGTCCTTGCATTTGTAGTTGCAAAGGTTCTCTTAACTACATACAAGTATGAGATAAGTGCTGCTTTAAATTTGCCATTTGAAGCTGTATGGCTTGAATACATCCTATTTGGAGTTGTAGCAATTTTGATACTTTACTACAAGCCAGAGGGTTTAATAAAGGAAAAGCCAATAGTTACAAAGCCTATAAGGGAGAGAAAGAGTTTTAAATAATTCTCAAATTGCAAGATCATGAAGGTTAGGGATGTGATGACGAGAGATGTTATATACGTTGAACTCCCAAGCACGAGAGATGTTGTCCTTGAAGTTTTGAAGAAGCATGGAATTTCTTCAGTTCCAGTTTTGAAGGATGGTAAACTTGTTGGAATTGTTACAGTTAAGGATCTACTCAGGAAGGTTGAGGAGGATCAGCTTGCACTCCTCATGACGGAGAATCCCGTAACTGTAACACCAAACGATGATATAAAGAAAGTTGTTAATATACTCTTGAAAAAACCATTTAGGAGGCTTCCAGTTATTAGAAGGGGAAAACTTGTAGGTTTTTTGACAGTCAGAGACATAATAAAGAAGATAGCTGAGATGAACATAGATAAACCAATCGTAGATTATATGTGCAAGAACGTCGTGAGTGTTTGGGATGGCATGCCCTTGAACGTTGCGGGTGAAATCATGAGGTTGAGTGGTTCCGAGCTTTGTCCAGTTTTGGATGAGGATGCAAGATTGGTTGGTCTTGTGGATGAGAAGATAATGCTTACGGAGAGTTTAATTGAGGAGTTCATAGAGAAGACTCAGTTCTCCTCATCAAGTGATGTCGATGACGTTTGGAGTTGGGAGAGTGTTAGGGATCACGTCGTTAAGTTCTTTGAGATAAGTGTCCTAAGATTGCCAAGAGAACCTGTTAGGAAATTTATGAAGATGCCAGTATATGTTTATCCTCAGATGAGTGTTTCAAGATGTGCAAGGGAGATGATTAGGAACGACATAGATCACATACCAGTTCTCGATCACATGGACAGGATATGTGGAATTGTAAAGGATAAGGGACTCATAAGGGTGCTCGTTGAGCTATGATAGCTGGAGTTGGACCTGCTTTGATAGACTACATACACCTGATAGACGAGTATCCAGAGAGGGGGGGGAATACCATTGTCATTTGGACTAAGAAGTTTGCAGGTGGGGCTGGGGCAAACGTAATATACGGTTTGTCAAGGTATGGGATTGAATGCTCATTTTACTCAACCATAGGTAGGGATGAGGATGCTGAGTTCTTCAGGAGGAGTATGGAGGGGGTTTACCTAAAGCTCAAGGTTACTCATGAGAGGACTGGTAGGGTGGACATATACGTTGACAGACAAGGTGAAAGGACATTCTTCGTCCATCCAAACGCATCTGGTATATTGAAGCTTGACATGGATTGTGGAGACTTTGAGATGAACGATTACTTTTACCTGGATCCCTTCCCATCTAGGGAAAGTCTAAAGCTTCACATTGAAGTTGCAAGGAAGGCTAAGGAGTTTGGTAAGGAGGTAATCTTAAGCATGAGCTATCCATACGTCAAGATGGGATTTGAGAGTTTGAAGGAGCTACTAAGATACACCGATATTGTAATTACATCGAAGGCTGAGTTTGATCTACTTGATGTTGAAATTGAGGATGTTTTAAAATTTGTTGATCTGTTCGTTTTGACAATGGGTAAAGATGGAGCTATGGCTTTGACTGGGAATTCTGAATTTTACCATCCAGCCTATAAAGTTAAGGTTGTAGATACTACTGGAGCTGGAGATTCCTTTGCGGTTGGATTCCTATACTGCTATCTGAAGGGCTACGATGTTGAAACTTGTTTGAAGATTGGAAACTTCGTTGCTGGTTACAACGTTCAAAAATACGGTGCAAGGAACATCCCAAGCTTAAATGAAGTTGAATGTGAGATAAGTCATAATGACAAAGATGTATGAGTGTTTCAATCCCAAAAGTGCATTTCCCTCACCAATCTGACCAGCCACAATTCCCGAGAGTGCACCAACGATTAGGGATATCTGAAAGAAGGTGTTCTTTATGTCTTCAACATCAAAGTATACGACAATCCCACCAAAACTACCACTAACGTTTGTAAAAGGTTTGAAGAAGTTTGTTAAGATCATGTAAGAAGTTATTAGGAATATTGCTATGCACATGTATATGATTATTGTGTATAGTATCGTGCTACTCCTCATCTTCTTCTTGAATGCAACCTCGGAATCAGCATACCTTGCAACAACGTTGAATGCATCCTTTATTGTTGGAGCGGTTTCCAAAGCTTTAACTACAACAGGAATAACCTTTGAAAGGATTTCACTCTTAACTCTCAATCCAAACCTGACAAAAGCTCTTGGAATCAAGACACCCCACTCTATCTCCCTCCTCGTTACAGTTATCTCCCTCGTAAGCAAACCCATCTCAGTCTGTGACAAAACCCTCAAGCCTTCAAGTATAGTTAATCCAGCCTCATTTAGCATTGCAAGCTCAAAAAATACACTTGGAATTTGCTCCTCAAACTTCCTCAGAATTCTCTCCTTCATCTCAACTATCACAACCATTGGGATTGTGAATATGGAGAGTGTTATTAGAAGTGTGTATTCAAGTTTCAGAAATTTAAACAGAAGGAGGAATGCAATAATACTCGATAAGGTTATGTGAAACGATACAATCCTAAGTTCGAGTGCATGAACCCTCTCAACGAATGGGTGCAGTATGAACTTGATGAGTTTGTTCTTGACAATCTTCGATCTCTCAATCTTGAACGTATCCCTACTCCCCTCAACAACGTTTGCCTTTACAAGCTCAAACCTCCTCTCATACTCCTCAAGCCTAACCTTTGGCATTGGCATCATTGACCTCAACAACCAGATGAACATTAACGTTGCAAGGGGTAGCATGAGAATCGTTCCAAACTTGTAAATCTCAAACATGGTTGTTCCCATAAACCTCATGACTGTTAGAACTATGAGTAGGAAGAGTGGAAAGACTACGAATATGGATATGTAAACCTCAGCCATCATTCCCAAAAAGTCTATGAAAGACTCAAATGTTCTCTCCCTCTCCTCGGCAAGCTCTTCAGACTTCCTTCTCAAAAATTCTGATAACTTCCCACCACCTTCAAGTATGAATATCATGTTGTCGAGGAAGGATGCAAGCTGAGGAGAGGGGGTTGTATCTCTGACAAACCTCATACCGTCATACACATTCTTCTTGAATATCTCCGTCATCTCAACAACCATCATAAACTCCCTGCTCAACTCACCAAATATTTGCCTAGACTCAGCTATCGTCCTTATCATCTCTTGAATTGGTGTCCCACCAACCGCCATTCCGTACATCATGTTTATTGCGTGTGGTAAATAGAGTTCTATCTCACCCTTCCTCCTACTTGCAACGAAGAATGGATAGGAGAGTATTATGTAGTTTGTAAGTTTGTAGGCTATGTATCCAGAGATTATGGATGTGAGTGGATAAATCATCTTTACAACGTTGTAGTGGGATAGGATGTAGTTGTAGAGAGGTGTGAAGCTTGCAACGTATAAAATCAAACTTGGAGGAATTAGAATGACTAAAACAACACCCAATGTCAAACCAACTGCAAAGGATAAGATAGAGTAGAAGTTTGCAATTGCAAATAGCTCCTGAGTTGTGAGTGGCAACCTTGAAGAAAGTATAGCCCTATCAACATCCTTATACTTACCCCTATCCTTGATTATCTTGAAAGTCCACCTCCTCACAAGCACCTTTGGAACGTAAATACCTGTCATCTCAGACTCTCAAAAGCCCTCTCAGGATTCCTGTAATACATCTGTATGTGCCTTGTAACTTCCCTGTAATCCCTAACGTTCCTCCTATACATCAACTCCAAAAACTCCCTCCTCCTTCTCAACTCCTCTATCACATCCATAACATCCACACCCTGCATTGTTGCAATCTTCTCAATCTTCTTTGAATCTGCAAGTTGAATGTAGCTGTCACTTGCTGGATCCCACTCAAATATCCTGTTTATCAGAAGCTCCTTTGTCTCAGGCTCCAAGCCAACAATCTCAACAATCTCCTTTATCCTCCTCTTCCTAACACCCCTCATAGTCCACATGAACTGAACTATTATCGAATCCAAAAACTGTATCATAACCCTTGGAACCTCCAATGGAGGGTTTTCGAGTCTGTATATCAACTGATTGACATCTCCAGCATGAAAAGTTGAATAGCTTGCATGTCCAGTTGACATTGCTTGAAACAGTGTTAAGGCTTCCCTACCCCTAACCTCTCCAACAACGATGTAATCTGGTCTCTGTCTCAAGGCTGCTCTAAGAAGTTCATACATATCTATCTCCTGTCCCTCGACACCTGTCCTAGTAACCTGAGCTATCCAGTTTTCATGGTGCAACTGTATCTCTCTTGTATCCTCAATTGAAACAACCTTAGCTTCTGGTGGTAGAAACATGAGGAGTGCGTTTAGGGTTGTAGTCTTTCCTGATGCTGTTTCACCTATAACCATGAAGTTCATCCTGTTTTCAATTAGTAACCAGTAGTAAGCCAGGAGTCCCGAGTTGAATGTCCCATAACTCATCAGATCAATTGGTGTAAATGGTATTGATCTAAACCTCCTTATGGTGAATGAGGAACCTCTCGTAGAGACATCCATCCCGTAAGTAATCTGAATTCTGCTTCCATCTGGTAGAGTTGCATCTACAAGTGGGTTTGCATAGGATACGTGTTTACCAGACTTCTGTCCTAGGAGAAGGACAAGACTGTCAAGCTCATCTCGATTGAAAGAGATGTTTGTCCTCATACTTCCATGCTTTCTGTGAAAGACGTATATGGGTATGTTGTATCCATCACACGATATGTCCTCAAGGTTTGGATCTATGAGGAAAGGATCTATGGCTCCAAATCCAAAGAAGTCTCTCATCAAATAGTATAGCATCTTCATTGTCAATTCAGACTTTATCTTCAATCCGTATTCGTCTATTATCTCATTCAAAACCAAAAATACAAGTTTAACCTTCTCCTCCTCACTCAACCCAATCTCTTTCAAAACTATCTTCTTTCTCAAATCGTCAAATATCAGACTGAGTATTTCAAGCTCATTCCTTGCAATCTGAGGCTCCAATATCCAGTAAATCTTTTCAAGAGTTTTAACGTTCCTCCTTATTTGAACCAAAGAGAAGTTTGGGACAATCCAATACTCATCTATCACATCGTAACCCTCTGGAACACTAACGTCAAGTATTGGAATGTTTACCTTCTCATACATCTCAAGGAGCTTTTGGTAGTGCATGGGTATCATTGAGAGTTGTATGCTGGGAAGGTCAAAAGACTTTCGAAAGACTTTTCAAATAGAACTGAAACTATCTTGGATGAAAGATATCCTTGCAAAGGCTAGGGAGATTGCTGAAGTAATTAGGAGGGAGGGGTTTGTTAAGATTGTTACACACATAGATGCCGATGGCATAACGTCTGGTGCGATTGCATTTGAAAGTCTCAGGAGGGCTGGAATAGATTGTGAAATAGAGTTTTTGAAGAAGTTGGATGTTGATGTGATTGGAGATGAATTTGTTTGGTTCACAGACTTGGGAAGTGGTTGTATAAGGGAAATTGTCAGATCTGGGTTGAGATGTGTAATAACGGATCATCACGTTCCCGATGGTTACTACAAGAACCAGTTAAATCCTCACGATTTTGGATACGATGGAAGTTACGATTTGAGTGGTTCGGGTGCAACCTATCTTGTTTCAAAGTTTCTAAATCCTGTGAATCACACAGACCTCATCCAGCTTGCGATAGTTGGTGCTGTTGGTGATCTTCAAGATTCTAGGGAATGCAAACTTGTAGGATTGAATGAGGTTTTAGTCAATGAGGGTGTTACATACGGATTTTTAGATGTTGAGAGGGATTTGAGGTTCTTTGGTAAGCAGACAAGACCTGTCTTCAAGATGTTGGAATACAACTTCGATCCATACATACCTGGAGTCAGTGGGAGTGAAAGGGGTTCGATAGATCTGTTGAAGAGGTTGAGGATACCTCTAAAGTTTGAAGATTGGAGGAGATGGATAGATCTGGAAATAGATGAAAGGAGGGCGATAGTCTCTGAGCTTGTAAGGATATGCATTAGGAACAAGTATCCAATAGATTACATAAGGAGGTTGGTTGGGGAGTGCTACATACTTAAGAAGCAAGCTGAGGGAACTGAGCTTAGAGATGCAACTGAACTTTCAACACTCCTAAATGCTACAGCAAGATACAACAAGGCTGAGATAGGTTTGAAAGTTTGTCTTGGAATTTTGGATGGAGATTTGGACTGGGCTTTTAGGAAGGCAAGGGGACTGTTACAGATGCATAGGAGGAATCTTTCTGAGGGTATAAAGTTGGCTTTGAGTAGGATGGAAGAGCTTGAGAACATTCAGTTCTTCCATGCCAGAGATGAGATAATCGATACGATAGTTGGTATAGTGGCTGGTATGTGTTACAGTAGAGTGAATCTTGAAAAACCCATAGTTGCATTTGCAAACTGTGATGAGGGTGTTAAGGTTTCTGCAAGGGCTACACAGAGATTGGTTGATGGTGGTGTGGATCTTGCAAAGGCTATCAGGTTGGCTTGTGAGAGAGTTGGGGGGAGTGGGGGAGGTCACAAGATTGCAGCTGGTGCGGTTATACCGAGGGGAAAGGAGAATGAATTTCTTGATGAGTTCAACAGGATTATAGGTGAACAGATTAGGAATGGGGCCGGTGGGATTTGAACCCACGACCAGCGGGTCTCTTCGGTCAGAGCTCCAACGGGTCATCACAACTCAGCAGACCCATTGGTCATCACACCGCTGGAGCCCGCCGCGCTTCCTGGCTACGCCACGACCCCTCAACAGTATGTATCATCCTCAAAATATAACGGTTACGCCTTGGGGAGTTAGTTGAAAACAGTGTTTAACGCTATGTTGTAAAGTATACTTTTTATTTCTACGTTGATCTGTGTTACAGGTAGTTTTAGCTGTCACATTCCGATTGAGAGGAGTGTTAATTTCAGTGACGCCCATTTATTTAATAAGAGCTTTTTTGAGGATTTAACATGTAATTTACCTGAAGCTAAAGTTTACTCTATTTCAAGTTTGACAATTAAAGTTCCAAATGCATACTTATCAGTCGGAGTCGGGGATCTCTATCTTCCCTTCATCTATCTCCCTGATTATCTCCTTGGGATGTTTTCCCTCAACAGTCATACCCATTGAAACGCATGTGCCTAAAACTTCTTTTACTGCCGACTTCATTGAGTAGCTGAGCATCTGCTTCTTCTTTATCCTTGCAATCTTTATCACCTGATCAATAGTTAAGTTCCCAACATACTCATGCTTAGTCCTCTGTGAACCTTTCTCAATACCAAGCTCCTTCTTAACCAAAGCTGAAACTGGCGGGACTCCTACCTCTATCTCAAAACTCCTATCCTCCTTGACAATTATCTTAACTGGAACTGGTAATCCATCAAAATCCTTTGTAGCCTTGTTTATTGCATCTACAACTTGCTTCACATTTAAACCCAATGGACCTATAGCTGGACCTAAGGGGGGACCTGGTGTAGCCCTACCACCGGTAACCAGAACCTCTACAACCTGCATCTCAATCACCCCTCTCAATAACTCTTACATGATCAGCCTTAACGGTGATTGGAATGGGAACAACAGCCTCAATCAACTCTACAGTGATCTCGTTTTTTGATGCATCTATCCTCCTGACTATGGCATGTTCACCTTTAAATGGGCCAGCAATGATCTCAACCTTGTATCCCTCTTTAATCTGTTCGACAGCCCTCCTTGGTATTAGGAAATGTTCAACCTCCTTAAACGGTATCTCACCACCCAATATTCCCCTCGCATGTGGTATTCCAGTTATAGCTCTCTTAACGTTCTGAACATCCTTCGCTTCAACTATAACGTATCCCCTCAATTCCTTTGGAGAGAGTATAGAATAAACATCCAAATTATACTTCTTAACAGCCAATTCCATTAAATTTGCAACAATCCTCTCCTGATTCACAGTTGTCTTTACAGCAAAGAACCTACCCATAATATCACCTTAAAATCTTTGGAACGATCTCCATCATCACGTATATCAAAAATCCTATAAATCCAACTATGAACATGACAGCTATTGCAGTTTTTGTTGTCGTTGTAAATTCATCCAAGTCTGGTTTTCTTGCCATCTTCAGGACATTTATGTATTCCTTCGTTTTTTCATGTATCTGCATAAAATCAGCAACTTTTGTCAATATTTAAACGTTTCTCCTTCATATTCCAGATACATTAAAATTAACTCAATCTTGATCAATTAAATAATTTCCAGAATGGAAAAAAATATATATAGAACCAATATAGATAGTTATTATTGGGGGTGAATTGAAATGGAGGAGTTGAATGAGAAGGATGAAAGGATAGTCCAGCTACTGATAGAGTCCGGATTAAACAAAAACATTGCTAGAGTAATAGTCTATCTGTCTAAGGCCAAGGAGGCTATATCTAGAGAAATAGAGAGGGCAGCAAATCTTAGACAGCCAGAGGTTAGCCTTGCTATGAAGGAACTTAAGGAGAAGGGTTGGATAAAGGAGAGAGAGCTAAAGAAGAAGGGAAAGGGGAGACCTCTCAAGAGCTACAAGTTAACGATGGATTTAAAGGAGATTGCAAAGATGCTAATTGAAAAGAAGAGAGAGGAGATAAAGAAGATGGAGAAGGATTTGGAGGAGCTTGAGAGTCTTGTAGGTCTAAAGTGATCTTTTTTGTTTTTATTTTAGTTTTAGACTTGCCGTATGACAGTGAAAGGTAGTAGTATGATATCGATGAAAAGAGAAATTTAGAGCTAGAGAATCTAATGGTTTATTAATTTAAAGCTTTTGGATTAAGCAATTAAATCATGCGAAAATCTGCATCTAAAATTAACCCCTTTGAATCTTTGCATGCATACCTATTATTGAGTTGCTCAAATCCAAACCCCTTATCTCACAGTCCTCATCCACTATGCTTCTCAAAACCTTTGAATTCCTTAAAACAGAATTTTCAAAGATTACAGACTCACTCACATCTGAATTCTCAACAACACAACCCTTTCCTATGTATGCATAGGGTCCAACTATCGATCTACCTTCAACCCTTGCATTCTCATCGATGACAACTGGGGGTATCAACTTTGAATATCTACCTACCTCAGCACTCTCGTCAACGTAATGCTCCATGTAAAATCTCAAAGCTTCCAGATAGGAGTCTGCATTCCCAACATCGTGCCATATACCTGTGAATGGATACCCGTAAACTTCTGTCCTTTCACAAAGCCAAGACATGAAGTTTCCAAGGTTGTCACTGTGCATGTTGCTTGAAACGTATTCCTGAAGCAAACTTACAGCAGTTTTTGGTAGGGCATATATTGCAATTCCCACGAGCGTAGACTTTGGTTCCTTAGGCTTCTCATAAAACCTTACTATCCTCTCCCCCTCCATCTCCACACAACTGTATCTCTTAACCAACTCAAAATCTCCAATGTCGTATAGTCCAACAATACAGCAACCCTTCTCCCTGTAGTATTTTACAAATCCATCAAGATCAAATGAGAATATGTTATCCCCAGCAATGACGAGCATCTCATCATTCAAAACCTTTGAAACCTCAGCCAAAGCCCTAACTGCACCAAGCTTCTCCTCCTCCTTCGTAGTCTCTTCAACAATTAGATCAACATCCCTATCCCTAGCCCACCTCCTGAAGTCATCCTCAAACCTCCTGTTAGTTGAAACAAAAACCTTCCCAAACTTTGAAACCTTCTCATAAACGTGATCTATTATAGCCTTCTTTCCAACTGGTAAAAGAGGTTTTGCCTTTGTCATAGTAATTGGCCAGAGCCTTGTAGCATATCCACCGGCTAATATGACTACATTCATGACTCCGATAAGATGTAAAGTAATAAAGCTTTCGATATTTTTCATTGAACATGTTAACATAACTTTCTTAAAGACACATGAACAGCTTACAGAATAGACTCCAGCATATAACTTGGCGTAAATTGAGCGGGAGAATATCTTTCTACTTGAAGGATCTAAAATTCAACTAAGCATCTTTTTCCAAAATCTTTCATGCTTAAATTCCAAATTAATTTAGAGCTTATCTTTGACGACTCGTAGAATTCCTCTTTGTGTATCATTAAAATTAACTCGTTCCTCTCAACGTCAATAATCTTTATTTTTTTAGCACCTTATTCCTTTCAAATCTTCAGTTCTTATGTTTATTTTTAGACTTTAAAATTTTTGGTTATGTTATCACGTCCCTTTTTCATCAAAATCTTATAACGGTCAACTTAATATAGTCATCAAGACATCTAACTTTGATGAGATGTGTGATATGTGGGAGAGAGGCTTTGATTGATGGGATGTGTCTGGATTGCTATCGAGAGAGGAGAAAACTCTCAAACTTAGATGAGATAATCGAACTTGTTAGATGTCCAAAGTGTGGTTACTTTAAGGTGGGTAGGTGGAGAGATGTTGATTTCGATTCCGCTCTGTTTGAGGTTGTCGTTAGTAAGATTGAAGTTCATCCAATGTTTGACGTAGATTTTATTGACATAGAACCTACAACGCTTGATAGATTTGTTGTAAAGGTATTTGGTAATGTTTGTGGTTACGAAGTGGTGGATGAGAATTTTGTGAATGTTAGGATTCGTAGCATGACTTGTGAGAGGTGTAGGAGGATTCGTGGTGGTTACTATGAAGCAATTGTCCAGTTGAGAGCTGAAAATAGAGAAATTGAAGATGAGGAGGTTAATGTTGTTAAGGGTATAATAGATGGGATACTTGAGAGGGAGAGGGAAAATCAGAGGGCATTCTTGAGCAAGGTTGTTGAGAGGAAAAAGGGATATGACTTCTACTTTGGTGATAAGAATCTGGGTAGGAAGGTTTCCAGGGAGATTGCAAGGGTGTTGGGTGGTAAGATAACTGAGAGCAGGAAGTTGCATACAAGGATCGATGGGAGAAATGTTTACAGATACACGTTTGCGGTTAAGTTACCTTGTTACAGAGTTGGGGATGTTGTTGCTGAGGGGGATAGGTTATGTCTCGTAACGGGATATGGGAAGGGAATATCAATTGAAGACGGTAGAGTTGTGAATCTTAAGAATCCAAGGGTTATTAGGAGGAAAGAGGAGCTTGAGAAGGGGGTTGTAATAAACTGTGATGAGTTTGTTGCAGAAGTTGTTAGTGAGAATGGTATTTTTCACGCTGTAAAATCCAAGGGTGTCTCAGTTGGTGATGAAGTTTACGTAATTGAACACGATTCGAAGTGTTACGTTTTAAAGATATGAAGGCTGTTAGGGTTCAAAGGTTGAAGGCTGAAGATGTCAGGAGGTTTGCTGAGAGGATTGGAGCAAAGGATAGAAGTAGGCTTGTGGTTTGTAAAGGGGAATATGTAGAGATTCCGATTTTGGATGGGTTTGAGAGGTTCTTTGAGGGTTATGATATTGTTGAACAGGAAAATCCGCTATTTGCAAGGAAAAATGATCTTTTTGAGATTTTGAAGGATGAAATTCCAAGGGATCTCTGGGATTTGATTCCAAGGAGGTATAAGATTATAGGTGATGTTGTGATGATCAAGATACCTGAAGAGCTTGAGGAATACAAGAAAAAGGTTGGAGAAGCCATACTGAGAATTCACAAGAGGTGCAAGTCTGTCTGGAGAGATCTTGGTAGGGAGGGTATGATTAGAAAGCCAAAGGTTGAACTCATAGCTGGAAGTGGAAGTGAGACGATTCACAGGGAGAACGGATGTCTATTTAAGTTGGACGTCACAAAGGTGATGTTCAGCGTTGGAAATCAGGGAGAGAGAATGAGAATTGTGAACGTTGTTCAAGATGGTGAGGTAGTCTTGGACATGTTTGCTGGGATTGGATACTTCACAATTCCAATTGCAGTCCACACAAACGCAAGGAGAATATACTCGATTGAGATTAATCCAGAATCATACTTTTATTTAATTGAAAACATCAGGTTAAACCGTGTGAATAACGTGATTCCAATTTTGGGAGATTCTATGAACGTTACTCCAGAGGGTTTTGCCGACAGGGTTGTAATGGGTCACATATTCTGTCACGAGTTTTTACCGGTTGCAGTCAAATCTTTGAGATCCGACGGTTACATACACTATCACGAATCTGTCCCAGAGGTTGTGATTGATAGACCAATTGAGAGGATAAGGTCGGTTTGTGAGTCCTTGGGTAGGGAAGTGAGGATTGAGAACTTCAGGAAGGTGAAGAACTATTCACCTGGAGTCTTGCACGTTGTTGTGGATGCATACATTTACTGAAAATGATAAATACTTGAGGGATACATTCACTCATGGATTTTGGAGACGTCGTGATAAGAAGCTCAAACAGGATTGTCGATTATCTAAGGGCTTTACCAAAGGTTTTGGAGGAGCAGAGGGAGAAGTTTGAGGAGTTTGTTAAGATCTTGAAGGGTTCAAAGGCAATCCACATATACGGTGTTGGGAGGAGTGGTGCTGTTGCACTTTGCTTTGCGATAAGGTTGAAGCACTTTGAGAAGGTTCTTGGTTGCAAGGTTTGGTGGGTTGGGGATGTTGTTAGGGAAAAGATAAACGAAGGTGACACACTCATAGCCTTTTCAGGCTCTGGAGAGACTGCTGAGGTTTTGATTGTTGCTGAGAGGGCAAAGGTTGCGGGTGCAAGGGTTGTTGCCGTCACATCGTTTGAAGATTCAAGTCTGGCTAAGATATCGGATCTTGTTGTTGTTATACCTGGTGGGCTTGAGAAGGGGAAAGGTTGGAAGTATCTTGAAGCTCAGTTTGTTCAGAGGGAGTTTTACGGTGGTGGGGAGTTTGAACTACTTTCTTACGTGTTTCAGGAGGTTCTAATAAACTCCATAGGTGAATACTTTGGAATTCCAAAGGAGGTTGTCATAAAGGAGCATGAGAGGGATGTCATACAAAGAGGGTCATTCTAGTGATGTCTCTGATTGCTGGAGCCAAGCCCAAAACCAAAAGGACAAACTTTATGAAGTTTCTCATCTGGTAATTCTTCTCCCTCTCAACGATCCATATAACAATTAGAAATACGAAGAACTTTGTAGGTATGAGTATCCAACTTCCAAATTCCTCAATCAGTAACCTTGGGATTACGTGAAGTTCCCAGTAACTCAAATACTCCGTTCCGTAGAAGGTTGCACTTGCATCCAACATGTGTGAGAAGAAGACTGATAGACTCAAGATGTCAAATTTCATCATCTTTGATATTGGATAGAACAAAGATGTTAGAAGGATTGACATGAGTAGGGAGATTGGTAACACCTCCAAGTGAACTACCTTCAGATTCAGGGTGAGGTATGTTAGGGTTGATATTGATAGAATAACTCCAAAGGTTAGATGGGCTTTCCAGTATTGCTCTCCCTTCAACTTTAGAAAAATGAGGAGGGATGGGAATGTGACTCCAAAGACTACAACGTATATCATGGGGGACATGAGCATGTATGAGATTGGTGGACTTAGAAATCCTGCATCCTCAAAAACCCTAAGAAACGATCCAAACAGGATGAATGGGATGTTTGATATGAAGAACCTTTCATCAAATCTAAGAAGCTTTGAGAGGTATCTGTAAATCAGATAGACTGATATTATAAGTATCAAAGCCCATGTTACTGTGTTGACTGGATTGTATCCTGTTTTGTAAACTATCGAATCAATGTAATACTTCTTTATGAATTCCCAGATCATGAGGGAATTGGGTTACAATAAAAAAACTTACCTTTGATTCTTTGACATGAAGGTGAAGGATGCACCAAGGACATCCACATCCATAATAGTCAGATCCTCAGCAGGTGCAAGAGTCTCTCAGTCGAAGGATCCTCTGCTTGAGCTTATGAGGAGGCTTTTTAGGAAGGAGGAGGTTGCATTGAAGGCAGTCAGATTTGTGAATATGGTTGAGGAGAAGTCAAAGAGGGATCCGTTGAGGGTTGAAGATTGGGAGGAAATTGTTAAGGAGCTTGGGATGGCAAAATCTTCATTTTATGCAATGAGAAATAAACTTTTGGGTGCTGGGATGATATCGATAAGGAACGGGGAGTATAGGTTGTCTGGGATGTTCAGCAAGGATCTGGTTGATATGGCTAGGTGGTGGTGGGTTGTCATGTTGGGTTACGATGAAGATTCTCTTTAAACTGAAAAAAATTAAAGGGATATATCAACTTAAGGCAAAAGTTTATATATTAAACTTTTAAAATTTTTGCACAAAGTGGACAAATCATTCAAAGTAAATGGCTTTATATGGTATATTAACCAAAAATCTTTATAGATCAAGCTTTATAGGAAACAAACCCAAAAAGGAGGTGCTATGAGCGTTAAAGTAATATTTGGCGATGTCAGGAATATGAAAGAATTGGATGATAAATCTATTCAGCTTGTAGTATCTTCATCCCCATACTACAATGTTCCCTTCGATTTTCCTGGATTGTTTAAGGATTACAATGAATATCTGAAGTTAATTGAGGATGTTGGAAGAGAAATGTTCCGAGTATTAGAAAAGGGTAGAGTAGCGTGTTTCATCATTCAAGATGTTAGGATAGATGGTGAGCTATACTCAATAGTCGCAGACATCATAGAAATTATGAAAAAGATTGGATTAGATACGGAGATAAGATTATATGGCGAAAACCCGAAGGATTCATAAGGATAAGTAGGAGAAGTGGTGTATTAATTCAGCATCCTTATCCAATGTATTTCTATCCAGACAACATCTATGAAGAAATTGTAATATTTCAAAAGGGTAGACTGAAACAACAGCAGTTGTTGCTAATAGGTTAGATAGAAGTTGTGTATGTTATGAGATCGATTTAGAGCTAAAACCTATCATAGAGGAGAGACTGGTTAAAGTTAAAACCTTACATGATTTTGATAGGAACTATATCGAAATTGTCGTTAGGGATGATGCTAAAAGGTTAAGGACTCAGTTAAGGAAGGTTATCGAAGATAGGTTAAAGAATAAGTCAAAGTAGATCTAACTTTAGTTTACCAAAATAGACAGATCTATCTTCAGCAACTTTTGTAATTTGGATTTATGATCACAGAAAGTAAGCTTACCCCTAACCTTCCCTTCAATTTTTGCCTTTAATTTGTAAAGGTTTATCTGATGTGAGGTTTAAATATAATTTTTTTCCCTCTATCTTTGCAAGACCAACCTTTAAACCGACATTTAACTCAGGATTATGCACTACCCTCAACTTTAGTTTGTTTACTATGTCATCTAAATTATTCTCAATGGCTTTATGTTTAAAATATTCAAGTGCTAAATCAAAGCAACCAAGACAAAGGCTGAAATCAGCAACAGATAATCCTAAACTTTTCCTAAACTTTTACCTTTTATTAGTGAGGCATAATATGTTTTCTCCTTTCCACCTTGCTGCACTTCCTTTATAGTGTATAACTGAAAAAATCTATGTCAAAAATTTTAAGCAAATCATCAAAAGACCCAATTGTTCCATCTTTCGGGATTTATTCTTCTTATAGTTCTCTCCAGATGGTAACCTTTTATGTTAAACTTAAATACAAATCCCTTATCATCCAAACTCACATCAACATAAACTCTTCAGATTCTACCCAACTAAGTTTATATGAAGTCTTACCATACTACTCTGGTGGAATTAGTCTTTCTACTGTTAATGGTTCTGGCGTTGTCAACCTATTGAACAGGTGTTTTTATTCTTCTAGAACTATCGGTTGGCACCTTATAACCCTAATTAGTTCATTTTTAATTTCAAGAGAAGCTGCAAAATATAAATGTATCCACAGGATAACGCCCAACCCAATTAACTTAAAAGCATGTAGATTATTAATCAGAAAAAAGTTACCAAATCTTTCCAGGATGCGACTAAAGAATTTAAAGCACAAGGTCAATTTTTCAAACGCTCAAAACTTAACATCTTTCCCAGTCAGCCTCAAAAAATTCTCCAAAACTCCTAACTCCTCCTCAACTCCTCATACTTCCTCCTAACCTCCTCAGTCAAATCTTCATCAAGCTCTCCCTTAAAGAAATCAATCCTTGCAGCAATTGCAAGCTTTGAAGCCATGAACCTAGCCATCTTCCCCCTCTTCTTCCTCGGTAGATTCCTTATAAACGGATGAAGGAATATTATACCATGCTTTGGTGTCCTAGCCTTCTTACCCCTCCTCATCCTTGCCAAAGCCTTGTATAGACTCTTCTCAGCACCCAATATCTGTATCTTACTACCTGGCAAAAATGCCAATCTCTCCAAGCTTCCAGCCTTCTCAAGCAACCTGGCTGTAATTAGGGAACCGACAATTTCGGAGAGGTTTGGAGCAATCTTCGTAACAATCTCCTCTATCTCCCTCTCTATCCTCCTCCTCAAAGATTTCAATCCTTCAATTGACCTCTCAAACTCATCAGTCACATCGCTAATCTTTACCTCCTCAACATCCCTCAACTTCTCCTCAAGCATGTTTATGGACTCGTTGAGCTTATCCAAAGCCTTCAAAAGTAGTATGGCATACCTGTCTTCCCTCTTAAGTTCCCTCTCAATCTCCTCCTCAGTGACAGATATTGCAACCTTTCTGAGTGCCTTATAGTAATCTTCAATAGATTTAAAGACTTTCAATCCAACATCTGGAAGGTTGAAGGGTAGAGGTTCTGAATTTTCAGATTCTCTAAAGGCCCTAATGAAATCCAATCTCTCAACAACGAATCTCCCATCCTCCTCTCTAACGTTACCAAACCAAGTCCTCCACATGGCCATCCCTAAATCTTGCACACAACCTTTCTACCATTCCTATCTATACCGTAAATCTCCCCTCCAATCTTTAGAGGTGTAACTATCTCACCCCTGGCATCCTTCAAATCCCTTATCCTCCTAACATCTACAATCTCAAAATCCTCAATCTCAACAGCCAAAAACTCAACATCATCCACAACCTCACACTCCTTATCCCTCAACATCACGGGCATGAGGTTGTATGAATCCCCAACCCAAACTCCCCTCTCCTCACCGTATAGTATCTCCTGAAGAACCCTACTGAAGAA
>Ga0190367_1000281_pt1 | contig 38597 bp, 39 predicted proteins | sample 4872181011_MG_FD_171838 | JGI IMG/M metagenome (GOLD analysis project Ga0190367, IMG submission 171838) | Hydrothermal vent microbial mat bacterial communities from Southern Trench, Guaymas Basin, Mexico - 4872-18-10-11_MG | ecosystem: Environmental > Aquatic > Marine > Hydrothermal vents >... | reverse complement strand
GAGAAAGATGTTTCACAAGCCTTATGCTTGGTCCCTTCCTTGGTTTAGAGTAGGAGGTGTAGCCAGCTAACGTGGTAGCTACCGCGTCAAACCCTATCTTCTCAGCGATTATACCCTCGTGTAACGTTGAGACATCGGCTAGTAAAATCACATCGTAAGATGCCTTCACCTTTTTAACAATGTCTTTTAAGCTTACCTTACCGGGCCTCCTCCTTTTAGTAGCATCTACTGCTACGATCTCCGCACCTGCCTCTATGACCTTGATAACGTCTCTTAATGTAGGAGTTATGTAGACAGAGTAATTCCTATAACGTCTCTTCACCAAGCCTATCACTGGAAGACCGACACATCTCTTTACTGTCCTTATGTTGTCTATCCCCTCGATTCTTACTCCCTTAGCACCTCCTATTTCAGCGGCTTTAGCCATGGCAAGAACGAACCTTCTTCTGAATAAATAAATCCTTCCGCACTGAATATAGAACTCAGGCTCGTCCGTGTTAACTTGACATGATACTATGAGCCCTCTTCTCAGCATTTCTAATACCTCGTTCATCGTTCATCTCTGAGAGGAGTGGTTTTAATAAAGTGTATAAGTTCCTCGAGGCTTGGAGAATGCTCTTTTGAGATATAGTATCCTGCTACTCCATTGGCTACGGTAAGCATGGTTTCGTAGTTAAACCCTAGTAGTAAGGAGTATATCACGCCAGCGTTAAAGGAATCGCCTGCACCTGTTGATCTAAGAGGAGTTACCTTGAATGAGGGAACCCTAATCCCTGACTTCTTAGGATCAAATACCTTAGAGTAGTAACTAGTATGTAGAATGAATACCATGTTCCACTCCTCTGAGGCCTTAGCCAATCCTTCATAAACCTTTCCACGTGAAAAAGATGTCTTTACCAAGACTTCAGCTTCTATCTCGTTTAGACCCAGGTAATCCACAAATCCTTTACTAAGCACGTTCCTTACTAGGCCATTGAGCTCCTTTATCCTGGGTCTTGGATCAGCTATATCAGCGAAAACTTTCCCCCTACCTTCCTCCTTAACTACCTTACATACTTCTTTAAAGAACTCGGTTCCATGCCTATTTCCTGCCCAGTTAAATATCCCTACGATATCCGCCTCCCTCAGCAGCTCTATGTCTCCTTCGCTAAGCCTATCTGGATGAAGATTAGCTAGTGATCCAGCGTATCCAAACATTACATTAGCCACATTATCTCCTATCTTTATCTCAAAGGATGTTGTTCTTGAAAGAGTCCCGGTAGTCTTAACATGTTCGAGATTTACAGAGGTCTTTCTAAAAAAGTATTTCATCAAGTGTAGTCCTAGCTCATCTGTCTCAACTATTAGATATGAGCCGATGCCTAACCTCGAGAGGACGGCCGCTGTGTTTGCAGCGTTGCCACCTCTCAGGATCTCCTGCTTTATGTCTTGTAAGCCCCCTCCACCTCTTTCAGCGTATTCCTTTATAATCTCTAACAATTCTTCTAACGTAAAGGGTGGGTATATTACCCTGTCAACGTAGAAATCAGGCATTAGAACTACTTTAAACTTTCCATGTACTGGAGCGCTTTCTTTCAATAGACTTACCGCCTTTATCCTTAATTCTTTTAAGGAGGTCATTAAAGTTAATTTAATTTTAAAAGGATATAAAAACTCTACTATGTAAGATTTATATAAAGATATAAACTACTAAACTTTGGTGAAGCGATGAGAAAAACCATCTTAACGATGTTCATACTGACTGCGTTTATAGGATCCCTGCTTATAATGCCTTGTACATTCTCGGAGGAAGTAGTTACTATAAGAATGGTTTACTGGCCTGGCCCTGAGGGGGAGGCTATCAGTAAGATAGTTGAAGACTGGAATAGGTACTATGCTGATCAGACAGGAGTTAGGGTTGAGATAGTATTCTTTAGCAGGGAAGTCTTCTGGGAGAAACAGACGAGCATACTATTGGCAGGCTCCTCTGAGATAGACATAGCCTTTACCTCAACCTATACTATTGGTCAGTACGCTCCCTACTTAGAGCCTTTAGATGAGTACTTCGCTGATAAGTCACTGTACCCATATACGTTAGACGTGTACTTCGAGTCAGCGCTAAACTCACTTAGGTATGAGGGAAAGCTCTACGGAATACCGATGGATGCTAGCCTTCACGTGCTCATCTATAGGAAAGACCTTATAGAGAAACCTCCCGAGACGTTTGATGAGTTAATAGAGCTAGCGAGGAAGTTCACTAAGAAGTATAACCCTGACTCACCTACAGAGTACGGTATAGGGTTACATGCTAAGAACATACTTTACAGCGCTATGATATGGCATAGCTTACTTGAGTCAGCAGGAGGCCATATATTCGAGAATGGGTTCAAACCTTCACTCACCACTGATGCAGCTAAGTTAGCAGCCTCACTCTACAGAAGGCTCATAGAGGAAGGGCTTGCTCCTGCTGAAGCACTTAACTGGGAATATCCTCAGCTCAATGCTGCCTTCCAGACAGGCAAGGTAGCTATGATAATACAATGGAACGCTGCTATAGGTGAGCTAAGTGATCCAGAGAAGTCTCCACTTGTATGGGATAAGGTAGGTGTAGCTCCTATACCTGGCGTAAAGTTACCCGACGGGACCGTGTTACATAGGTCATATGTCCATGTGCTATCCTTAAGCATAAATAAGGCATCTCACCATAAGAGGGAGGCGTTTAAGTTCCTAGCTTACCTAACAACTACTTCCGCAATGCTAAGGTATCTTCTTGAAGGAGGGTTCCCACCAATGAGAAGTGTTTTCGTACTACCTAAAGCTGTTGAAAAGAGATGGGAGATACCCTTCATATCAGAGATACTTGATAAGTACTCCTTCCCAGGTCTAAACATACCTGAGGCGTTCGCTATATACAACATATTGGCTAAGCATCTCTCGGCAGCTTGGTCAGGAGCCGTCTCAGTTGATGATGCGCTAAAAGCTGCTAATGACGAGATATACTCGCTTCTAAAGGAGAAAGGGTACTACGGTAGTTAAACATAAATAAATACTTCATTTTTTACTCTCTTCAGCGTGTGGTGACTTTTTTGTTTTCAAGCTTACTTGAGGATAGATACTTAAAATGGCTATTAGTGCTGCCTCTGATAATACTATTGTTAGTTATAACGATATTCCCTACACTTTACGCTTACTATATGAGCGTTCACAGGATAACCATAGAGACGTTCAGATCCCCTGTGTTCATAGGTCTTAAAAACTTCCTTATGGTTTTGCTAAGCGGAGAGTTCTGGTACTCACTGATCTTCACCATAATCTTCATGATATCAGCTACGAGCATAGAGTTGGCGTTGGGTTTAGCACTAGCCCTGCTCTTTCGCTCCAATATAAGAGGGAAGTCTATCATGATAGCCTTAATATTAACTCCTTTAGCTGTAGCCCCCGCTCTTTACGGACTAATGTTCAGACTCATGCTTGACCCTATAACTGGGGTCATTCCTGCGATGTTCAAGCTGATAGGGGTAAATATATCACCTCTAAGCACCCTGACCTCTACAGTGATAAGCCTCATAGTAATAGATGCCCTTCAATACACCCCTTTCGTTTTCCTGATACTTTTCGCAGCCCTCCATGCACTTCCCCTAGAGCCTGTTGAAGCCGCATTAGTTGACGGGGCCTCAAGTTGGCAGATAATAAGATATGTGACTTTACCTTTAATTAAACCAGCTGTAATTGTAGCGACCATCTTTAGGTTCATGGATTCGTTTAAAACATTTGATACGATCTATGTCATCACAGGTGGGGGTCCAGGAATCTCAACAAGTACTGTAACCATAAACGTTTACAAGCAAACGTTCCTTATGGGTAATTTTGGAACAGGGGCTGCTGCGACATTAATACTCTTTTACCTCTCCATGATGGCTATCACAGTGATTTATAAGGTAATGTACAGAAAAGGTGAGAGCTCTGAGAGGTAAATTCGTTAAAAAACTTCTAACGTACTTAGCCGCCATAACGGCTACTGTCATCATGTTCTTTCCAGTAGCTTACATAGCTCTTCTCTCCTTTAAACCCTACGCATCGATAATAATGAACCCTCTGGGAGTAGATAGGTTAACACTCTCAAACTACATTGAGGTCCTCTCGGCTCCAGGTTACTCCTTTACACAATACATAGTCAATAGTGTGATAATCTCTCTTGGAAGCACAGCTCTAGCCCTGGCTATAGCGTTCCCAGCCGCGTACAGCATTCAACGCTTCAAAACAGGCTCTACGAACCTAAGCTTTTACATATTATCCTTAAGGTTGTTACCTCCTATAATCTTTGCAGTCCCGCTTTACATACTTTATTCAATGTGGGGACTAATAGATACACACGTAGGTCTCATATTGCTGTATACCACCTTTAACATGCCTCTAACAATATTTGTCTTAATGAGCTTCATAGGGGAGCTACCGTTAGAGCTAGAGGAGTCAGCGTTGGTGGACGGCGCATCCAGACTAACTGTGCTCACCAGGATAGTCTTTCCATTAACCCTACCAGGCCTTGTGGCTGCATCAATATTACACTTCATGGCTTGCTGGAACGAGTTCTTATTTGCTCTAATTTTTACGTTAAAGAATGCACAAACGGTAACAGTAGGGGCCTCATTATACATAACGGCATGGCAGATAAAGTGGGGTCACATAGCGGCCGCTATCTCGCTTTCGGTGACGCCAACTATAATCTTCATATTATTAGTTCAGAGAAAGTTAGTCATAGGACTGACTATGGGCGCGTTAAGGGGTTAAAAACAGTTAAGTTTTTCCGCCTTTAACTTATTAACAGAGATAGCAGTGTAAGTAGTCCGAAAAGTATACAAAACTTATAGAATGAGAGGCAGCTTGCTAGTTTAAGTAGAAAGTCTATAGATAACATGCTTACTATGAACGACGAGATAAGAGAGATGAGAACCTGATATGACAATGTAAGGTTGAGTAAAGCCATTAAGGAAGCGCCCATTAGTGCAGGTATTCCCATTAGAAAAGAGAGCCTTAATGCCCTTCCCTGCTCTATCCCCATCAACAACAGGATGCTCACTGTTATTCCCGACCTAGATATTCCTGGTATAGCTGAGAAACCTTGAGCTATACCAGCCATCACTGCATGGAAAATAGTTACCTCTTTAAGCGTATTAAGCCCCTTACCTGCCTTTTTTATGAGAAACCCTGTTACAAGAAGTGAGAAACCTATTAATCCGTTTATGAACGCTCCTCCTTTTATAACATCGATAAGGAACATGTATATAGGCATGCCTACTACCCCTGTAATCGCTGTTGACATTATCAGAAACTTTTCCTCGGAACCAGGATTCAACCTTAAGGTATTTAGCAGTATGTTAACTATTTCGTCCCTAAACTTAATTAGAAGAGCTATTAAACTACCCATGTGAACAGCTAAGGAGTATGAGTAAGCTTCCTTAACATTTAAGGAGAGTAAATTAACGATAAATAGGGTTAGCTGGCCTGAGCTACTAACAGGGATCCATTCCAAGAGTCCTTGAAGCACACCTATTATAAGGGAATGAAGAATGTTCATCAAACTCAGTAATTTATCTTACCATGTTATTTTATGTGCTATTAAAATCCCAGACCTCCCTCCCCCCAGAAACCATACTTAGGGCTTTAATATCCGTGTTGTTGATAAAGACTACAGGAGGTTGATTTGCTCGGAGAGGGTATAGTTAGCTATATGCTAGGTTTATTGACAGGTGTAATTATCACATTCCTAAAGGACATACTATCCACGGAGTATAGGAAATGGAGAAGCAGAATTGAAAGAGTAGAGCAGATCAGGGAGGAACTTAAGGCCTCTGCGATATCCCTATGTAACACTTGGTACACCTTTGGAAAAGTAGAGACACCTTATCTAGATTTAAGGAGAGAAATCTTGGAAGCAATTAAGGAGATGCTAGAATATCTAAACTACTACGAGGCTTATGGGGGAAGGAAAAAAGCTGTCAGTAATATAAGAGAGATTTTACACAGGATAACAGACTTAACGTCAAAGGATAAGGAACTAACGGAGTATGAGTGGAGCATTAGGTATGGAGATGAAATGGATAAGGAATGTAAGAAGCTCTTAAAAGCCGTACGATCAGCTTAGCTTCTTCTCCCTATCCTCCCTCTTAACTATCTCATAACCTTTAAGTTTAAGCTCTATTATCTTACTCAAAGGTAAACCTGTCTCATCTCTAAGCCTCTCAAGTTCCTTAACTAATTCACCATCGAGAAGTATAGTTACCTGCTTCTTACCTTTACTCATCCAATCACCATATATTACATTAAACCTCATTATATTTAAGTGTAGTTCATTGTAAATGTAGGAGTAGTCATCCGATCACATTAGATAACTTAGGGTAATTCCCAGAACAATTTTACCTAAAATACCTTATAAGAATAAAGTAAGTATTAGTTAATTTAAGAGTGAAGCCTATGAGGGAGTATTCTGTAAGAGCGTTGGTGTATCATGTCTCTAGTGAGAAAATTAAAATGGGTATAAACTTCTTGGAAGATGCGGCTACTAGGTTAACTTCATTAAGAGACGAGTTGAAGAGTGAGTTTAATATTCTCTCAACGAGATTTGTCCTCCCTATTAGAGAATGGGATAAAGAGTTAGGTAAGCTAGCTAAGGTAGTAAGAGACAATGGTGTGGATTTTATAGCTGTTCCTCTTAAGGAGCCTAAGTCTGTAAGTGTGCTGGAGCTCCTCAGTACAGATCCAGGCGTTTTCACCTCTATTCCTTATGTACAGGAGAAAGAGAGAGAAATATTAAACGTTATTAGAGAGATTCCTGAGAAGATAGATTGGATAGCAACGTCCAGGTTCGGTGTGGCTTTTGGAGAGAGACTAACAACACCTTACTTTCCAGTAACTGCTAGTAATGAAGAAGGGGTATCAATAAGCCTTCTCTACGTAAATTATCTTGGAAATAGATCATGTGAGGGTAAAAAATTAAGTAAAATAGTTGATGAAACCATCAACGATGTTATAAGGGAAGTCGCTCAAGGTATGAGAGCTATCAAATGGAACACATCAATCATAGGTGTTGATCCTTCTCTCTCGCCATGGATGGAGGAGAGCGTGGCTGCATTCATAGAGAGGCAGACTAGAGTAACGTTTGGTCTCCCTGGAACCTTCTCTAAGATAAGAGAGATTAACGAGGAACTCTCAGAGGTTAGTGAGAGGATAACAGGGTACAATGAGGTAATGATACCCCTGGCTGAGGATAACAGGTTAAAAGAGCTTGCTAAGCTTGGCTCCTTAAGGTTTAGAGATTTAATACATCTAGTGGCTTCATGTGTTGTAGGTCTAGACATGGTTTACATACCTTCCAGCACTAGCGATGATATACTAAGAGGGGTTCTAAGAGATCTAAATAGCATTCAAAGACTGAAAAGGCGGAGCTTAGGGCTGAGAATAGGGCTAGTAGGTGCAGAGCCTGGAGAGGAGATACAACTAGGCAGGTTCGGCAACGTCCCTGTTATAGAACCCATAGATTAAAGGTCTAAATTCTATTAACTTTTCCTCGACTAATCTCTTAACTGTTTCCACGCGAATCACTATCTTTGTTTACTATATGTTCAAAGAAGGTAAATATAGGAATAAACCTTTGTATACTTGGGTGTATGACTATCGGAATACTAGAGATAAGATGGCATGGAAGAGGGGGACAGGGAGTAGTTACGGCTGCTCAACTTCTAGCTCTTGCAGCTACCTTAGAGGGGAAATATGGGGTTGCTATACCTTTTTTCGGTGCGGAGAGAAGAGGGGCTCCCGTCACGGCGTTTAACAGAATATCTGAGAGAAAGGTTAGAACTAGGAGTGATGTAGAGAGCCCTGATATGGTCGTCGTGGTAGATCCCTCCCTTTTAAAAATAGTAGAGGTAACTAAGGGTCTAAAGAAGGACGGGTTAATAGTTGTTAACAGTCCCCACGATCCATGCTTAAAGGGATATAGGGTAGCTTACTTAGATGCGACTAACATAGCTATGAAGCTGGGTCTCACGATAGCTGGAATACCCCTAGTTAACATGCCTACTTTAGGTGCCTTAGCTAAAGCCTCTGGAGTGGTCAGCTTAAAGAGCCTTGAGAGAGCCATAGAGGAGGGACTGGGTAAAAATGTTGATCTCAATATTAGGGCTGTGAGAAGAGGAGCTGAGGAGGTTAAGGTGATAAACCATGAGTAGTATTCATGTACCGGTGTCAAAGCCTAAAGTGGGTTCGCTAGGGAAAACCGGGGTATGGAGAAGTCTCAGACCTGTCATAAACTATAGTAAATGTACTAACTGTAAGCTATGCTGGCTTTACTGCCCTGAAGCCTCGATACTTATTGAAGATGAGAGGGTTACGATAGACTATGAGTATTGCAAGGGGTGTGGAGTATGCATCAACGTGTGTCCGGTGAGGGCAATATCCATGGTAAGAGAGGAGTTCTAAAGGTCCTCTCAGGAAATCATGCCGCTGCTTATGGAGCTAAGCTGTCAAGGCCTGATGTCATAGCTGCGTACCCTATAACTCCGCAAACACCGATAATAGAGAAGCTCTCTGAATTCGTAGAAAGTGGGGAGTTGGATGCACGTCTAATAAGGGTTGAGTCAGAGCACAGCGCGATGGCCGCTTCTATAGGAGCAGCCTCAGTTGGAGCAAGGACCTATACTGCTACTTCTTCTCAAGGACTTCTTTACATGTATGAGGTATGTTGGTGGGCAGTAGGGGCTAGATTACCAATAGTAATGGGGGTTGTGACAAGAGCTCTGGCACCTCCTTGGTCTATATGGAGCGATCATAATGACTTGTTAACGCTCAGAGATTCAGGATGGATCATCCTCTTTGCCTCTGACTCTCAAGAGATACTTGACATGACTATACAAGCGTATAAGATAGCGGAAAGCGTGTATCTTCCGGTTGTCATAGGCTGGGACGCGTTCCTTGCCTCCCACACGGTGGAGCCCGTTCTCATACCTGATCAGGAGATCGTAGATAAATTCTTGCCCAAAAAGAGGGGATGGCCACACGCGCTCAGCGTGGAAGACCCGTTCTCACTAGGTAACATAACCTTTCCAAGTGAATATATGGAGCTAAGATATGACATATGGAGATCAATGAACGACACTAGGGAGTTAATAAAGAGCGTTGATAAGCAATATGGACGAATTACAGGAAGAGAATACGGAGGGTTAGTTGAGAGATATCTATGTGATGACTCAGAGGCAGTGTTATTCGTTATGGGTTCATCCTCCGGAGATGCTATGGAGGCTGCAGAGATGTTAAGAAGAGAGGGGATTAAGGTTGGTGTGTGCAGGATAAGATCTGTCAGACCTTTCCCTGAGGAAGAGGTAGTGGAGCTAGCTGATAGAAGCAAGGTAATAGGCGTGTTTGATAGGGACGTTTCAATGGGAAGCAGGGGGATACTTGCTACGGAGATAATGGCCGCGTTAAAGTCAAAGGAAGTAGATACCCCTGTAGTAGAGTTCATAGGAGGTTTAGGCGGAAGAAACTTAAGCATTAATACCTTCAAGGAGGTCTTTAAACAAATGTATAAGGTTGAGAAGAAAAAACAGGGAATCAAGTGGGTTGGCTTAAAGGAGGTGAAAGTGTAAAATGTCGATAAATACCATTCCTAGAGAGGAGTTGTTACTTAAAGGAAATGCCTCCTGTCCTGGATGTGGAGCGACTCTAATACTTAGGTACATGCTTAAGGCTTTAGGTCCTAAAACCATGCTAGTTATACCTGCCTGCTGCACCTCCGTAATAGCAGGTCCTTACCCATGGACTGCTTTCAAAGTTCCAACATTGCACATAGCTTTCGCCGCTAGTGCGGCTGCGGGTTCAGGGATGGGCGAAGCATTAGAGAAGATGGGCATGAACGATGTTAACGTGGTTGTGTGGGCTGGGGATGGAGGTACCGTAGATATAGGAATTCAGGCTTTGAGCGGCGCGGCTGAGAGAGGACATAACATGATCTATGTCTGTTACGATAATGAGGCGTACATGAACACTGGAATTCAGAGATCCGGCTCAACCCCTTATGGAGCTTGGACTACAACAACGCCTAAAGGTAACAGAAGCTTGAAAAAAGATGTGCCTTCCATAGTAATGAGCCATAGGGTACCATACGTTGCTACGGTTAACCCAGCCTTCATTAATGACTTAATGAGTAAATTTAAGAAAGCTAGTAGGATTAGAGGGTTCAAGTACATTCACGCCTTATCTCCCTGTCCACCAGGCTGGAGATATGACTCAAGCCTAACAATTAAGGTAGCAAGGGAGGCCGTACTAACAGGTATGTGGATACTCTACGAGTGGGAAAATGGCGTTTTCAGACTCACAGGTCCCAGTAAAACACTTCTAGACAGGAGAAGGAGGAGACCTGTAGAAGAATACTTGAAACTACAAGGAAGGTTCAGACATCTAACGAGAGAAGAAGTAAAAAGAATACAGGAACAAGTAGATGAGAGTTGGAGAAGAATAGAAGAGATGTTAGAATCCCAAGAGAGCGAAGATAAACGTTAGTACATAGCTAAGCAGTAATCCGTCAAAAAGAAGAAGACCCTCCTTTACATTCCTATGAGTGATTTCTGAGAGTAATGTGAGTTTTTCCATATCTACGTATTTACCTTCATAAGATACCTCCCTAAAGAGGACCCTTGCTTCTTGTAGCTTACCCAAGGCTTCGCTAGCAGCCTCCTTAAGCTTGTTCAACAATGTTTTCCAGTCAGTATTGTATCCTATAGGTGTATAACCCACTTTAGGAACAATACCTGAGTATAGATGATTGTCCGTAGTAACTATCTCTCCATCCTTAAACCCCAATCCTAGCATATTCCCCCTAAGCCATTCATTGAGTCCCTTAACCATGTTATTTCCGTCTATGCTTGCAATAAAGTACCTCTCTTCCTTAAATTCTAAAGCTAAAAAAGACAAGCCTCCCGGACATATTTCAGGCTTGAAGGAGCTTAAATCTTTATGGGAAAAACCTACTTTTATAGCCTTATTAGCAGAGGAAATAGAAGAATATGATACAGCATTACCTAAGATACACTTAATCATATTATTATATAATATAGATCCTCTTACAGGCTTAGGATTAATGCCCTTATGATCCTCAGAATTATGGGCGTCAATTATTACAACTTTATGGTTTTTAAGGGATAGCTCCGTAAGAACCTCAAGAGGTATGTCTTCCATTCCTTTATTTCTTCTCGAAATTATACTTAGGATATGATTGGGGTGAAATACTAGAGAAAGACACGTGATATCATTAACCTTACTTCTTGAGATGTTTGTAAGGGATAACTCTTTCCATTCAGAAGCCTCATCTTCATTAAATATACATCTTAATACGTTATCTACATCTGAGCTTCTAACAAGATTCTCGCTATGATCACATACTCCCTTTGTGAACAATCCGACAAAACCTCTCTTACTAGAATAGCTCAGAAATTTATAGGGAAGTGATCCGCTACCTAAATCTCTAAAAAGCCCTGGGTGTATAGAAGAAACGATTAAAAGCCCTATAGTTCTCATCTCATTATCGGCAAACTTGTAAATAAAGACGGGAATCCTTTTATAAACGCTCAATAGTTCCAGTAAGTTCTCTAATTTTTCTCTCTCACCGGCCAGTATATATCTAATGAATGCCTTGAACATTTCTATGCCCTTTATTCCTAGTTTTTCATTAACTCTTTTATTTATTCTATAATAAATTACTAGCAACATAACTAGGTAAATAACAACGAATATACCAATAAAAATGTTTAATAAAAAACCTATACAAAGAGAAAGAAGCGGGTAAAAGCCCTGTAATAGTTTATTATCAGACATGTATAAGGAGGATAAAGACAGAGTAAAAATTACTGGAATTATACTTAAGGAAATACTATTACTAATCAAACTAAACATTATACTCCATATTATGAAGTATACACTTATCCCATAGAGCCTACGGGGAATGAATATTTTTCTCTCACCGATAGCTGCAGGAATTAACGTTAAGTATATTATGAGTATAGAGAGTGTTATCCCTTGCAAACTTAGTTTCGTAACATTAGTTAAATAAAGTAAATACCATATTAAAACTAAAACAAATATTCTTAAGGAAATATTTTTTGTACTAGGTAAGGAAAATATGTACTTATACGCGTTTATGAAGCCACTTAATCTCTCCGTCATATGCTCCTCATCTCTAAACCCGAATGTTTTGAAAGCTTTCCTACTAAGAGGTCATTACTTTTTAATTTATTTTGGAATAAGTTATATGTGCATCTTTTGTAATTTTTATTTTAATAACCAAAAAGATAGGAGTGAGTATTATAGGAAGCGGATTTGTAGCTAGAATACATGCTGAGGCTCTTAAAAAATGTTCCAGTGCTGCCGAAGAGTACCCTTGCCTTTTAGTACAGATGCTAAGAAACCTATTGATCTATGGTTAGAATAACTCTTATTCAACCTTGTTAAGTATCATCATAAATAAAAACACTTTTAATTTTTTAAATTATATTATAATAAAATTAAGTAATTCTTTTAAATATCAACAAAATATATATTTTAAAACTCAATAGCATAAAGTATATATTCAGGAAGGTAAAAAATAATTTGATGACTAGGAAAAAACTAGTACCGGTTTTAACACTGTTTATTGCCGCTCTTTTAATATTTCCAGTACCTATATTCTTGGGTTCTCCTGAACTAAAGAAAGTGACACTAACAATAGCCTCACCTGAGTGGTTACCCGGTAAGATCATAGAGGAACTTTCTAAGGAGAAATTCACGGAATATGCAAAACAGTACGGATATGATGTAGAGATAGTTTTTGATTATAGCCCATGGGGAACTTACTACCAAAGACTCAGCAGCGTGTTTGCAGCACGCAGCTCTGAAATAGATCTAGCCTTCTCTGACAGCCAATGGATAGGTGAGTTTTCAGAGGGGGGTCATATCATAAAGCTTAACGATTTCCTAGAGGCAAATCCTGAGGTGAAGAAGGCTTTAGTAGAGGATACTATGGAAAACGTACTTCTATACTACTTAGTCTATCCTAGAGCAGGGTTGAAGCCTGAGGATGCTCCTAAACTAATAGAGGAAGGAAAGGTAAACGTTTGGGGAATACCTGGTACTGCCGATGCCGCCTTAATATTCCATTACAGAAAGGATCTGTTCTCCCATCCTGAGGAGAGAGCCGCGTTCAAAGCCAAGTATGGATACGAGTTACCTCAGACTTATGAGGACTGGGCAAAAGTGGATTGGGTACAGGTTAGAGACTTCGCTGAGTTCTTCACACGTAAAAAGGGAGAGAAGCTAGCGGGCGAGGTCTTAGAGGATGATTTCTATGGAATAGTACTAAATAACGCTAGGGATTACGACTTCATCTCCTGCTTCTTCCTACCGATATTCTGGAGCTGGGGAGCTGAGCTGTGGAATGAGACTACGATGACCGCTGAGGGATACGTGAACAGCCCTCAGGCAAAGGAAGCCGCAAAGTTCTATATGGAACTGGTTAAATTCATGCCACCAGGTGCTCCCTCAATAGACTACGACGGGTTAATAACTATATTCACACAGGGAAGGGCTGCAATGACTGTGCTATGGGCATCCATGTCCGCGATATTCTTTGATCCCAAGGCGTCGAAAGTTTATGATAAAGTTGCTGAGGCGTTAATGCCTCATCATGATGGTGTTAGATACACGACCTTAGGAGGGCAGCCACTAGTAGTGTCCTCGTACAGCCGTAATAAGGAGGTCGCGTTCCTGTACCTGAAGTGGTATTACTCAGATACTATTCAGAAGGAACTTGCGCTAAAGCTTGGCTTTACAGCTAGGAAATCTATCTTAAATAGCGAGGAGTTCTTAAACTCTCATCCATGGACAAGAGCTTATGCTGATAACATAAAATATGCAAAGGACTTCTGGAACATACCGCTTTACTCTAAGCTACTTGAGGCTCAGCAGGAGGTACTCAATGCAATGGTAGCCGGACAGATATCTCCGGAGGAAGCTATGGACTTAATAGCTCAGCGTCACGAAGAGATACTCAGACAGGCAAGAAAGTAGAAAAACTAGTAAAGTGGGTATAAAATGGGTAATAAAAAATTATTTTTATTTTTTGTTGTTCCTGCTGTCGCTTATCTTTTCATATTAAATCTCTTTCCATTACTATGGGCATTAGGGCTCAGCTTTTTCAGATATAACTTGTTAACAGAGAGGGTACCTACATTCGTTGGGCTAGGGAACTACGGTACTATACTACTTGATCCAGCTGTTTGGACAAGAATGCAAATTACCGGTAAATTCATACTGATCTCTATACCTTTACAGTTCACTCTCGGTATTCTGATTGCTTTCCTGTTGTATAAGGAGCTATATGGTAGAAGACTGCTTTTAACGCTGTTTCTGATCCCAATGCTCATAGCTCCTGTAGCTTCTGCGCTCTTCTTCAGATATCTTTTAGATGCCAATTTTGGTCTTGTAAATTGGCTTCTCTCAGAGTTTTTTAACACAAAAATATACTGGTTAGGACTTGGTAAGGTTCCTGGGTTAGGTGTGGAATATGCTCTTCTCACAGTAGCTCTCGTTGAGACGTGGATCTGGACACCATTTATAACATTACTCGTTACCGCAGGTCTTTCCACAATCCCTCAGAGCGTTATTGAGCAGGCTAACATAGATGATATATCTTTCATAGACAGAGTGAGGTATATCGTATTTCCTTACATAAAGCCTATACTTGGTCTTGCCTTAATCTTAAGAGTAATGGATTCCTTTAAAACATTCGATACTATCTACGTACTCACAGCAGGAGGACCCGGTATTTCTACGGAGATAATTACCTTTTATATCTATAAGCTTGCGTTTCAGGGCTGGGATTTCGGCTCGGCCTCCGCACTTTCATTTGGAGTTTTAGTAATAATACTATACTTTACTACAATCTTCCTTAATTATTTCATATTTAGAGGTGGTGAGGAGCAATGAATGTAAATAAGCTTTTATGGACAATAATAGCGTTCATAATTGTAAATATTTATATATTTCCTGTATATTGGATATATCTTACTGCGTTTAAGGATAGAGCAACACTCTTTGAGTTACCTCCTAAGGTAATCTTCACCCCAGTATGGGACAATTTCGACGAACTTGTCAGATATGGTGCAATACAGGCAGTGTTAAACTCGGTTATAGTAACTGGGGTCAGCATAGCTATATCTTTATTTCTAGGTTTTCTAGCAGCTTACGCTCTTTCCAGGTATAGATTTCCTGGAAAGAATCTAATACTGTTTTATATAATTTCAACGAGAATGATGCCGCCTATAGTGTTCATAATACCTATCTATATGATGTTTAGCTATTTAGGCATAAAAGGATCTTACCTCTCTATGATATTGTTTTACATAGGTTTGACTTTGCCATTCTCAGTATGGATGACGAAGACCTTTGTGGACGATGTCTCTATAGAGATAGATCAAGCAGCTCAGTTAGATGGTTTTACAACGTTTAAGTTCTTTAGAAAGATCCTGATACCCATGATAGCTCCCGGTCTAGTGGCTGTTCTAGTATTCTCACTCTTAAGCGTGTGGAACGAGTTCCTAATGGCTAACATCCTTTCAAGCCCTCAAACCAGACCTGCATCAGTTGTGTTAGCTAACATCAGGGGGGAGAGAGGGTTTAACTGGGGCAGGGTTGCTGCTTTAGAGCTTATATATACTATACCCGTTGTAATCCTTATATTCCTAATTCAGAAGTATCTTGTAAGAGGGTTAACATTAGGCGTCGTACGATGAAGGAAGGCAGCTTGGCAGTTAAGCTGGAGAACCTAAAGGTCGTGTTAGGCAATAAGGTCGTGTTTAAAAACTTAAACTTAGGATTTGAAAGAGGAAAGCTGACCGTAGTGCTTGGTCCACCTGGAGCAGGGAAGACTACTATGCTTAAGACAATAGCAGGCTTCATAGAGCCTAGTGAGGGAAAGGTAATCATAGAAGGTAAGGTTGTAAACGACCTTCCCCCCTCTCAAAGGAACGTATCGATGGTCTTCCAGACGTTAGCGTTATACCCTAACATGTCCGTCTTTGAGAACATAGCAGCTCCTTTAACGGCTCAAGGGCTTAGTAAAGAGGAAATAGAGGACAAGGTTTATGGCATTGCAAAGCTTCTAGGAATAACTCATACCTTAGATAGAAAACCTGAAACACTTAGTGGAGGTGAATATCAACGTGTAGCGATAGCCAGATGCCTCATTAAGGAAGCTCATGTGTACTTAATGGATGAGCCTTTCATTAACTTAGATCTTAAAATAAGAAGTAACTTAAGAGATGAATTAAAGAAACTTGCAGAGACTTTAAGCAAGACGTTAATATTCGTAACGCCCGATCCTATTGAGGCTTTAGCTCTTGGCGAGACAATACACGTACTTATAGGTGGAGAAGTAGTACAGACAGGGAAAGGTATTGAGCTTTACAAAATGCCTATCTCTCTAGACGTAGCTGATTACGTAGGTGGCGGGCTTTTCAACATATTTAAAGGAGAAATTATTAGAAAGGATAGTGAGTACTTCTTTAAAAATGAAGACTTCATCATAAAAATACCGAAGGAACTTTTACTGAACGACTTACCCCTTAACAGTGAGTATTTCCTTTTAATAATGCCTGAGAACATTAAACCTAGAAGCTTCATAGAGGAAAACTATCAACATTTAACTAAAGGTAAGGCTTATAGTATAGAAGTTCTAGGAGGTGACACACTAATATATTACGAGCTCGAATCAGGGAATATTCTCAAATCATTGGTTAACACAATATATAGACCAAGTGTGGGATTAGAGGAGGAGCTGTACTTTGAACCATCTGAAGTGATACTGTTTAACAAAGATAAAGTTCCGGTGGTCAAATGGAACAAGTATACTTAGAGAGTGTGAGTAAGAGGTTTGGCAAGACAATAGCTGTCAATAATCTTACATTGAGAGTGAAAAAAGGAGAGTTCATAGTAATACTAGGTCCTAGCGGCTGTGGGAAAACTACTACTCTTAGGATCATTGCAGGCTTAGAAAGGCCAGATAAAGGTAGGGTGTTCATAGCTGGAACCGATGTCACAAATATTCCTCCGGGAAAGAGGCAAGTAGCTATGGTTTTTCAATTCTATGCTCTTTATCCTACAACAGTCTTTAACAACATAGCGTTGCCTCTGAAAGGAAAAATGAGCAAAACGGAGCTGGAAAGAAAGGTAAGGGAAGTGGCGAAGATTCTTGAGATCGAAGACCTGTTACATGTAAACGTTAATAAGCTGGCTATATTTGAAAAACAAAAAGTAGCCTTAGCTAGGGCTTTAGCAAAGGAGGCAGAGGTTTACTTACTTGATGAGCCGTTAACACTCCTAGACCCTGTTTCTAGAATAAGAATGCGTCACGAGTTTAAGAAGATACAAAAGGAGTTTGTCGGAACCTTCATATATGTAACTCATGACCAGTTTGAGGCTATGTCACTAGCAGATAGAATAGTTGTTATGAATAATGGGGTTTTACAGCAAGAAGGTACGCCTGAGGAGGTTTATTTTTCACCCCGAAATACCTTTGTCGCGACGTTTATAGGTGAGCCGGGAATGAACCTGATAAGAGCCGAGGTGCTAGAGGAAGGTGAACACTTAAGAGTAAAAATAGGTGAAAATACCATTCAATTACCAGCTAAAGAAGGCCTAAACGACAATGAGGTCATTATAGGGTTCAGACCCGAACATGTAGCAATGGGTAAACGAGATGGTTATCTTTTACTTAAAGGGAAGGTATTATTTAAAGAGTTTCTTGGTTATAGGTCTCTTTTACATATAGATTTAGGAGATGATCAAAGGATAATCGCTGTCACTAATAAACTATCCCACTTTATGAAAGTGAATAAAAATAATATCATAGAATTAAGCATAAAGCCAGAAAATATCCTCTTGTTCTCTAAAGATGGTGAGAGAATATGAACATCAGACGATTTATTTATCTATTCTTTGTTATCCTGGGAATACTATCAATAGTATTCATGACACAGTGGTTTAGTTATGAGCTGTTTTCAGCGTCCTTTTATTTGTTAATGATCACTGTGCTTGTACTTACAGTGGAGTCTTTACTCCCTAGAACTAACGTGACGATAAAGGATGTGCTAAAGGTTTTAACAGCTATAGCTATGGTCTTAGTGGTATTTATAACGGTTTCAATATGGCTTATCTCGATAATTACTGCATAATCTTTACACTATTTACCCTTTTTAACTAAGAGATACAAGGAATTACATATATACTAAGAAGGCTTTTTTCCATTGATATGTCAAATAACATACTTAAAGTAGGTTTTATAGGAGGAGGCTTTGTCGCAAAGTTTCACGTTAGATCTTGGCAAAATGTGCGTAACTCTGAGATAGTAGCTGTTTATTCTCCTTCGGGTAAAGGAGCTAGAGAGACTGCAAATTTAGCGAAGAAATTAAACGTAGGTGATCCTAAGGTTTACACTGATATTCATGAGCTCTTATCTGATCCCAATGTAGAAGCTGTATGGGTATTATCGCCTAACCATACGAGAGTTGAGGTAGCAAAAGCTATTTATGAAGAGGTTACACAAGGAAGAAGTAACATAAAAGCGGTCGCTTTTGAGAAGCCATTAGCCCGTAACCTCTCGGAAGCAAGCAAGATTGTGGAGTACATAGAGAGAAGCGAGCTTCTTCACGGATATTTAGAGAACCAAGTTTTCTCCCCTTCTATTGTGAGAGGTAAAGAGCTTACATGGAGAAGAGGAGCTGCCATAAGTGGACGACCCTATCTAGCTAGAGCGGCTGAGGAGCATGGAGGGCCTCATAGCCCATGGTTCTGGCATCCCTACTATTCTGGAGGAGGAGTCTTGTTAGATATGGGTTGTCACAGTGTGGAAGCCGGTAGGTACTTACTCTTTAATCCAAACAAAGGTAAGGAAGATCTAAAGCCTATAGAGGTAGTGGGGTATGTAGCCAGTCTTAAATGGAGGAGACCCGAATACATCGAGAAATTAAAGAAAATGACAGGTAACTTCGTCGATTACTCGAAGTTTTATGCAGAAGACTATGCTAGGATAATCATAAACTACGAAACAAGCGAGGGAACTGTAGCTACATCTGAGTCGTCTAATGCGTGGAGCTTTGTGGGGCCAGGCTTAAGACTTACCTTTGAGCTATTTGGTCCTGAGTACTATATGCAGATAAATACCCTTCAACCTGAGCTTTTCGTGTTCTTTAGTAGAGAGGTAAAGGGACCGGCTGGAGAGGATCTGGTCGAGAAACAGGCTGCTGAGCAAGGATTAATGCCCGCACTACCAGATGAGGCATTTACCTACGGTTATACATGGGAAAACAATGAGATGGTTAAAGCCTTCCTAGCCGGTAGAAATGCCTCTGAGAACCTTCACGATGGCCTTCTTGTGATGGAGCTATTAATGGCAGCATATAAGTCAGCAGAAGAGAGAAGAGTGATAAAGTTACCAGATCCCGGTTTAAAGGAGTATCATCCACTACCCTATAGGCTAGCTTCAAAATACGTTAGATGAAAGATGAGAAGTTATGCCATGTAAAAATAAAATAGCAGTAGGATTTATAGTGCCGCCTGAAGGAGCAATAGGTGGGTCTCCTTATTCAGAAAAGTGGTTCTCTGAGAAGAAGCAGAAAGTGCTGGATAAGCTTCATACAATGTTTCCTGACATAAAGTTTGTAACTTATGATATAAGGAACGTCAATGATGTTTCTGACTTCTTAGATAGGGAAAGTGACAGTATAGGCTACTTGATATTTATATTAAACTGTATAGCCGGACTCATTAGGCCAATACTCTATAGTGGGAAACCTGTGATAATGATAGGTGAGACTTACGGTGGTTCAGGCGAGTTCTTACTGGAGTATTCAAGCGCTAAGGAAGAAGGTAGACCCGTATTAGGAGTTGTCACCAGAAATATCGATGATGAGCATGTTTTAGGTAAAGTGAGGCTTTTCAAAGTAATTTATAAGCTAAGAAACTCTAAGATATTGTTCATTGTAAGCCCTGCTGAAAGACTGTTAATGAATTTAGAATATCCTTTAAGCGTGGATCTCTACTCCTCTATCAAAGCTTTACAGGCGGTATCTGGCGTAACACCTATACTTCTTGATGTGAGAGAGTTTGTGAAAAAATACTATCAACATGTAGATGAAGGAGAGGCAAAGAAGGTAGCTGAAAAGTGGGTTAAGAATGCTATGAGAAATTATGAGGAAGATAACGAGGAGATAGTTAAATCAGCTAAACTTTACCTAGCAATGAGGAATGCTATTAAAGATTATGAGGCAAATGCTATAGCTGTTGACTGTATAGTTTTATATAACTCAGGTTTCTTGGATGCGTGGCCATGTCTGGGCTATATGGAATTATGGTATGATGGAATAGTACCCATTTGTGAGGCAGATGCCTATTCCGCTTTTTCGCTTTTAGCAATGAAGTACTTAGCTGACAGACCTGGTTTTATAAGTGATCCTTCACCCGATAATCTTAAGGATGAGGTAGTTTACTATCATTGTTATTCTCCTACATGTCCCTATGGTCTCGCAGGAAAAACATGTCCATACACAATAACACCTGCACATTTAGGCTCTAAACATGCATCTGTATTCGTGGAATTACCAATTAATGAGGAGATAACCGTTGTGGGGTTTATACCGGAGGAAAGAGTTTTAACGCTTCATACAGCTAAAGCGGTAAGCAATGAGTTCTCCAGTTACGCATGTGCAACAAAACTCGTAGGGAGAACCAATACTTGTGCTTTAATTAATAATTGGAGAAAAAGGGCTGGCTGGCACAGAGTAGTATTTTACGGTAATTGGAGAGAAGAGCTAAAAGACCTTGCTACACTTCTCGGATTAAAGGTTATAGAAGAAGATAAATAAAAACTTATAGGTTTATTTTTTCCCATTTCTTACTTTTCATAGATTTATACGCTGTATCAAGTATAACATTTACGATGTAACCATCTTCGAACGTCTCACGAGGCATCTCTCCTCTTTTCACGCAGTCAACAAAGTGGAACATCTCCTCATGATAACCGTAGATTCTTGCTTCATCGACTACAGGGAAAACCCAGCCTGTATCACTTTCAAACTTCTCAAGTATGTAACCTGCCCCTTTAAGCGTAAACGCTCTAACAGCTGTTCCTCTCGTCACATCTGTGAATATTGAGCCTAAGGTGCCATAAATCTCGTTTCTCAAATCAAGCCCGCCTCTTGATGACCAACTTACCTCTGTCTGAGCTACCTTGTCATCCTCGAATTTCATTATTAAAATAGAGTTATCTTCTCCTTTCGTCTTATCCTTATGAACTATCGTACTTCCCCAGGCTATAACCTCTAAGACCTTGTGTTCCTTGCCAAAAAAGTACCTTGCTGCCTCTATGCAGTGGCAACCCATGTCAAGAAGTGCACCGCCGCCGGACTTCTCAACATCCCAGAACCACGCACTATGAGGGCCGAAATGAGCTTCCCTAGACCTAACCCAGAAAGGTTCACCTATAGCTCCCTTCTCGATAATCTCACGTGCCTTCATCACTGCCGGAGAAAATACCTCTGTCTCTGCATAACCATGGATAACATCGGCTTTTTTAACAGCATTTAGCATTTCCTTAGCTTCCTGTGAATTCCTGGCTAACGGTTTTGTACATACAACGTTCTTTCCTGCTTTAGCCGCTAAGATAGCTGCTTCTTTATGTAAAAAGTTAGGCAGACCTATTATCACTAAATCAATTTCTTTATCTTCTAAAACCTTGTCTAAGTCGGTGGTCCATTCCTCAATACTCCACTTTTCAGCAAAGCTCTTAGCCCTTTTTTCCGTACGCGAATAAACAATTTTTACTATTTGCCCCGGCACATGTCTCAAACCCTGCATATAGAACTCCGAGACAAAACCTGCCCCCAAAAGACCGATTTTTACCTCACTCATCAAATATTTTTTATAATATTCTTATTTAAATCCTCGTAATTTCCATTCATTATGATATTTATATTTTAATAAATTTAAATTATTTAAAATATTATTAAAAAGTTTCCTTATTAAGTATACTTGTGATTAACAGGTAAATCTCTGAAAGGAGCATATTATGATGGCAATCCATATAAGGGTGGTATTTCCTTCACTTTAAGTCTAATACCTTCAAATTTAAACGTAAGTATACTTAATACGTTTACTTAAAACGTAAGTAAACGTAAGGTCATACGCCGGGATAGGCACATCATCTATGTTCCTTATGGGGGGTAGGCAGATTAACCCTCGGCTCAGAGTTACGCCTAAAGGCTATCCCCTAACCTCCCTTAAATCGCCTGATCTACTAAGGGTTTTGGAGAGAAATAGTACTCTCTGTAAAAATTCAGAAAAATTTGTTTCAACATTAGAGAGATTGAGAAAATAAAAAGAATATTGGTTAGCATTCCAGACAGAGCTTAGGAAATAATCGAAAAAGAACTTAAAGGAAAAATTAGAGAGAGGGATTCAGAGATAATAAGGAATATAGTTTTGGCTTACTTGTCTAAGAAGGGTGAATGGGAAATGGAAAGAAACATAAAAAGTAATGGAAAAATACCCGGTATGCTCTATATGCTTGTTTCTTTTGCCCCATGGGTTGTTTACTGGGTTCTGTGCGGTGTGGGGAACAAGTTAGGCGTAGTCATCCCCCTTGCAATTTCTCTTCTTGTTTCTAATGGCATTGTTTTCCCTGATCATCAAACAACCTTTCACCTTTCAGGTTTCGAAGAGGGATTATCCTGAAATTTACTGGAAGGAGAAAACATTTTTAGCCATTAACAACATAATCACTGGAGTCTGGGCAGCAATCTTCATAGTAAATGCAACCATATTTTTACTTCTAAATGCAACTTCACGCGTAATTCTCTCAAACACCTTGATTGCCCTTGGTATAATATTTTCAATTGTTTTCCCTTTAAAGGCACCAGCTTATTTTGCTACAAAGGAATTCAGGAAATACGATTGGAGTGTTAATGTAGCTCAAAAGTCAGAAGGAGAAAACGAATACGATGTTATCATTGTTGGTTCGGGTATTGGTGGACTAACTTGTGGTGCTTTACTCTCAAAAAGAGGGTATAGGGTTTTAGTTTTAGAGCAACATCACCAAGTCGGTGGTTATTGCTCTTCCTTCATGTTTATTTATTTCAGCAAAACAATATTTCTCATTCCTCTCCTCCTCTCAACTAAACCTTTGCTTTCAAGCAAATCCAAAGCCCTACTAACGCTTGCTTTAGAAATTCCTGTTTTTTTCTGGAAGTTCGCTTTGTTCTATAATGCCATTAGCCTCAATTATCGCTTGGTATATCTTCTGCTCATCCTCCTTCAATCTTTTTGCTATTTCTTTCCATCTCTTTTTTCTTTCCTCAAGCACCAATTCACCGGCAGGTTTCTCAACTAAATCGAAGAAAAGCAAATACGTTCCACTGACACCAAGGACAATAGAAGCCATTACGATAATTATAACATCCTCAAGCATGAAAAATCTTGGGAGTTGGATAATAGACGCACTTTGACCTTCTATAACTATTTGGATCGGTGTTGGGTTCAATAGCTTTAGTCCTAAAATGAATGTTGAAGCAACAAATGAAGCTGCCATGAATACTGTTTTTCCGCGAATTCCTTTGCCTTCCATCCTTTCACTCTCCTATGTAAAAAATAAAAAAGGTAGTTTATTTATTGCACCCTGCTCCATAACAAACCTCTGTTCTGCTTGAACTTTGCTCTTCTACCGATTTCACTATTTCACTGTTTAAGTCTATTGCAATCTTATAGTATTTACCTTCAACCTTTACCGTTAAGATTACTTCATCTTCACTGCCCGTTATTGCATAGATTACATCTTTAGGCTGTATGCCTTCTCCGTTGGTCAATTCCTGTATTCTGCTGTCCTTATTGGCTATTTCAAGCCATATATCCATCTCCTTTTCGTGTTCTGAATGCGCTTCTTCAATCTCTTCTTCACTCATCTTGTGAAGCACTATTTTATACCCCGATGTCTCTATAGTATATTCCCCTTTTGGCAATGTAATTTCCTTTACCAATTTGCCGTCTTCGTATATTTTTAGCTGGTCATTCATTACCACTACACTGAGTTGCTTTCTAGCAAATTTCAGTAGATTCCCTGCCCCTAGAGCTGTGGCTATGCCTGCCATTGCCAATCCTGCAACTAGCAGGATACTAAGCAGAGCCAATCTGTTTTTCATTTCGCCTCTCATCTTGCTCACCATGCTAAAATGGGATGAACACCTTAAAAGACATGTATTTGAAACTAGTTTGAAACCTCGTTGTAAATTCATCTTTTTCGAACTTTTAATGGTGTTTCACAACGATTGTTAACTCTCCACACTCTCCTCTCCCAGCTTCGGATTTTTGGAGTGAACTGGTAGCAATGGAAAAAGTCTGATATTAACTTACTCACTTCCTTTAAATCATCTTAGCCTTCAATTCCTTCTAAAAGTAAAACACGGCTACAACCGACGGTGTAAATTAAGCCAGCCGCTCTTTTCAACTCCTTCTAGGATGAAGTTTTTTCCTCTGAATTGTCCGACAGGTTGAGGAAGCCATTTTAGTTTTTATTGTCCTTCCAAATTTCCTTATATTTCATTAAGGACAACCTATTATTGTGACAATAACATGTTCGGGATAAACTACGGCATAGGACTTCACAGGTATAATCCTTTGAGATTCCCTGCAATATTTTTAGACGTATCTGATGCTCAATATAATCCTTTAGATCCATCGGAGATAGTAGTAGGTATTCATCCAGCAGAACAACCTGGTAATTATGGCGTAGCTAAGTTTAAAGAGGGGAGATTAGTTACAAAGATCTTGCTACCATACAGGTGGGGTAGTGACTTAGAATTCTACATAGACGGGGAGAAGAACCTACTGTACATAGCTACTGGGACAAGTATTATAGAGATAAGAAGCTTAGAGAATCTTAAGCTTGTAAAGAAAGTGTCTACGGAGGTTAATGGCATAACTAGCGTCGCTATAGATTCTGAGGATAGAGTGTGGTTTATCTCGAACCCGTTTAGAGGGGGTGATGGGTGGATTTATCGATTAGAAGAAAATAATGCCATGAGGGTTAGAAGGTATTCAGCTCCTGTGAGCTTAGATTCCTTAAGGATAAGCCCATGGGGTAGAAAGCTGTTGGTTGCTGATTACAAGAGGCATATGGTTGAATGTATAGGGGAGGAAGGGGAGTCTCGTGGAGTTCTCTATTTCCCTTACGTATCCGGTGTTAAATGGACATTAGATGAGAGAGTATTAGTTTGTAGTGGAAAATATGATAAGTATGTATTTTTGCTACTCATTACCGGTGCTATACATAATACTATTAGATCAAGTTGGTATGGTTATTTAATGGACTACGGTGTACAGGCGTCAAATAGAGCGGACTCCTTTTATCTAGATAGGGTATTAATCCAGTGGTATCTAGGTTTCTCAGAGGTAAAGTTACCGCTACCAAAGGAGGTACCTTTCTCTTTTAGAGTAGGGAATGAGATAAAGAAGGACGGGAGCATAGGAGAACAAGGATTTGTAACATTTACTCCTATTGTAAATTTAAACAAATGTCATATAATAGCAACACCTTATGAGAAAGAAATTATCATAGAGAGGCTTATGTCTTCCTATAGTATTATATCGCCTAAATGGCCACTAGTATGGGAAGAAATCGACAGATTCATGAAGGTATACGAAATAAACGTACCTGGGATCTATAGACTTAAGTCTTTATCTAATGATCCAATTGAGTGCTTTTCTGTATGTAAACCATAAGAACATTTGTTTAAATGCTATAACCGGCGATGAAGCAAAGCTATATTAATGTTCTACAAGCTCGAGTCCGTGATAATATTTTTATCTAAAGATGCGAAAATAGCGTTTGAGGGCCGGTGGCTCAGCCTGGTTAGATCCTAAAAAGGACCGGAAAGCGCCCGGCTGATAACCGGGAGGTCCCGGGTTCGAGTCCCGGCCGGCCCACCAATATGTTTTTCTCATATCCATGATAATACATTATTTAAGTAAGTGATAATATGTGGAAGCCTTCTAAGCTGTATTTTGGTCCCGCTGGAATACCGCATAGTGTTAAGAAGAGGTCTACAAAAGAGGGAGTATTAGAAGTTAAAAGATTAGGTCTTGATGCTATGGAGTTAGAGTTTGTTAGGAGAGTAAACCTTAAGCCAGAGGCAGCTAAGGAGGTTAAAAAGGTCGCCTCGGAGTTAGGTGTGATCCTTACGGTTCACGCTCCTTACTACGTTAACCTGTCTTCTAAGGATAAAAGTAAGGCTGAGGCTAGTGTTAGAAGAGTGTTATACTCAGCGAGAATAGGTTATATGTCTGGTGCATGGAGTGTATGTTTTCATGCAGGTTACTATCAGAACATTGACCCAGCTAAGGTCTATGAAGCTGTGAAAAGTAAGCTGAGAGATATTACCAAGACACTTAGGGATGAAGGCGTAGAAATATGGATAAGACCTGAGACCACAGGGAAAGATTCTCAGTTCGGGTCATTAGAGGAGGTACTGAGTTTAAGCCAGGAAGTAGAGATGGTTATGCCTGTGATAGATTTTGCGCATCTACATGCTAGATATAAAGGAGAGTTAAACACCTATAAGGAATTTAAAGACGTACTTTACCAGGTAGAGAGACTTCTTGGTAAAGAGGGGCTAAGGAATATGCATATACATATATCAGGTATAGAATACGGGGATAAAGGTGAGAGAAAACATCTCAACTTAGAGGAATCAGATATGAACTACATAGACCTTTTAAAAGCTTTAAAGGATTTTAAGATAAAAGGTGTGATCATATGTGAGAGCCCTAATTTAGAGGAGGATGCCTTACTTCTTAAGAGAACATATCGGAATCTCAAGTAACTTCTTTACTATGTTAACAGGTTCCATATTATCCTTAAACATCTTCTTGATTCTTTCAGCACACTCATAAGCAGTATCTAGGATGGTTTTATCTATTATACCCTTGCTATAAGCTTCCTCTAACTTTTCCTTATCAACTATTCTAACTCCACTGCCGGGGATATATGTAACATCTACTTCGAGATCTAAGTACCACCCTGAGCCTTGAGGTGAGATCTCGAAAGGAGTGTTAACATTTCCGTAAAAGCCCTTTACCTCACCATCAGAAGACATATACTTATGTATGATAACCCTGCTGAAAGGAGCGGTATAAGATTCAACTATGTCTCCTGGTTCTCTTTTAATCCCTAGTCCATTATACACACCTACGCTTTTCACCGCCCTCTCAAACTTTAAAATGTTATCCTTAAGGACAGTAACTTTACATCGATAGCTGTATTCAGATCCATGTATTTTTTCATGCTTTACCTCTATCATTTTGCCGTCTATCGAGCTTAAAGTTTCGTCTAGAAAAACTTCTAGAACGCTTCTCCAATCATCAACACATGTTACTCTTTCAAGCAGATCTAAACACTCAGATATTTTGCCTCTGCTTGCCTTGTAAAAGTGATGAAAATCTATTGTAGGTATCTGTTTTCTTCTTAACTCATCCATTTTTCTTTTGGCGTCAAGGGGTAGTATCACGAATGCCAGGACCTCTCCTCTCTTCAATAGATAAGGTGCCTTAACTTTTTCGTATTTATCCTTAAGCTTCTTAATTTCATCTTTCACATTCTTCAAATCCTCAAGAATGCAGCTTATATCGGCTTTACCAGCGTAACTTCTAAATCTTATGCCCCATCCTTCTATTCCCGAGGAGGAAGCCGCTGAGAGAAGCATAGTCCTCTTTTCGAAATCCTTTATGAAATGGCTAAAGGTATGAGTTTTTCCCTCGAAAGCCCTAGTATATAAGCCTATTACAGCACCTCCTTGCTCTAGTAGAGGTCTTTCCCTATCTACTCTAATAACGTGAGCTACGACCTCTTCTCCTTCATTTAAGTTTTTAAACGATAACAGCTCACCTTCACCGTCAGGAAGCTCAACGATGTATCCTCTACCAGACTTACCTTTGATTCTAACTTTATAAGTTGAGTAAAGCTCATAGGACGCTTCCTTAACTACTGAGTGTTTAACCTCTGATTTAATTACATTCAGCACTCTTTCTGCCAAACTATGAAGGCCTATTATGACTACTGCCTGTTTATCCTCTCTGTCCTTAATGGTCACTACGGGTATGATCTCTCCGCTTATCTCACCTGAAAACCTCTCTTTAATGACATCAGTCGGGTCAGCTATCGGTAGCTTATGATCTAGGAGAAGTCTAGTTAACGCAGTGGCATAGATGCCTCTTACTCGAACCCCTATCCTCTCCATAGTGAGCCCCCTTTTATTTAACTTAGAGAGTGATTGCTCTGATGTAGACTATGCTCCTAGCAAAAGTTGTTGAAAACCATGTAATATAAATGTACGGAATGTATAATCCAAAAAGGTGTAAACATGCCTAAGAGAAAAAGAATTAAGGAACCTGAATCAGAGGAGGTTCCACTACCCAGTCCCGAAGAAGGTACTATGTTAGGTGTAATACAACAGTTTCTTGGCTACGATAGAGCTAGGGTTCTCTGTGTCGATGGAAAAATAAGGCTGTGTAGGATACCGGGTAAATATAAGAAAAGAATGTGGATGAGGATAGGAGACGTTGTGCTGGTTTCTCCATGGGATTTCCAAAAAGACACAAGAGGAGATATAATTTTCAGATATAGGGGCTCTGATCTTCAGAAGCTTGAAAAAGAGGGCTACTTAGAAGAATTAAAGAAATTACTGGAGGTCGAGTAAAGTTTAGTCTTTACTTTATAACTTAATAAGTTCACTATAGAATTCTTCAGGTTCTTCTGTTTTTACACCTAGTCTACTGAAAAAGTTAAAAATGTTTTTAATATCCCTAAGGAGAAACTCCCCTGCATGAGGATGATTTCTATGAACCGCGGAACCCCAGTCTATTATCACTAGCTCTTCGTCTTTATTCATTATGTTGTACTCTGATAGATCTGCATGAACAAGGTTCGCCTCTGCATAGAGTCTTCTTAAGTACTCTTTTATTTCGTCAAATGCTTTATTGGGATCTTCAGGAGGTACATCTTTTATCAGAGGAGCTGGCTTACCTCTTTCACCAGAGTCAATAAACTCCATCACTAACACATTATCCTTATATGCATAAGGTTTAGGAACTCTAACTCCCGCCTCATAAGCCTTTAACATGTTTCTATACTCCTTGGAACACCATATTTTTACGAGATCTTTTATGTCTTTACTAACCTTCTTAAATCTAGGATCTCCCTCGATATACTTCAACCTACCCTTCCTAAACTCCGCAGTAAGAACTAGGAATATCTTAACAGCTATATCTCCTTTTTCACTCTCAGCCCAGTATATTCTTGCTTCTTTGCCTGAAGCGACCACACCATACATTATCCTTATGAAACCTCTGTTTATAAGGTGATAAAGAGCCATGAGAGTGTGGTAGTCAAAGACTTCCTCCACTACCTCGAAGAGCCTAGAGTCTTTAATTCTTTTAGAGCTTTTTACTCTACGACCTGGTATATCCCCCAATACATCACCTATTAAACTAAGACAGATGATCTATACAGAACAACAAATATATAGCCTTGGTTACCCATTCTACTTTCGGGATTCATATGCCTAGCCACGGAAGTCTTACTAAAGCAGGAAAGGTGAGAAACGCTACACCTAAAATACCTAAGCAGCCTAAAAAGAACCTCACACCTAGAAGAAGAGTGTGGAGAAACTATAGACGTAGAATACTTTACGCCGCTCAGCAAGGACAAGTTAAATAAGCATCTCTATTAAGAGTTCTGTAAACTTAATACCCAGGTACTTTTCAGAAACAAGTTTATGATGTCTCATTCTTTTATACAAAGTGGAAATTGAATCATTAATATCCAGCTTTCCCTCTAGCCAGAGAGCACCAACCAAAGCTTCAATAACGTCCTCAGGGTTAACATCTCTCGGAAGTCTCTCTAAACCAAGCTTAGAACCAAGCTTTGTCACCTTATATGCTTCTCTTAAAACCTTATTACTTACCTTTATTCCAGTAGGCTTCTCAGTTAGAAGGGTTAACACTATGGAAAAAACACAGTTAACTATTGAGTCCCCAAGCTTAGCGTAGTCCTTTCTAAAAATTTTACTCCTCAGTTCCCTCAAGTACCTTGACAAATTGTTCCCTTAACTCTTTTAAGAAACTCTTTAAATTAGAGGAAGCTTTCGTTAAAGCGTCGAGGGGATCTATGGATCCATCAGTCGTAACTATTAACCTCGCTTCATTAACTAATGGATGATCCACACTATAAGCCGCATATGTGACGTGTGGATTTCTATTAAGCTCATCAACTATCATATTGAGTAACGTATGTCCCTCTCCTCTAATCTTAGCCTCCAAGCTTTTCGCGTCCTTAAATATTACCTCTACCTCCATCTTTCCTCACTAACAAGGGGCTTGTGATTAAGCCCCCATCCCTCCTAGATATTCAGCTTTTAAGAATCTTTCTATAATTAACATAAAAACTATGCTAGGTACCATCAATACTATAGCTGTTGCTGAAGCGAACTGCATGTTGTATCCGCTACTACTATATAATAACATAGGTAATGTTATGACAAACGGTAAGCCTATAAAGAAGGTTCCTGTGAATTCGTCAAGAGAATAAAGGAAGACAAAAACAGCGCTTGCTAAAAGACCTGGAGCAGCTAAAGGTAACGTCACTCTCATAAACGTTCTTAAAGGGTTAGCACCGGAAACCCTCGCAGCTTCTTCAAGCTCAGGAGGTATGGATTTAAAGGTAGCGGTAGTTATCCATATAGCATAAACTAAGCTGGGCATTAAATGAGCTAGTACTACTCCTTGTAACGTACCTACAAGGTCTAGCTTATAGAATATGGCCATTAAGTTGACAAAAACGGGTTGTTGAGGGAACGCTTGAGGCATTAAGTATAGAAAGAGTAGTATTCCCTTAAATGGGATATCATATCTAGCAAAAGCGTAGCCTGCAGGTAGTGAAATTATCATAGCTAATACTACAACCGTTAAAGCTATGAAGACACTTGTTCTTAGGGCATCTATTATGCTCACGGCACCTATAGCTAAGCTTTTTTTAAGTCCTAAAGCTTGAAGCCAGTAGTCTAATCCTATCTCCTGAGGCAAGTAACTAGGCCAGTACCACCTTATAGCTACAGACCATAAAACTAGCCCTGAGAATGGGGCAAATATCCAGAAGAATAGAAAGATCAAAGCTATTAGCTCTATGGATCTTGATATTAAAACCCTACTCCTGTACATAAACACTTCGCCTTACAACTTCCCTTAGGTAGTATATAGCAAACGCACCTACCATTAAGTATGATACCACACCTAAAGCATTCGCAGTACCCCAGTCACCGAAGTAAGTTACTCTATGAGCTATATCAACGGTTATGGTGGTAGGAGTAGCCCCTCCAATTAACATATAGGGAAGAGTGAAGGTGCTTATGTTGGAGGCGAATATAAGTATCATCGCTATAGCTATACTGGCTCTTGCCAAAGGTAACATTATGTTTACTAACATTTTAAAAATATTAGCCCCTACACACCTAGCAGCTTCTATTAAACTATCATCTATCATCTGAAAACCTCCAAGTATTATAAGTACCATAAATGGAGTTTGTTTCCAAACAAAGCCTATAAGCATACCTTTCCAATCGAAGAACCAAGGAGGGTAATCTATATTTATCAAACCCATTTGAAGCAGCATCAAGTTAAGTAGCCCGTGAGGAGCTAGAAAAGTCCTCATCATCTGAGCGACTACTACCATGGGTATGAATAGAGGAAAACGATAGATAGAGTTTATTATAGGTTTAAACGGTGTGTTTGACAATCTTAGATAAGCCGCTAATATTATTGCTATAAAGGTTGAAACAAACATGCTGAGTAAACTTATCCAGAATGAAAAGAATATATCCTGCTTATAGGAGGAAAACGCTTCTTCATAATACTTAAGGGTAAACCTTCCTTGATCGTCCATGAAGCTTTTTAAAATAGATAGTGCAAACGGATATAAGTATAGAAATAACATTACTAGAAATGAAGGCAGTATTAACGTAAAAGGAAGTATTTTTTTAATAACATTTACTTTATTCATAGTTACCTAACCCTTCAAAGCCATAATTTTCTTAGGGTCCAACCATATCCTTATTTTTTCATTTACCTTAAAGTTAATATCATTAGGTAGGATCATCCTTAAGGTATTGTTACCTATCGTTATCCTATAATCTATTTCGTCTCCTAGATATGTTTTCTTAAGTATAGTTGCCTCGAATACATTATCTTGAGTCTCTCCTTCAGCAAGTCTTATATGACTGGGTCTCACAAGAACCTTTACTTTATCCCCTTTAGTCACATTAATAGATTGGGCCTTTAACATTAATCCCTCCTCAGTTCTTACTAAAGCTGTGTTATCATCTATTTTCTCAACTACGCCCTCTATGAAATTCCCTATTCCTATGAATGAAGCTACGAAAACGTTAGCTGGTTTCTCATAAATATCCTCGGGTTTACCTACTTGCATTATTTTACCTTGATTCATAATAGCGATCCTATCCGAGAGGGCTAATGCCTCAGCCTGATCATGGGTGACATATATAGTAGTTATCGACAATTTTCTCTGTAAATCACGTATCTCAAACCTCATTTCCTCTCTGAGCTTAGCGTCGAGGTTGCTAAGAGGCTCGTCAAGTAGGAGAACCTGAGGCTCAAGTACTAGGGCTCTTGCCAACGCTACTCTCTGTTGTTGTCCTCCACTTAGCTGTCTAGGATACCTATTTTCAAATCCTTCAAGTCTGACCAACTCCAATACCTCTTTAACCTTACTCCTTATGTCACTTTTAGGTAGCTTCCTTAGTTTCAGTCCGAAGGCTATGTTGTCGAAGACTGTCATGTGGGGCCATAGTGCATAGCTTTGAAAAACCATACCAATGTTTCTTTTCTCAGGAGGTAGATGTGTGACATCTGTATCCCCTATGTAAACCTCTCCCTCATCTGGTATGAGAAGGCCTGCTATCATCCTGAGAGTAGTCGTTTTACCACAACCGCTAGGACCTAAGAGAGTTAATATCTCTCCATGCTTTACTTCAAGATTTATATGATCTACAGCAGTAACTTCTTTAAACTTTTTAGTTAAGTTAACCAATCTAACTGGTGGCATTACAAGCACCAAACTTTTATTTCAAATCTAATTTCAAGAGGTACTAAAAATTGATTCTTCTTATTAAAAAAATATATTAAAAATAAAAAAAGAATATTTTAACCTCCTATTACGTATTTCTCATATGCTCTTAATATATCTTCAAAATATTGAGGCATCGGGAACATAAGACCGTATTTTTGTAGGTCTTCAGGCTTTATGTCCTTAAATAGCCTTTCGAATGCCTCAGGGCTTGCATATCCTTCCACATATTTTCCATCTATACCCGGATACCAGTTGTACATCTCGACTATTACTTTACCTTGAATCTCAGGAGACATGACAAAGTCTATGAACTTTTTAGCTATATCGATGTTGCAGGAGCCTTTAGGTATGACGAAGTACATAGGTTGTCCTGGGAGACCCGGTTCTATTAACGTCAGTCTCACATTGGGATCCATTTTTCCTTCCATCATGAATGTGTAAAACATGTCAACCCATACAGGTCCCATCCATATTTCTCCTCTGTTTAGCATATCTAATGTTCCTACATTCCCCGCAGTTATTGTTACATATTTATTGAACTCCTTAAGAGCTGCAAACACATCTGGCCACTCAGCCTCGTATTTTTCTGGATCGTATGGACCCTTAGTGTAGATATCGTATTTACCTGTCTTCCAGTAGGTCCATGCTACTACAAAACCTACACCAGACATACCACCTTTAATACCGTTGTATCCAAACTTTCCTGGATGCTTTTTAACCCACTCTACTAGCTCTTCAAAGCTTTTAGGTGGATCCTTCACATACCTGCTGTTATAGGCTATAGCTATCTGGCTATGGAACATAGGCATAACATAGCCTTTGACAGGGATTCCTAATGCGTAAAGAGCGTCTTCAGCTGTGACATATTTCCATGATTCAAGTTCTGTTGAATAATTAAGTAATAGATCTTCCTTTAAAGCCCATGAGAGGAATATTTGATGAACCATAGCTACGTCGATGTCCCAGCATTCCTTTCCAGCCTCTTTGGCAGCTTTTACTTTTTCAAAGATAAGCCTGCTGCCTGCCTCTCCAGGACCCGTATGAATAGTTATTATCTCAACATTCGGATATCTCTTCTGGAATTCTGGTGCTAATACGTTCTGTGCTAACGCTAACATGTTTACATCTCCAGCAGTAGCATAGACAATTTTTACTTTAGGCTGAGTGTACATAGGTATTGCAAGAAGAGGTAGAACTACCAATATGCTAACTAGAAGTATCTTCCCTCTCATGTTCTCCCAGATTTAAAGGTTATACTCTCAGTTTATAAATTTTTCCTTTATAATATTTATATACGGATTAAGAGGATAAAATTCCATGTATAGATTAATTAATTTATTTATTATTTATTAAATTAAAATACTTTAAAAATTTTAAAATATAATACCTCTTGGTGAGTATTTTTCTTTTGAGAGCTTATCCTTTACTTTCTTTAGACTTTTCTTGAGTTCTGTGGCTTTGTTCTCTGGTAGGTCATCGTATGTGAAAGTCCATGCTCCCCATTCTATCCCAGCGGGGTATTTTAATTTGTCCTTCGATCTGTGAGGTGGATAGAATTCTATATGGAGATGATAGAATTCGAGTTTTTTATTGCACGGAGTTTGATGAATGAACATCATGTAAGGTAGGCTGAAGTCGAAGAGAGAGTTGTACATTGCTACTGTTACCTTAAGGATATCTGCTAAATCCTCTACCTCCCTCTTATTTAGGTCAGTAAGCATGTTTAAGTGATCGTTAGAGTATATGTGAACCTCGTAAGGCCACATGGCGAAGAAGGGCATAAACATGGTGAAAGAGGTATTCTCATATAATATTCTTAGGTTTTCCTTTCTCTCTAGTTCTAAGATGTGGCAGAAGAGGCATTTTCTCTCTCTTTTCCAGAACCTATACGCGTTCCTAAGCTCTACTTTTACTCGCGGGGGTATGAAAGGAAGCGCATATACCTGTGAGTGGGGATGTGTAAGGGATACTCCTATTACTTCTCCCTTGTTCCTGAAGGGAGCCACGTATTTTATCTTAGGATCGGAACAGAGGTTCTCTGTCTCATTTTTTAGAGCCTCAATATACCTCACCAGGTTTTTGAAGGGTATCGTATCTAAATCACCTTCGTGCTCAGGGGTCTCCACAACGACTTTGCAAAAGCCATATCCAGGCTTAACTCGATATATGTCGCTTCCTTTCCTTGACGGAGCAGCGTCAGGCCTTAAAGCAGGATACTTGTTCTCAAGCACGAGAACATCCCATCCATACCCTGTTTCAGGTGTCCCAGGGCAAAAGGGGCATGCTCCACTTCTCCATGGCCTTCCTCTTCTCTTACTCGAAACTACTATCCATGTACCTAGAAGAGGGTTCCACCTTAATTCGTTGCTCGTGGCCAAGTCCCCTCGTACTCGATTCTAACACCTTCATCTATTTTAACAACCCATCCTCTTAAAGCACCTGCTTCCATAGCTCTATTTAAAACATTCTTCCCCTCCTCCCTGTTCTTAACTAAGGCTATTAGGCAGCCACCTAATCCAGCACCACTTATCTTAACGCCTAAAGCACCGGCACTCAACATAGCATTCCTTATATGCTCTATCTCAGGTAAGCTTACGTCGTAGAGGTCACGAAGAAGTTCATGCTGTTGATTAACTATGTTTCCTAGGATACTTAGGTCCTTAACAACCCCTTTCCTTATGAGGTTCAGAGCTTCTTTGGTAGACTCGTTCATCATAATTGTGAATAATATTCGTTTAGCCGCGACGTCATCTAGTAGACTCAAGTAAGGCCTTACCTCCTCAAGCTCTATGCTCTCCCATTTAACCTCATAGTGTACAGGCCCTAGCTTTCTTTTAAGCTCAACAGGAACTCTCTCTGAGGAGAGAAGCGCCTTAAGCCCCCTATCTATCTCCTCCTGTCTTCTGGGATGTATGTCAGAGACGCTGTGTCTTATACCTGTATCAACAATTACCATATTCAGGTCTTTTAGGGGAAGAGTTTCTACCCTAACAGGGGGTCGAGGATAGAGAAGTATAGCTCCCCCATAAGCTGAACCATACTGATCAAGCCTTCCGCATGGAATGCCCATTACCTCTCTTTCGGCTGAATAGCTTACCTCGGCGACCTCCTTTTTAGTGAGAGAGAGACCGTAGTACTCATCCAGTAGCTTTGTGAACGCGACTTCAAGAGCGGCGCTGCTAGCCAAACCACTAGCTATTGGTACGTTACTATCCACAGTAACCTCAAGTCCTTTCTCGAGAGTCTTAAACCTCTTGCTCATGGCTATGACTACTGCCCTAAAATAGTCTCCAAACCACTTACCTCCTTCAAGCCTCACGTCATCTAGCTTAAAGGTATCGATATACTCCTTATTCTCCTCTTTTAGGTTAAGACTTATGACTCGGAACTCTCCCTCAAGCTTACGGGTCGCAAAGACATAGGTTCTCAAACTCACAGCTATGGGTACAACTGGTAAGCCCTTATAATCTTGATGAGTATTAAGGAAATCCGCCCTTCCAGGAGCTGATGACACAAGAAAGGGTTCTATACCTATCTCCCCCTTAACCTTAACCATGTACTGAAACAGGCTCATTGCTCAAACCCATATCGGAATGTCTCAAGACTAATTACTTAATTATACTTAAAAGGACACTATGTTCTATCAAACTAAACAAAGAGATAATAGGATGAATACGTACTTACTCATGGGATGAGTTTAGGATTTTCACGAGATATCATACTAAGGAACAACGCTGACATACCTACTGTACTTAAAATTCCAAAATTCTTGTTTAAAGAAATTATAGGTCTTATTAAAATGAGGTATCCGGTAGAGGCCTGCGGTGTCTTACTTGGTAAGGTTAAAGGCTCTACCGCTGAAGTAAACAGGGTTAAGGAGTTAATGAACCTACTGGGCTCATCTACAGGTTTCTGGTTCGATGTTAAGGAGTGGATGAAGGTCATATTAGAAGGTAAGGAACTGGGTTTAGATTACATAGGTATCTTTCATTCACATAATAGGAATGAGCCGAAGCCGTCTCCTCAAGATATGGAGAGGATGGTTGAGTGCCCTGGAGAGATATGGTTAATATTGTCCTTTAAGCCTAGGGGAGCTTATAAGGTAGCCGCTTGGAGTATTGCTGGGTATGATCTAGCTACTAGAAGCATTAGGGTCAAGGTAGTTTAAGGAGGAGAACTCAAAAATATATACTGCTTTAGTTAAGTCCTACTTGGAACGGGGATTCCTATACAGTAATGGGGATACGGGATGCTTAAATCACCCATATGTACCCCTGTGTGTCCTTTTAGAGCTTTTTACTGCGCTAAGAAGGCGCTAATCATTAGGAAGAGAGGGGGTAAGCTAGAAGCATGGTGTGCTTGGATAGGTGATAAGTGCATAGGTTACAAGTGTCAGTTCGCGAGCTGTAACCGTCATGCTTTGTTACCAGATGGGAGGTGTAAACTCTTAGTTAAAAAGGAGGAGAGAAAGGAGGTCCCATTAGAGGAGGAAGTGGCTAAAGCTGAGAAAGAGATGGTAACCATTAGGAGAAAACTTAAGAAAATAGGGGTGGACCTAGAGAGGCTGGAATAAAGATTTTGGTGGTATGTTTTGAGGCTTCTAATAATACATGCGGAGGAGTTTGAGTATGAGGCAAGGGAAAAAGCTATTGATAATGCTGAAAAATTAGATAAAAATAATAAATCAGGTAAATATAATAATGTTCTTGTATGCTTCACTAGCATAGAAAGGAGTGATGAAAAGGGACTGCATAAAATTTGTAAAAAAGCGGCTTCGGAGTTAAGAAAGGTGGGTGAGAGGGTAGGAGTAAAAGAGGTAGTTATATATCCTTATGCCCACCTTTCGGATAATTTAGCTTCCCCAAGTATAGCTTTACAGTTACTTAAGGAGTTAGAGAATTATGCTAAGGAAGAGGAGCTTGATGTTCATAGAGCGCCCTTTGGGTGGTATAAAAGTTTCTCCATTAAATGCATAGGTCATCCGTTAGCCGAGGTTTCCAGAACTATAACCCTTGAAGAGACTGAAGTAGAGGAGTTAGAGGAATACCTTGTGCTTACTCCAAGCGGAGGTGAATATAGAATACAGGATTTAGACCTTAGTACCGTACATGAAGATTTCAGAGTCTTGGTAGAGAAGGAGGCATTGAAGAGGGAGAGAGCCGGTGGCGAACCTAGATACATTGAGTACTGTAAGAGGTTTGGTATAGAGTGGGAACCTATGAGTGACACAGGCCATATGAGGTATGGTCCAGAGGCGACCATGATGCTTGAGTTGGTGGGTGAATATTCATGGATATGTGCGCAGGAACTCGGCATACCTGTTTTAAAGGTTAAAGGAACTAACATGTTCGATTTATCC
>Ga0190367_1000280_pt1 | contig 38656 bp, 39 predicted proteins | sample 4872181011_MG_FD_171838 | JGI IMG/M metagenome (GOLD analysis project Ga0190367, IMG submission 171838) | Hydrothermal vent microbial mat bacterial communities from Southern Trench, Guaymas Basin, Mexico - 4872-18-10-11_MG | ecosystem: Environmental > Aquatic > Marine > Hydrothermal vents >... | reverse complement strand
GGTATTCCTCGTGTAGGAGTGATCAGCTTAGTTGAGGAACCATCACTGCTTCCCGGTGTAGATGAAGTTTTGGGTCCTAATGAATTACTGAAAGAAGCTAAAAAGCTTAGGAGAAAGGAGTGGTTCAAACGAGATTAACTAACTTTATAACTTTAATTTTACTTGCTCTAGATTTAAAGTATCTCTATTAAATTTTAGATTAAGTATTGTTCTGCAATTTATTTTTCTATTCCAATTCCTAAATCTTCAAGTTCAACATAGATTACTTGTTGGCCATTTAACTGCTTTCCTATATCTCTCGAGATCTCTACTAAATAATGCGTCTATCAGGATGCTTGCATCAACAATAATCACTTCCTCATCTCCTCAAGAACCTCTACTGGATTATCAACCTTGGGGGTCTCCTTCCTAAGTTCCTCCACGAGCTCTACAAGACCATAAGCTAATTTTTTCTTAACCCTAACGATAACTTCCTCACCCTCCTTGAGGTCTAGCTTCTCTAATGGTTTTAAGACACCGTTTTCATACTTAGCACGAATAACTTTAGCCATTAATCTACCACCTTTCTCCCACATACCTATTATAACTAGGCTTTGATAAATTGCTTGAGTTATAGTTACGAATTTTCAAAGATCTCATTCGCTTAGGGAGAGCTATCCTTGTTATGCTCATTGAGGTGTTTATTAGTAAGCTAGTTGTTTACTTTAAACGGACTTTTATAAGACTTCATTAGCACTTAAAAATTCTGAAAGAAAAATTTAGTTAGTGAGTGAATTGAAGTGCTTCTTGGAATAATAGTTAAGCCTCTTAAACGTTTTATGATGAAAGAGTTTTGTTCAGAGGGTCGATGCATTTAGATTGGAAAGAAAGTTTGTTTAAGCAATTTTATCTATATTTCCCAGGCATGGTTATAGTGTGGCATGGATATCAAGAGGATTAACTAGTCTGCTAATTACAAAGGAGCAGTGAAATATGTATCTATGACGAGGAAGCGAGGAAATTAACAGAGATCTTCTCACATGGAGAATTGTAAGAGTCAGGCTACTAGCATGGATTTGAAGTGATAGGAACAGAGCTCCACATACCTGCTAGTAAATCACAGAGTTTATCATAATACTTTTTGTAGAATTTTAACTTCATTTTCCACAACTTTGTCCCAGCTTTTAAATTTCTCTAAGAACTTTCTAGATATTGTTGTTTTATACTTTTCATTTAATAGAATATCGATGATTTTTTCTGCCATTTCATTGTAATCACCTGTTTTCACTTTAACTACTTCTTTGATGGGATAGTTGTGTTTTACTGCTGGTATATCGTATGCTATTACGATTTTGTTATGTGCTAGGCTTTCGATTATTACCATGGATATTGAGTCTAAGTAGCTGGGGTAAATAACTATTTTAGATTTTTCAAGTAGATTTTTAATTTTTTCATGTGGTTGCCAGCCTAGGTATTCTATATATTTGTTTAATGATAATTTGTTTATTAATTTGAAGAATGTTTCTTTAACTTCTTTTTTACTAAATTCTCCTACTATTGCCAATTTAGCTTTTAATCCCTTCTCTACTACTTTCTTCCATATTAGCGGTATATCGAATATTCCTTTTTCGGGAATTAGTCTGGCGTAGAATATTGCATCATATTTATAATCTGCGCTATGTTTCTTCTTTGTTTTTATATTTACCTTCATGTGTTCATATGAAGTGTTCGGATTGAGAACATGTATTCTCTTCTTCCATTCGTCACCCATTTCTTCTATTATAGCAGTGGATACGGCTATTATTAAGTCGAATTGCTTTAATATTGTTTTTAAGATTAAACCTTCAACTTTTTCATTTACTATTAACGTTATCTTTTTTACTATTCGTTTTAGAGTGTTTTTAGGATATGTGAGGTCGTAGGATTGTAATTTGATTTTTAGTACTCTCTTATTTTTGTAGAATGGTGGTAGGCATAGTAGTGCTGCTTTTTTGGTTTTTAGAAATTTTGAGAGAAAGTAGGTTAAGCAAATGTAGTCCATTACTTCATGGTGTGAGTATACTAGTTTGAAAAATTTTTCTCCATATTTTCTTTTTATTTTCTACTTAGAGTGTACGCATAATATGTGTTGAAAAACACTTTGATGAAAAGTTTGATTAAGTTATATTTTAATGGTCCTTTTGAAGGTAACTTCTTAATTCTTTCAATTATTCTTTCCTCATCTAATTTTCTCCTCTCAGGGATAATAAGATATGCGTTAATATTGTATTTCTTTAGTCTTTTCAAGGTCATTAGACTTCTGAAGGATCCCCCACTTGCATGGGATGGATCTGAAATGTAAATGATATTTTCCATTTCTCTTCCCTTCATTTTTATAGTTTGAATTTATTGTATCCCATTTACTTTTGCCCCATTAATTTATCTTGAGGGGTTTGTCACTTAATCTTAAGTGTCCTGTTGGTTATACCTTTTTATGAGCTTATAGCTGCGGAGTCTGCAGGAGCAGTAACGCTGAATTTCATGCTTCTCCTATCACTCTTCACGTTTCTACTTTTAATAGGCTTAACTCCCTAATCTCTAATTGCTTTAAGCCATAACCATAAATATATTATTCTTAACTTGGACTTTTTATTTCTAGATTTCATTTCCTCCTTAATTAATTGAGCTAGATGAGTATTCCCTGTATAGTTGTCTATTCCCTTTAATATTTCGTAGCTTAGTTCCTCATTTACTATTAGTGGCTTTGTAATTTGCCCCATTCCCCTTTTCCTTACTTTTTTGAGGTAGCTTTCTGGTAAAAGCTTGTATTTCTTTGCCAGTTTGATTAGTAAATATTTGTTTATTTTAGGATGATACTTTAATTTTGACGGTATTCTATATATAGTTGAAATTAGCCTTGTATCTAAGTATGGTGTTTTTGATTTCAAATTTAACTTGGATGAAATGCTGTTTATGGTCATTAAGTCATGGTTTATTAGTCTATATAGTACTGAGAATCCCTTAGCGTTTAGCTTGTCGTTTTTAGCCATTAACTCTAGTTTCTTAGTTAATCGCTTTAATTCCTTCATTACAATTCTCGAAGCCTCCCTTATTGTTTTAACCTTATAGTTGAAGTAGTTATCTAGATATGTTCCTGTAATGAATCCTTCTAGACTATTTTCTCCCTGCCCTGAAATGTATCCTAGAAGAATTTGAATAAGCATCCTTCTTGGTATTCTTACTCCCATTTCCCTCAATTTGCATATTAAGTTGGTTGCTCTTTGAATCACCTTATTTCTAAATATTCTTACTATTGGTTTTTGATCCCAATCAAATTTGTTTGGTGTTGTTCTTTCAAGGCTTAATGTTGCTCCTCCAAGTCCTGTGTAGATCTCCTTATAACCTCTTTTCTCTAGTTCTCTAATTATTTTGTAGTAGCTTAGAAAGGCTGATCTCGATGTTGGTTCTTCAATATATTTGGATGCTTCCATATATTCTTCAATAATTTTATCTTTATTTTTAATTTCAAATTTTATTATTGGTATGTTTAGATATTCTGCAATTTCACTTGCAGTTTCATATTCGCTGTATAGGTTTGGAATTACCATGTTTATGGCCGTTAAATCTCCATTAAATTTCGTTATTAGTGCTGCCAATAGGGTTGAATCTATTCCTCCACTCAACATTATGGCTGGTTTTTCATTGTTTTCAACTCTTTTTCTTACTGCCTCCTTCATGCTTTCATATATTTTTTCAAGATATTTTTCAGTTAGATTTGACGGTTTTTCATAGTTAATGAAGTCTCTATAAATGCTTCTTTTTTCTTGATTGTCTGTTTTTATTATTATTTTTTCCCCTGGAATCGTCTTTCTAAATTTCTCTATCAACGTGTCTTTAAATGGAGGTATTCCCGTGGCTAGATAGAAAATTGTTGCCTCATAGTTTAACTCCATTTCCAATCCCAATTTTTCAATAGTCTTTAATAGGTGTCTTAGTGATGTGCTGAAGGCTAGATAGCTTTCATTTTGGTAGAAGTATACTCTCTTGGTGTTGAAGTGGTCTACGGTTATTTCAATTTTACTTGTTGTTAATGTTATTTGCGTTGAATCTGAGTCTAGTGCTTTGGGAGTATTTGTATAGACTATTACTGTCTCCTCCTTTGTATTGCTTGTTATTATTTTTTCGCTATAGCCGATAATCGTGTTTATTTGTGGTTCTATTACCTCTAGTGATGAATTGTAAAGCTCTTTAGCTGTATTTATAATTGGGTCTTCAATATCCCTTAACCTATCCTTTCTACTTATACAGCCGAATACTATTGGCATTATCGCCCCTTCAACTTATAGGGATATCATTACCCCTTGGATTTTATGATGATGCATTCTTACAAATATTGATTTATTTTCATTTTTCATTTTTATGAGTTTCTATCAATTATATAATTGCACGTGAAGTAGTTATAGATATAAATGTGTTCTTGACGGTAATATTCTGTAGGTTTTCTCTTATCATTTACCTTCTTTCTTAAATGATATTGATGTCCTATACCTTTAGATATGAAATTTTAAATTGAATTTGATCTATCTATTACCCGCTTTAGTTCATCAGTATTTTGTATTGGTATTTGGTGAGAATTTGGAAGTCCCTACTGCAGACACAAAAAGCTATAGTTTTAAATAAAATGAAGTGGTAGGGACAAACGGGTGTCTGTTTTTAGGGCTAGGACTATTGCTGTTCAGGGGGCTGGTGTTAGTGGTACTGGTTGTGGTAAGAGTTTAATTGTGGCTATATTGTGTAGATTGTTTGCTGAGGATGGTTATAGGGTTGCTCCATTTAAGGCTTTGAATTTAACTAATGTGACTTATGTTGATGGTGATGGTAGGGAGTATGGTTATTCTCAGGTTCTTCAGGCAGTTGCAACTGGTGTTGAGCCTGATTATAGGATGAATCCCTTTACGCTTAAACCTCTTGGGGGTGGGGCTTTCGATATAATTATTGAGGGTAGGGTTGTTGAGAGGAATGTTAAGCCCTTGAGAATGATTTTAGCTTTCATGGGTGAGGGTTTGAGGAGGATTGTTGGAGCTGAAACTCTATATGATAGAGTAATTGAGTCTGTTAAACGCTGCCTAGATTTCCTACTCGATAATTATGATATTGTCTGTATTGAGGGTTCAGGTCCATTAAAGCTTCGAGGTTTAGACTTCCTTAGTAGACTTATGGATATTCCAAATATGATTACGGTTAAAATGGCTTCAGCCCCGGTAATACTTTTGGCTGGAAGTATAGATTCAGCTATAGCCACATACAATTACTTAGATGATGATGAGAGGAAGTTTATTAGAGGCATACTGCTAAACAGATTTAATTATTATTCACTTGAAAGGGAAGTTGTTGAGGGAATGGGTTTTCCGAGGAGATTATTTGAAATCGGTATTAAGCATATTGAGGGGGATTGGCTTAAAAGATTCAATATAAACCTTGAAGTAATAGGTTCAATACCATATTTAGAGGAACTTTCAAGTCTACCTGATTTAGATCCATTAGTATCAGAGGAGAGGATTAACCTTGATGTTTGGAGGAGACTGGTGCCAAGACTTGCTGAGAAGGTTAGGAAAAATATTGATTTAAATAAAATATACAAGATGATGGGTATCTAAATCTTTCACTTTAATAAATTGTGTTATCCCAGCACCGATAATCAGTTTTAAAAATTTCTCTAGCTTCAACCAAAGCTTATTGGTACAATCAATAAATATCTATGTTGATTCTGGGTTCAGTAATTAATTCTCGTACCCTATTAATTTCTCAGAATATTTATATTTCTGAGTTTTTATATTCTTCTGGTGTTTTTGTTGGTTTTGGAGGTTAAGGTTAGGTTGAGTAAGAAGAATACACTGTATATTCCTAGGAGTATTGCTAGGGCTGTGGGTATTAGGGAGGGTAGTGTTTTGAGGCTTAGAGTTGAGGGTTCTCGAATTATTATTGAACCTATTCCTGATCCCTTTGATCTTGCTTTAAGTGGCTCTAAATTTGCTAGAACGACATTTGAGGAATTTGAGAGGATGTCTGAGGAGATGCAAAATGAACTTTTCGGGAAAGGTGAGGATACTTCTTGATTCTACATATCTATTGCCCATAGTAGGTGTTGATGTTGAGGGTGTAGGAGATGTAATGCTTATACTCAAGAAATTGCGTGATGAGGGTGTTGCTGAGTACTATTATACGCAGTATAATGTGCTCGAGATTCTTGGTAAGCTTGGAAGAATAAATTTTGATATGGAGAGGGTAACAGCGGGATTACTAGCCATAAAGGAGGAATTTAAGCAAGTAAATCCATCTGTTAAGGGTTGGCTTAAAGCGTTGGAATTGAGAAGTAGAGGTTTTAGGGATCTTATCGACTTACTACTATATTCTACCTCCTTAACGCATAACATCAATTTTCTCACGAGAGATAAGCAGCTCATAAATTTCCTAAGAAAATGTGGAGAAGATATAAGTATCATAATGTATGAAGAAGAATTCATTGCTAAATATAAATAGTCATCTCGAGAAGCTGTTTTCTCATAGCGTGCAAAATGAATATTATTGCTTTACTGAATTAGCGGAAGACTCTGCATATCGTTTAGCAAGTTGTTCACTATCAAGCCTACTATTAGGATTTAAAGAGAGCTTGAGGAGTATGTGGCTGATTTAGCTATATTAATTAGGGCGAGCGAGTTTTTGTTGAGGTGTTCTGGAGAGCTGGTTCTTATGGAAGAGAAGGATTTTGTTAGGATTGGGAGGGCTATATTGAGGTCTGAGGAATTGTCTCGCAGAATTGAGGGTTGGAGTAGTGTGGAGGAAATTAGGCGATGGAGAGAGCGAAGGTAATTGCTGATGCATCTGTTGTGGTTAAGTGGTTTGTTGAGGGGGATTATTCTAGGGAGGATAAATTGCTTAGGGATTCTTATGCTAATGGTTTAATTGATATTGTAGTTCCCAGCATCATGTATTATGAAGTTATTAATGCATTGAAGTATTCCGGGGAGTTTGGTGAGGATGAATTGAAGGAGGTAGCTAAGATATTGGAGGATTTTCAATTTACTGAGTTTGGTTTGAAGGGGAAGTTTGCTTTGAGAGTTATTGAGATTGCTATGAGGAAGGGATTGACTATTTATGATGCATCTTATGTTGCACTAGCCTATGAATTGAATTCTGAGCTTTATACTGCTGATGAAAAATTAATTAGGAAGGCCAGTGATTCCAAAAGAGTTAATCATATTAGGCAATTTAAAATTTCATAATCATGCAAGCACTGGAATAGATAAAATTTCTAGATAAAGCAATATACTGCATAACAACTTTATTGAGGGTATAGGTTATTGGTGTTGATTTGCTTGACTCAGCTTGCATTTCCAGTTTATTTTAAATTTCATTTGGGAATGAATTCTTCATTTCCTAGTGATTTAATTCTGTAAATTTTGTAGCTTTAGGAATATGGGTGTGTTGCTAATTCGTGGGATGGAATTGAGGTTTTCATGTTGATTTTATGAGGAGGGTTTATGTAGTTTGGCTTTTCATGTTATAGTGGGTTGAGTGGAGGGTTGCTTGGGTAATGGTTTCTTTAAAGGATGAAATATTGAGGCTTCTTGAGGAGGATAAGGAGTTTAGGTATGCTATTGCTGGTTATCTAGGTTTATTGGAGATCATGAGGAGGCTTGATGTAATTGCTGAAGAACAGGTTAAGCTCAGGGAGGAACAAACCAAGATTTGGAGTGAAATTAAAGCTCTCCATGAAGAGCAAGTTAAGCTTAGGGAAGAGCAGGTTAGACTTAGGGAGGAGCAGACTAAAATTTGGAGTGAAATTAAGGCTCTCCGCATGGAGCAGATTAGGTTTAGGGAGGAGCTAAATAAGATATGGAGTGAAATTAGGAGCCTTCGCGAAGAGCAAGTAAAGCTTGGGGAGGAGCAGATTAGGCTTAGAGAGGATTTTAATGAGATGCTTAAGGAGATAAGATCTATAAATCTTAGGCTTGGAAGAGTTGAGAGGACTCTTGAGAAGTTGACTTTAGATATTGAGGAGGAGGCGAGATCTATTCTAAAGTATAGGATTAAGAAGGATTTTGGGTTGGAGATGGAGATAGGAAGACTTGTCCTACCAGAGTTGGAGTTGAATCTATATGGAGTGTCTGGTGATATCTGTGTAGTTGGGGAGGCCTCTGTAAGAGCTGGAGTAAGAGTTTTAGAGGGTCTTCTGGAGAAGATTGAGAAGCTTAAAGCAAGATATCCTGAGAAGTTGAGGAAGCGAGTAATACCTGTTATCTATACTTCTCTACCTATGCCTGATTTAGTGGAGAGAGCTAGGTTGAAGAAGATTTGGGTGTTGAAGGCAACTGAGGATATTGTTAAGCCAGACTTCACCATTTCTGGTCGAAAGAGTTCTCAATCCTAGTTGGGATATGCATGCCATTTGAATTTAATGTGCTTATCAGTTATTGTAGCTTTCAATTTTAGCTGAATTTATTAGTGTCTTGCAGTAAAGATTTGCATTTTCAGTAAATAATTTTATAAAATATTCTCTTCACTTACATTCTCTATTAAATTATTTAGAGATTATCACTTTTTATGTTTGAATACGTTAATGTTTGTTATGCTTTATTTTTCTTAATCCATTCTTATCAATTATGATTATTCCATCGTCTCTTAATATTATTGAGCCCTTTCCTCCTGCTTCTTGGAGAACTGCAGCTAGTATGTATGGTCGGAGGTAGTAGTATAAGCAATGGTTAACGAACTCTTTGAAGTTGAGCTCTAATCGTCCCTCAGTAATATCGTCTATTACAATTCTTTTTTCTCCCTCTCTTTCAATCCATTCCCCCTTCCATCTTCCAAATTTATCTATGTATTCACAGTTTTCCCAGAGCATTTTAACTAGATTAGTGAAGTCTTCTATCACCTCATTTACAGTTATTTCCTCAGCTTTCGCTTTTAATTCTAAAGCCTTAGACCATATTTCATTGAGTTCTATAGTGATTCCATTAACAGTTATTTTAATGTTCATGTAGTTTCACGCACCACTTTTGTGGGGTTAGGTGAATTGATTCCTTATAAATTTAACTTTTTTATAGCCTTACAAACTCATTATTTGATGTGCATGGCTTATGGAAGCTTCCATTGGTTTTGAGATTATTAGTATTCCAGTATTACTTACGGAGTGCTTGTAGGAGAATTATTGGGTAGGCGAGAATGATGCAATAGTGCTTTCAGAAATAAACTTTCCAGAGCTTATGATAGAGTTTGAGGCTTTGAAGAAAAGCCATGGAGATTTTGTTCATTAAATTTCGTTTAGGAATTTTACTCCCAGTTTCCTTAGCTTGTCTTCTATTTTTATCATTTCTTTTTCTTTCCTTTTGAATAGTGGTGTAGCTTTCATTTTCTGGGCGGTTGCTATTACGTAGCAGTCTGGTAGTGCTATGCGGAGTTCTTTCTTTAGTTCACCTGCTTTTAGGGCTATTTCTTCAGTTATTTCGATTATTGTTGTGTTAATTTTTATCCATTCTGCGTAGTTTATTGCTTCCTTATTTGGCTCCGATATGTTTGCAGCTTTATATACTCTTGAAGCTACGTAGATTAGTTCACTTAAAGTTGTAGTTGGAACATATAGCTTTATTTCACCTTGAATTGACTTATTAAAGATTTCTTCAACTTTCTTCCTATACGGTGCTCTTTTAATTATGTATTCTATTAGGACACTTGTATCGAGAACAAATTTCTCATTTGAATATTTCTTCATATTTTCTCTTCTCCATCTCAGCTTCTTCTTTCAGGATTTCTTCTACAAATTTTGGATCTATGTCAACTATTTTCGGTGTTAGAGGTCTTAGTACTATTGTATTCTCGACTACCTCTGCAATTATGCTGTCTCCTTCTTTAACTTCAATTTTCTCCCTCAGCTTTTTAGGTAATATGATTATACCTTTCTTCCTAATCTTCAGAATAACTCTCACAGTGCCACCTAGTACTATGAGGTTTAACTAAGTTATTAAGTTTAACTCTTAAGAGAAGTTAACTCATTTGGAGCCCCCTTTATTGGGGATTTATTCACTTATTCTGAACGAGCTTTCTCTATTTTCCTCCCCGGCTTTGCCATCACCTTTTAATATCATCTTGTTTTTAATTGATTTTTGTTCTCTCCCAAGCTCTATCATTAGGTTGTTGCGATTTTGTTGGTGGAGCTTTTGGGAAATCTATTTTAGGTTGGGAATCTTTTTCCATAATGGTCGATGCAGTTATGAGCCTCTCCAATGCTGAGAAGCAGAAGTTTCTAAGGGCTTTGGAGGAGGATTTAGAGTTTCGTTATGCAGTAATGGGTTTACTTGGTTTTAAGGAGATTTTGGATAGAATTGTTAGGTTGGAAGAGAGATTTGCTAAGCTGGAGGAGAGGCAACAGATTTTAGAGGAGCGTTTCGCCGGACTTGAGGAGCGTTATTCGAAGTTAGAGGAAAGATTTGCTAGGTTAGAGGAGAGACAGCAGATCTTGGAGGAGCGTTTCGCTAGGTTGGAGGAGGAGTTTAGGGAGAATAGGCGTCTTGTTTTGATAGTTGCCCATAGATTTGGTGTTATTAGTGAGAGGGCTTTTAGAGAGGCTATGAGGTTTGTTGTTGAGGAAGTTTTGGGTGTTGCTAAGGTTGAGAAGTGGGTTTATAGGGATGGGGAGGGCTATGTCTATGGTTATCCCTCAATTATTGAGGTTGATGTAGTTGTTAGAGATGATGTTCACGTACTTGTTGAAGTTAAGTCTAGAGTTTCCAGGGGTGATGTAGCCGAGCTTTATAGGAAGGCAGTTCTCTATGAGAGGATTGTTGGTGTTAAACCTAAAATGCTCATAATTGGTGGATTTATTGATGAAGATGCATGGGAAGCTGCTAGAAAACTCGATGTTGAAATTAGACCAATAATAGCTGGTGAAAGCCAATCATTTTAGATACTTCACTGATTGCTTGAAGTTCTGAACTAGTTGGTTTATTGATAATGGGCGAGCATTGTGCATCGAATCTTTTGAATATCGTTTTCAAAACTTCATTGCTCTGAGAATTAATGTTGCGCAGTATTACTGCTAACGATACTGCGAAGTCTCTTTGAGGAGAATATTATTGCTGGGATGCTTTTATTATTTGCGTATGAGGAGATGCATAATTCTTTATATTTTGCTTTTCTAGTTTTATTTTGGTGATTCTTTGAGTTACGTTATTAAGCCTATTCCCATTACTAGGGTTAGTATTGACAAGTCTGTTATGACTTATTTAATGAACTTTGCCGTTCCACTCGAAATTGGCTCTTTTGCTTGGGCTATTGAGGGTGGCGGAGCCAAGATTCTCGTTGATACTGGTTGTTCGGCTGAAATGCAGACTGCTAGTGGTTTTCCAGCTAAGCAGGTCTACACCATTGATGATGGCCTTAAATATGTTGGATGGAGACCTGAGGATGTTGATTTCGTTATTTTAACTCACTTGCATCTCGACCACTATGCCTATGTACGAAAGCTTAAGAATGCAACCATAATTTTACAGGAGAGGGAATATAAGGCTGCATTTAATCCGCACCCATCATACAAGCACTTCTATAATGCCAAGTTCATTAAGGAGTGCCTTAATGGATTAAAAATTGAGTTCGTTAATGGGGAGAAGGAGATCATCAATGGCATATACGTAATTCTAACTCCTGGCCATACACCTGGAGGCCAAACTGTCCTAGTTAATACAGAGAAGGGTGTCGCCGCAATCACTGGATTCTGCTGTATTAGAGAGAACTTTGAGCCTCCCAGTAAATTAAGGGAAATATTTGAGTTTATTGTTCCTGGAATTCACATTGATATCGTCAGCCTATACGATAGCATGGTTAAGATTAAGGAGCTCGCAGATATAATTATTCCAATACATGATCCCGAGTACTTCAATATTAAGTCAATACCTTAAAACTATCATAAAAATGATTTAAATCTGATTATTCCTTCAATTTTATGCAGCAACTATTATGAAAGTGCTTGCTCCAGCTTTAACTAAACTTCTTTCCTATGTTATGAGTTTAAATTCAATGTTCTCAAGCTTGCGTTCCCATAGTTTATGGAGAGATGAATTGGGGTGGGGGAGCGAGTATTGCTTGATTTACTTTAAGTATTTCCTCTCCAGGTAGTCTATGAAGTATTTTGGATTCAGTTCTTCTCCGAAGCTCTTCTTTATTAGTTCTTTTGGTGCGTAGGTTGCTCCCCATTTATGGATTTTTTCTTTTAAGTATTCTCTTATTGGCTTGAAGTTTAGTTCTTCAATGTATTTGTCTAGTTCTCCTAGTTCCTTTTCTATGTTGTATTTTACTTGAGCTGCAATTACGTTTCCTAGGGTGTATCCTGGGAATCCTCCTAGTCCACTGCTCCAGTGTATGTCTTGTAGTAGTCCTTCTCGATAGGTTTTCGGCTTTACTCCTAGTAGTCTCTCCATTTCACTATTCCATAGTTCTGGCAGTTCATCGACCTTCACTTCTCCAGTTATCATTAGCTTTTCCAGCTTGAATCTGAGTAGGATGTGTAGGTTGTAGGTTACTTCATCTGCATCCACTCTTATTAGACTCGGCTTAACGGTGTTGAAGTATATGTATAGTTCTTCTGGCCCATACTTCTCTAGGAATTTTAAGTGCTTTGTTAGGGTTGGATATATTGCTTTTGCGAATGCCCTTGATCTCCCAATAATGTTTTCCCAGAATCTAGATTGGCTTTCATGTACTCCTGCACTTGCACCCCTAGCTATTGGTGTTGTCATTAATTTCTCATCTATTTGTAGCTCATAGAGTGCATGTCCATATTCATGGATTACTGCATACATGCTCCTCTTGAAATCTATGCCCTCATATCTAGTTGTTATTCTCACATCCTTAATTCCCATACTTGAAGTGAATGGATGCGCTGATATATCTAGTCTACCTCTAGTGTTTATTGGGTATTCTAGGATTTTCAGAATTTCCATGTTAACTTTGACCATTGAATCCACATCATACTTAACCTTTTCAAGCTCATGCTCCCTCGGAAATCTTTGCTCTGCAAGTATTTTGTCTAGTGCCCTCTTTATTCCGGGCTCCAATACCTCAAATATTCCATCAACATCCCTAGTTCGTAGCCCTTCCTCTCTTAAGTCTAGTAGTGCATCATAAGGATGCTCCTCATAACCCAAGTAGTCTGCCATTTTCCTATTTAATTCAACTATTTTGGCTAGATATGGCTTGAATATTTCATAATTATCTTTTTGCTTCGCCTCCCTCCATTTAATTCTCGCTTCACCAACAGTTCTAGTATACTCTTGAAGTACCTCCGGGGGGATTGCCTTTGCTATTCTAATTTCCCTCTTGAGAACTCGAACTACTCCACGCTCATAATCATTTAGCTCCTCCAGCTTATCTTCAGCCTTCTCAACCAACTTAACTAGTTCTGGATCCAAAATTAGCTTCTGCCTTAAAACCGCCAGCTCCGATGATGCAATGCTCCTCTCGGTCACTCCCTCTCTAGGCATGTTTACTTCGATATCCCAGCTCATCAAGCTCATTGCATGGCTTATGGCCCAAATCGTCCTAGCCTTCTTTAAAATTTCCTTAATAACCTCATTTTCGAAGAGGGTTTTCTCTGACATTAGCTCACCGTACTCTAATTTAGCCCACATGACCTTTTATTTTTTCTTCAAAACCAGATTCAGTAAACGTTAACTGAATGAATTTCAATCACATATTAAATCCATTAATTGAAGAGCTAAAATCTAGTCTTCATGTATTCATCGATTTTCAATCATGCTTTTCACTTTACTTAGAAACCTGTTTCTATCAACTACGTATCTTTCGTGAATTCCCTCTCCAATTAAAATGTTTCTCCAGTAAGCTTTTACTTCAAATACTAGCCTTCTTCTATCAACTTCAATGAGTTTTACTTTAACTCTTATTTTGGCTCCAATTGGTGCTGGCTTCAAATGCTTAACATCAACTCTAAATCCAACCGTAGTATAGCCTTCTGGTAAGTGCTCCTCTACACATTGAAGTGCTGTTCTCTCCATGAACGCTATCATTGATGGTGTCGATAGCACTTCTACTTCTCCAGATCCAACATGCCTTGCTGCGTGCTCACGTTTTACTTCAAACTCCTTCACTAATTGTAGGCCAGTTTCAATCTTAATTTCATCCATTATTTCACCTTCACTTTAACTTTCTGTATTTAATTCTAAGTTATTTGTTCGTATAATTCTCTCAATTTCATGACTACGTTTTCAGGTTTATGTTTTTCTGGTAATTTTTCAATTACCTTCTCATCCCATCTAACAACTTTGCATTTACAGGCTAATGCCTCGAGAGCTGTTTTGCTGAGGCTTTTAATGTAGTTCCTGTCGATGTAGTATTCGAATTGATTTAGAATTTTGGGTAATTCCCTATATGGTATGGGCTCCTTCAATCTATCCCTAATGGTGAGCTTTAAATTGAGTTTTTCAGCTACTCTTCTAGGCCAATTCACATCTTCATCTTCATGATGCTTCACAATATATAGTGCTGTCCCCGGCCTTCTAAGCTCGGGTATGGGCTTGAAAAGCTCTGTGTCTACTGGGTTGGGAAGGTATGTTACTGTTTTGGGAGCGTTTTCTAATAGGTCTGGGGTTGCCACTAATACTAGGTCTGCCATGCTCCAATATCTTTCCCTCTCCCTCCATCTTCCCCTAATATCGCTTCCATGATAGTGTATGATCACTTTCCTCCATGGAAGGATTTTCTTGATTAGTGGGATGATTTCATCAAGTGAGTGCACGTGTATTATCTCATAGTTAAGTGATTTGATTAGCGATATTAATTTGAAGATGCGCGCTCTACAGCTAATTGCCTCACCATAAACTGTTAAGCCAAATCTATCGTATTGCCTCCTAGTTATAACCCAAGTTTTCCATCCAAGTAGTTTTGCCTGATACTTTGCAATTATGCTTGCAACTCCAGCAGTATTCCATATGTGAAGTACCTTCAATTATAGCCCCTCGTACTATACCCTACTAAATGATATTTTAAGCTTAAATTTAGAATTGAATATTGGTTTAAGCTGATTTATGGGGGTTTAGTGTCTGTGATTGAGTATGTGGATTATCTTATCAGCATTGTTGGTAGGGAAAATGTTGTTACTGATTTGGAGAGGATGAGGGACTACTTGATTGATGAAACTCCGGAGCCCATTAGACCTAAACCTGCATCCAAACTCATTCTAGTTAAGCCTGGTAGCACTAGGGAGGTTGCGGAAATACTGAAGTTTGCCAATGAAAAGAAGATTCCAGTTTATCCTAGAGGTGGTGGTACTGGTCTTGCTGGTGGAGCTATTCCAACTAGAGATGGAATAATACTTTCACTTGAGCGCATGAATAGAATTGAAATTGATAGAGACAACTTAATGGCTGTTTGCGAGGCTGGTGTAACTCTTGAGCAATTAATTAGGGCGGCTGAGGATGCAGGCCTCTTCTTCCCATTGCATCCAGGTGATGAGAGTGCTCAAATAGGGGGTTTAGTGGCCACTAATGCTGGTGGTACTCGGGCAGTTAAGTATGGTATTATGAGGCACTATGTTAGAGGTTTAGAGATAGTTTTGCCTACGGGTGAAATTTTAATGCTTGGAGGTAAGCTTCAAAAGAACAATGTAGGTTACGACCTAATGAACCTAATTATTGGTAGTGAGGGCACGCTTGCAGTTATAACTAAAGTCATCTTAAGGCTCTACCCAAAGCCAGCGGCAACAGCAACCCTAGTAATACCATTCAATACTAGGCATGATGCAATAAGTAGCGTTCCCAAAATACTTCAAAGCGGCTACATACCCCTAGCAATAGAGTATGTTGAGAAGGACATTATGGAGATGACAGCTAAGCATTTAGGTGAAGTCTGGCCGGTTAAGGAGGGGAAGTGCTACTTAATCATAATACTTGCGGAGCAGAGCAGGGATCTAATATTGGATGCAAGCCTAAAAATAGCTGAAATATGTAAGGAGCATGGAGCCCTAGAACCATTATTTGCTGAGCCAAGAGATCAGCAAGAGAAAATTTTGAGGATTAGAAGCAACATCTACCTAGTATTAAAGCCTAAAGTAGCCGATATTCTCGATGCAGTTGTTCCACCAGCTAGAATTGGAGATTTCATAGATGCAGTTGATGAAATAGCTAGAAAATATAATACTGAGCTACCGGCCTATGGCCATGCAGGTGATGGAAATCTCCACGTCCACATAATGTTGGATAAGGGCGTGGACTTGAACTTCATTAATAGGGTGAGGAAGGAAATATATGATGCAGCAGTGAAACTTGGCGGTTCAATTACTGGTGAGCATGGAATTGGCAAGATAAGATTGGAGAGCATGATGAAGTACATCGATGAAAAGTATTTGGATTTAATGAGGAAGATAAAGAAAGTTTTTGATCCAAATAACATACTGAATCCAGGTGCAAAAATTGTTTAGGGGCCTACTAACAGTCCAGCTTCCAAAATTTTCTTAATAACTTTCCCAACATTTTCATTTACAGAAAACTTTTCAGTATCGACTATTACATCTGGATTTTCGGGCGCCTCATATGGGTCATTAATTCCCGTCATATTCTTTATTTCTCCCCTCAAAGCTTTCTTATAGAGTCCTTTCGGATCCCTCCTAATGCACTCCTCTAAGCTGCACTTCACATAGACTTCTATGAAGGGTATGCTTTCACTCTCAATGATCTCCCTAATTTTGGCTCTAACATCCCTATATGGTGATACGAATGAAGCCACTACTGCCACTCCATTTCTGGCTAGAAGTTTCGATACATATGCTACTCTTATTAAATGCCTTTCCCTATCTTCACGCGTAAATCCTGCTTCAGGGCTAAGCCATCTCCTCACTTCATCTCCATCAAGTAACTCCACTTTCAAGCCCTTACTCCTCAGAAACTCGACTACCCCTCTAGCTATGGTTGTCTTACCTGATCCTGGTAAGCCAGTTAACCAAACTACGAATCCCCTATTCCCCATCTTCATGCTTCATCCTCCAACTCTAAAAGCTGCCTCATAATGTTAAACACCTCAGTTATATTGATCACATGCTTTCTCAGCTTCACTGTTTTCTCTGGATCGTAAATTGTGATTATTCCATTCCAGTCGTGCACTGCATCATCTGGCCCCTTATCGTTCTCTCTCAAGTACATGGTATTCCATCCAAGTGTTCCTGCACTTCTCCAGTAGAGGTCGTCGAAGTAGACTATTAGGTCTGGTGGATCTCCATTAACCTCGGGGTATAGCTCTTCAGGTTTATAGACTTTTGTATTCCATTTTTCACCATTTGGCCCTCTAATCTTCATTATTTCTTCAGCTAGCTCATCTCTATAATGCTCGTAGTCTTCCTTCTTAATTACACCCTTAACCTCTCTTCCTTTAACATTTAGGAATATTCGTGCATAATATCCACCCCAACCCCAAGCTATGGTTTTGCTCCAATCAATTTCAACCTTATTTAAGTCGACTCCAGGTTTCTCCGGTTTCTTCAGGATTCTTAGGTAGCCTTTATCAGCTAGCCATTGATTTACGCAAAATGCTCCCTTCATCCTCTTAGCTCCATGATCTGAGACTAGCATTACGGCAGTATTTTTGGGGATTGATTTTAGTAGTTGGCTTAGCTCTTCATCTATGAGCTTGTAGTATTCGAGAATTACTCTCTCATATTTATTGCCGGGCCTATACTTGTGGTGGTCTTTATCCATGAAGCCCCAAAATGCATGTTGCACTCTGTCCACTCCTATTTCAACGAACATGAAGAAATCCCATTGCCTATTGGCCAGATACTTTAGGATTTTAAAGTGATATCTAGTCATTTTCCATAGGTCTTTAATCAATTGGTCTCTTGCTTCAGTTCTAAATATTACATCGAATATGTATGGTCCAAATAGACCTTCAATTTCACTTTTAAGCTGTGGTGGATATGTGTACTGTGATTTACTGCTTGGCGTTATGAAGCAGCTTATCATTAATCCATTTAATGGCTTCGGCGGATAGCTTGGCGGCACACCTACAACTATGCTTTTCAAGCCTTTCCTACTTGCAATTTCCCATATGGTTGGCTTTCTAATGAATTTGGAGTTTGCAATATAGAAGTCAGTGTAGCTTTTAGGCTTCTTATGTCTAAAACCATACATTCCCAGTTCACCTGGCGTTTTTCCAGTCACCATTGATGCCCATGCAGGTATTGTTATTGGTGGATGCGTGCTTTTTAGCTCGGCTCTCTCTCCATCATCTATTAATTTGGCTATGGTTGGTAGCTGATCTTTAAATTCTTCATAAATGAGTTTTGGTGGAGCTGCATCCAAACCTATAACCATGAGTTTTCTATTCAAGCTTTCATCTCCAAATCAAATTTCCAATAATATTAATCACCTTATCTAGAATTTCACTCAAATGTTCGCGCTTAATTCTTATTCCAATAACCGACTCCTTACCTCCAATCTCAGCACTTAACTTACCTAACTCATTAATTATTGGCGTCAAGTTAATGTTCAAATTAAATCCTCTTCTCACGTAAATTTCTGGGCCATCTTCATTGACTGCAACGATCACTCTATCGCGATATTTCTCTGCAAGTCTACGTGCTATCTCTGATGTAACATTCATTTTGCTGGAAAATCTCTTAATGATTATTCCCCCCAGTTCCTCTTCAAAACCACTACTCATTATTTGCTCAACTTCTCTCCTCAATTTCATCCAAGCATTAATCCACTCGCGATCCCTCAAAATCCTTTTCAAGTTTTCACCATACTCCACCAGCTTACTTGGCGCTCTTTCAACTAGTTTTCTATTCCCAATTCTTCCAAGTGAATTTAGAATCTTAGATGCCTCAATTAACTCGTTAATATTTAAGCCTCTATCTTCAATAGCCCCCCTAATAATGTCTTCATAAAGCTTTAATTCGAGTGCTTTCACCTCTAGATCTCCAAATAATCCAAGCAAAACTTTCAAGTTGACTTGATGATTGAGAAGCCATTTCAGCACCCAAGTCGTTGATGGCCAATCTTCTTCGCTACCGCCTAGGGCTACGGGATTATAGTAGTATGGCTTATTTGGTTTCTCAGTTTTGTAGTGGTGGTCTATCATTACTACTTTTGCATTGACTTCATTCTCCAATATGTCCACTTCTCTAAATGGTATGTTCCAGTCGAGAACTAGTATTGTAGTTTTATTACTTTCTATGAGTTTGAGTAGCTCATTAACTACTTCATTTGTCACTTTATAGCTTCCTATTGGTGGGCAATAATTTTTGCAATTATTCGCGTGCTCCATGATTATTGCGGCTGAGGAAATTCCATCCGCATCCCAATGATGTACTGCTATTATGCTTTTTGCTTCATTTAAAATTCTCTTTAATTCTCCAATCTCCATATTATCGCCGTCACCGATAGTTATGTTATGAATGGTTTTTTCCACTTCAATATTGTCTCGGCCACTTCAGGCCTCATCATTGTTGATGGCGGCTTCATTCCCTTCAATATCATTTCCCTAATTTTAGTTCCGCTAATATGCACCCTATACTTTTCTGAGTGTGGGCATATTTTTTCACTTGTCATTCCCCCACACTTATAGCAGTAGAATGCTTCTTTAACGAATAGTGGCGTTATTCCTAGATCTGGAAAGCACTTGAATATTTCCTGAGCCTCATACGGTCCATAGTAGCTTCCTACTCCTGCATGGTCTCTCCCAACTATAAAGTGCGTGCACCCAAAGTTTTTCCTAATAATTGCATGAAATACTGCTTCTCTTGGGCCAGCATATCTCATTGATGTTCTTAGTACTGCTAAAACCACGCTTTTCTTGGGGAAATAGTTTTCAATTAGCACTTTATATGCTTCGAGCATTACTTCATCCCTATAGTCTCCGGGCTTCTTCCATCCAACTAGTGGATTTATGAATAGTCCATCTGCAAATGTTAGTGCTGCTTTCTGAACATATTCATGGCCTAGGTGTGGTGCGTTTCTAGTTTGAAATCCAACTATTGTCCTCCAGCCCATTTCATTGAATAGAACTCTGGTTTCTATTGGCCATAAAGTGTATTTTTCGAATGGATTTTCCAGGCTATTTATGAGCTTTAGCTTCCCTCCAATTAAAAGCTCCTTCATCTTCATTGTTCTAGCTACGCCTGGATGTTTTGGATCTAAAGTCTTGAATACCGTTTCTGAGTGCTCCTTCTTATTCCACTTATAAACTTCTTCTATTCTCATTAATGCAATTGCTTTTCCTTGCTTTGTGGTTAGAATTACTTCATCTCCTTCCTTCAAATTCTCAATTTCTTTTCGATTAACATCTAAGATTATTGGTATTGTCCACGGTATATCGTTGCTCAATCTCATGTCACTTAATACGTGTAAGTAATCTTCTTGAACCATAAATCCCTCTAATGGACTGAAAACTCCCCTAGCAATATTCTCTACATCAACTGCCACAATATCGCTGACTTCTATTCTAGCATACTCATTTATTTCATCTAGAATTTTCCGTTGTTCTGCTTTACTTGCAACTCTATTTACGAGCTTTCCCCCATGAGGCTTTGAAACCATAGTACTTCACCTACTCTAAGTAGCCGAGCCTCCTCAACTTCTCAATAATCATTTTCTTGTCTTCTTCAGTGTACGGTTCACTATACTTTGCCTCTTCATGAGCAGCAACTATTTCCCTTAGAACATATGTTACATAGCTTGAAACTGAAGTAAACCCGGTGTCCCTTATTAGCTCCCTGATCCTATTATAGAGCGTAATTGGTATAGAGACTGTTGTGTACTTTCTTTTCTTAAGTTTTTGGCTCAAGTAGTTGCCTCCCAATGTAATTAAATTTAATTAAATAAAAAGATGTTGTTGGTTTCAGCCTATGTAGCCAAGTGCTCTTAACCTCTTCTTTATTTCCTCTTCCTCTTCAGGTGTAAAAGCATACTCCTCTTCCTTTAAAAGCTCTTCTAGTACAAACTTAACATATTCCTCGACACTCTTGAATTCTCCTTGGCTCTTCTCAACTTCTTCAGCTATTTTATCATAAAGTTTTTTGGGTATGTAAATTGCAACTTTTTCTTCATCCATTTTCTTCTCACTCACCCTAACGGAGGTTATGCTTCAGTATTTATACTTTCTTCTCTTCATATTAGATTCGCTAGGAGCTTGAATTCACAGTTAATTAGTGCTATAATCGTGAAGGTGGCAATTAAATGCTTCATCCTCTCTTCAATATTTAACTTTTCATATAAGGTGTATAGTAAATAGGCGACTAGAACTTCTAGTGGTAGATTGAATATTAAGCGGCTTTGTAATGATCCATTGCATATTGGTATGACAATTGATGATGTTATTAGAATGTAAATTAAGTATTCATGCAGCTTTTCTTTTTTATCAAGCATATATATGGCTACTAGTGACATTAATGCGATTAGTGGATTTGAGAGGAATCCTCCATATAGCCATCTAAATGCAAATATCATGTTGTCCCAGAAATTAATTAAATTTGTTATGTAAGGCTGTCTACCTACGGTTCCCATAGTTGCTTTAACGCTTCCAACTCCTATCAACTTCTCCTTTACGAAATCGACCATCATTGTTGTGATTAAGTACTTAGCTTCATTACTCTTCAAAGCTTTTCTCGGATTTCTCGCCACCTCAACTATCAGCATTAAGGCTACTGCAGATGCATATTGGGTGTAAGTCCATGGATGAGTGAATATTGCTGCTGATGCAAGCACAATGGCTGCAATCAGTTCTCTTCCGCGCTTCTTGGCTATTGAACTTATTAGTAGTGCTATTGATGAGTACATTAGTACAAGAGCTAACGTGTTTGCTAGAAAGTATGAGTACATGTTAACAGTTATCTTCGTGCTAATCGATGTAATTAATGAGGCTAGTGCTGCATATTTCTTATTTCCTGTTGACTTGTAAACTAGGCAGAATGATGATAATGCTAGTAATGGATTGAGTAGAAGTGGAGTATACTTTACAACTTCAACAATATCTAGCCCTGAGACTTTCCATAAAGCATATAGCAAGGCTACTATCAGTGGCCTTGATCCTTGGAATGATGTAATTATGCTATTGATATCCACACCCGCTTTCATGAGAGCTTTAACATAGTATTTCACGTCAACTCCAACAGGTATTTTTTGTGGGTTTATGTTTGGGTGGTATGGGTATATGCTTGCTATAATTGATAGGATGAGTGCTGCTATTAACGTTATTTTCCATTTTGAGTCTTTCTCGATTTGATTTTTTTCACTTGTCGCAATTATTTTCTTTATTTTGCTTTTAATTAGAATTTTAAATTCTTTTAGTGCAATATCAATTATTGGATTTATGATCCAGTGATAGAGGGCTGGTAGCATTATTAGTGGGGTTAATTGCGCCACTATGTAGTATAGTGAGTATTCTATTTCGGCTATTGCTTTGAGGTTTTCGCATTTTAGCGCTAATGGGTATAGTATGAGCCAGTATGCTAATGCTATTGTTTCTAGTGAAGTTAACGATATTAATGTGTATGCAATTGCCTTCTTCATGTCTGTAATTGTGATTATGGATGCAGTTAATGCGGTGGCTGCTATGGCTCCATTTAAGCCCATTATTGGATAGGTAATTGCAGTTATAAGCGCTATTATGGCATTTTCAACGGCGAGCTTTTTCATGTTTTCTCTGCTTCCATGATTTTCAATGATGTGGCATGTGATTGTTGCAATTATTGTGACTATTAGTATTTGGTTTAAATTGAAGTTTAAGTTGAATTGTTTAGGTATTGTTGCCCTATGTATTGTTGGGTGATGATATATTTTGAATATATTTAGAAAGCTTATTATTGCTAGAATTCCCTGTACTGCTATTGTTAGGTGTTTTAGCTCTACTATTGACCTTCTAATTTTCAACTCGCATTCCTCTTATATGTCTACATTTTGTTTATTTAACTCTCCTATTCAGCTTTTAGGTTATACTATATTTATTCTCGTAAAGCATTTAAGTAAAGCTATGCTTAGTTAATAACTGAATTGAAAGTGGGGCGTGAAATATTGTCTAGTGGTGATACTAGGGAAATAGTTATTGAAATTGGTCCTAAGCAACTGGTCGCCATAATTCTAATATGCTGCGTTGCCGCCTATGTTGTTGGCTCATATTTCATTTCACTGGCTACTCACATTGCCCCCTCCCAACAGCTTCCAATCCATATTACTGATGCCTTTAGTGCTTCTCATGTTGGTGCGCCTAAAAATGAGTTTAAGCGTGGTGAACTAGTTTTAATTAATGTTACTTTGGAGATGGGTTGGGCGTACTACTTCAATACGGAGTACTATTACCTGTTCACTGCTCCCACAGAGTACTTGTTGCTTGTTCAAATAATGCATGATAATACTCCAATGTTCTTGGGCTTTGTTGTTGAGAGTGTTTCTCCTGGTGAAACTGAGAGTACTGGTGTTGGTTATAGAATTCCTGATGATGCACCTCTTGGGACCTATACTGTTAAGGTGATGGTTTGGAGCACCTGGCTTGATAAGGGTGGAGTTGTACTAGCTGATAATAGTGGTTTGACATTTCAATTTACTGTTGTTGAGGGTTAGTAGTGGTGGTTGTTGATGAAGTGTAGGTATGCTAGCTTAATACTTGTACTCGTGCTTCTCCCCCTCATTTTCAGTTACAGTTTGGTGCATGTCTATGCTTCCTTCACTATTGAAACTGATAAGGATTCCTATTATCCAGGTGAAACTATTACTATTACGGTTTCAGGTGCTACTCCTAATGGTAAGGTAATGTTCCAGCTCAACGACCCTGAAGGTAATCCTGTTTGGGCTTGGGAGGAGCCTGCTGATGCTAATGGTAGAATTACTTTGCAGCTAACCATTCCATCTACCTGGAAAACTGGTACATATACTCTTTTAGCTAAGGATGTGAGTACTGGGAGCACTGCTTCTAAGACTTTTAGTGTTGTTCCATATGTTCCTCCACCACCAGTCGTTTCTAGAATTGTTTTAACTAGCAATTTAATTGAAGCCTATACTGGTGAAACAGTGGTTTTCACTGCCACAGTCTATGATCAGTATGATAATGTGATGGCTGGAGTTGAGGTCAACTTATATATTAACGATGTGTTTTACGGCTCTGATGTAACTAATGCTGAGGGTAAGGCTATGTTTACTGTCACCTTTACTGAGGCTGGCACTTATAGTGTCTATGCTGTTGCCAATAATGTGACTTCAAATATTGTGACTATCACTGTGAGGGTTAGACTTGTAGTTACAAGTGTTACTTTGACTGCTGATAAAACTGAAATTATGGCTGATGAATCAGTTACATTTACTGCTGAAGTGCGTGATCAATATAATAATCCAATGAGCAATGTTTGGGTTAGCCTCTATGTTGCTGATAGATTTTATGATAGAAAAATGACTGGCACCGATGGTAAGGCAGTATTTGTTGTGAGATTTACTGAGGCTGGTTCATTCGATGTTTATGCTATTGCAGATAATGTGAAGTCTAATATTATTAAGATCACAGTTAAAGCTCCACCTCCACCGCCAAGAGTGGCTCTCGTGGATTTAACTGCCGATAAAACTGAAGTTACTGAGGGTGGTTCAATTACTTTCACTGCCACAGTCTATGATCAGTATGGTAAGCCTATGAGTGATGTTGGGGTGAAGCTATATGTTAATGATAAGCTCTATTTGGCTAAGGTCACTGATGCTAATGGTAAAGCAGTGTTCGACGTAGTGTTTACGAAGGCTGGAAGCTATAATGTCTATGCTATGGCTGATACTGTTAAGTCGCCGACCATAACTATAACAGTTAAGCCAAAGCCCGTACCTCCAGTTCCACCTATACCGATAACCTACATGGTGATTGCCGGGCTGATCATAGTGATAATAATAGTGATCATACTAGTGGCTATTAGGCGGAGAGTATAACTAGAGGACACTGCTACTCCATTAACATAAATTTAGTTTGGAAGCACTATTTTACCTAATACTGCAGTTCTACTTGCACCTGTTGCTCTCGGTATGTTATTGAAGTGCAGGTTTAGTACTTCATTTCCAAGTATAACCATTACTAGTGGCTCTTTTGCCTGTGATGGTATTCCGAAGTCCTCATGCAATAGTATCTTGATGCCTTTCAACTCTCTTTTCAGCATTTCAATTAGAGTTCTATTGTAAGCTCCCCCACCGCCAATAATGATTTCCTCCGGGATTTCCGGTAGGAATGTCTTGTAGCTTTCAGCTATTGTTTTGGCTGTTAGCATTGTGACTGTTGCTATTAAGTCTTGATCCTCAATTCCCAATTTTCTTGCCTTCTCAATAATCCTCAAAGCATACTTCTCCCCAAACTCCTCTCTACCTGTTGTTTTAGGCGGTTTTCTCTTGTAGTATGGATGTTCTAGTAGCCAGTTTAGCAGTTCATTGTTTACCCTTCCTTTAGCTGCAATTTCACCGTTAATATCGTAACTGAGCTTTCCTTTAGTTACGTGCTTGACTACTGCGTCTATGAGTGAGTTTCCTGGGCCAGTGTCGAATGCTATTATGTCGTTTATCTCCGCTTTTCTCGGTATGTAGGTTACATTTGCTATTCCACCAATGTTCTGCACTGCCCTGGATTTATCATTGCTTCTAAATATTATGTAGTCTACATATGCGCTTATCGGTGCTCCTTCACCTCCAACAGCTATGTCTTTTGGCCTGAAATCCGCTATTGTTAGTACTCCCGTTTCAGCTGCTATAATTGATGGTTCACCTATTTGCAGTGTTGACCTAGTTTTATAGCCTGCAACTTCAAATTCCCTGGGTATATGATGTATTGTTTGCCCATGGCTTGCTATGAAGTCTATTTCACTCAGCTTTAATCCTGCCTTCTCAGCTATTTTCCTTGCTGCTTCAGCGAAGACTTTACCTAAAATAAAGTTCATTACACATATTTTGTCGACTGTACTTGTTTCAGGATTGAATAATTCGAATATCCTTTTCCTTAGCTCTTTAGGATATGGATATGTTTCGTGCTCTATTATTTTGAACTTGGTTTCTATCCATGAACCGGATATCTTGACTAGGACTGCTGATACTCCATCGGCCGATGTCCCTGACATTAATCCAATTGCTATCCTCACTTTTCTATGCGCTATTTCATTTAGTTTGTCTCCAATTGTTTTCATCAATTCACTGATAGTGCTTCAGTATGAATATGTTTGCTCTCTCCTAAGCTTTTTCTTTGAATATTTAAGCTAAATTTTCACTATTATAGTTTGCAGTATTGGGGGTTTGAAATTTGGATTTCAATTTTATATCTGGTCAACTATTAATGATTGGTTTTCACGGCTGTGAGCTCAATGATGATGTTATGGAGCTTATTAGAAGTATTAAGCCTTCGGGTATAATCTTATTTAGGAGGAACATTGTTGATCCATTCAAGCTATTCAACTTCATTAGGGATGTTCAGCGCTATGCCTTAGAGCACGGATTGCCTCCTCTAATCGTTTCAATTGACTATGAGGGTGGTGTTGTTCTTAGAATTGAGCGTGGAGCTACTATTTTACCCAGCTTTATGGGCATTTCAGCTAATAGGCGTGTGAGCAGTGTTCGCATTGTAGCTAGAATTGCTGCTAGAGAGCTTAAGGCTATGGGTGTTAACATGAATTTAGCTCCAGTGCTTGATGTCAATACTAATCCAGTGAACCCAATTATTGGTGTTAGGTCTTTTGGTGATGATCCACTTGAGGTCGCCGTTTTGGGTAAAGCTTACATTGAAGAGCTTCAATCCCATGGAATCATGGCTGTTGCGAAGCACTTTCCAGGTCATGGAGATACTTCCATTGACTCACATCTAGACCTGCCCATTCTCGATTTATCGCTTGAGGATATGCTTGATAGAGAGCTCGTTCCATTTAGGGCTGCAATTGAAGCTGGAGTTTCATCGATCATGACTGCCCACATAGCTTATCCCAAAATAGATGAGAGTGGCTTGCCAGCTACGCTTTCAAGGAAAATTATAGCTGATCTCTTGCGGAGTAGGCTTGGCTTTAATGGTGTTGTAATGACTGATGCACTTGAAATGAAGGCTATTTATGATAGGTTTGAGCCTAGGGAAATTGCCGAGTTAGCTATTAATGCTGGCGTGGACTTGCTTCTCGTGAGTGGAGATTATAATTTGATGTGTGAAGTTAAGGAGGCTATTTGGAGGGGATTGGAGTCCGGAATTATTAGTAAGAGTAGGGTTTTGGAGTCTATTAATAGGATTAATTCGTTGAAAGAGAGATTTGGACTTCATAAGTGGCGATTTGATGAGAGTTCTCTCAACATTGTTGGCTGTAGTGAGCATGTTTCTGCTATTAATCAAATATTTTCAAATTCAATTGTTGTTGTTAAGAATGAGGGTGTTATTCCCCTTCCAATTCATGTTGATTCTATTGGCATATTAATTCCCGATGTGCTTGATCGTAGATTGCTTAGAGGGTTTGGTGCTGAGCTTATTGAGTCTGTATTGAAGGATAGGTGCGGTGATGTAGTTGTCGCCAGTTATCCTGTTAATCCTGAGCTAAATGATGTTAGGAGGGCAATTTCATTGGTTGATAATTGCAGCTTTAAAGTGCTGTTCACATATAATGCCTTATTGAATAAAGGTCAAATTGATTTGGTGAATGAAACTGGTGATTTTGATAGATTAGTAGTTGTTGCTTCTAGGGATCCATATGATTTAATGGCTTTGGGAGGTGTTAAGTGCTATGTTGCTGTTTTCGGTTTTCTTCCCCCACTAGTTGAGCCTCTATTTAAAGTGCTTTTTGGTGAGGCTGAGCGTAAGGGTGGTTTGCCAGTTAACATTAATGGTTTTAAGAGGTCTAGGCTACATGTAGATTAAGTATCTTTCTCTTTTCAATGCAAACTCCTCTAACTCTTTTTCAAGTTCGAATACTATGTTCCATGGATCTTCATCTTCATCAATCATTTGCCTTAGCTTATCTGTTCCAGCTAGTAGGTCTATGTAGTATTTGCCGTTAATCATTAGCCACTCAAACTTATCTGGATAGAGCTTTTTAATTGCACTTAGAATGTGAACTCCAACTTCAAATGCTCTAAAATCGCTTTCATTGGTAACGTGGATTTGCACTCCTCTACACAGCTCTCCAGCATACTTTGACTTAAATGGCTTGAAGTATGCTGGCCTAAATAGAACTCCCATTAAGCCCTGCCTATTCAGGTGCTTCGCCAGTATTCTTCCATTAATCCATGGGGCGCCGATAAGCTGGAACGGCAATGCTGTTCCTCTACCCTCAGATATACTTGTTCCCTCGAGTAGTGCTGTTCCAGGGTAGATTAGTGCTGTTTTCGGTGTGGGCATTCCCGGTGATGGTGGCACCCATTGAAGTCCAGTGTCTTCAAATAGGTATTCCCTCTTCCAGCCCTCCATTGAAATGACCCTAACTTCAGCTCCAAGTCCATGCTCTTCATTCATTAGATTTGCTAGTTCACCTATTGTTAAGCCATATCTAATTGGAATTTCAATGACTCCGATAAAGGATTTGAACTCGCTTTTGAGAACTGGTCCTTCAATAACTTCTCCGCCAATTGGATTTGGCCTATCTAGCACGTATATTGGTTTACCAGCTTTTCCACATGCCTTAATGCAGTAGTATAGTGTTGAAGTGTAGGTGTACCATCTAACTCCAACATCTTGTAGGTCGAATACTATTGCATCCACCTCTTCTAGGTACTTCATTGGTGGCTCTGGTGATTCGCCATATAAACTATATGCCTTTACTTGGTAGTCCTCGATGACTTTTTCGCCGTAAATTTTCTTGCCGGCTTCCTCGGCTCCTGTGAATCCATGTTCTGGTGTGAATACAATTTCAATTTGGCACCTGCTCTTTTTGAGTTCTTCAATTAAGTGTCTTAACTCACTTGTTACTGATGCTTGATTTGCTACTACTCCAATTTTCATTCCACTTAGCTTTCTAAACTTCCTCTCGACTAGTACGTCCAGTCCTGTTTTTACCTTCATTTTTCATCTTCTCCGCCAATTTGATTGCTAGGGTTGGTATGTTTCCAGTTTTCCTTAATAGCTCTTCCGCTACTTCCCTGCTAACTTTTGCTTTTCCCATTACTATTGCTAGAGTTACGTTTCCACTTGCTTTTTCAAGTAAATTTGATGCTTCATCGTAGCTTACGCCTGCTTCCATCATTATTATCCTCTTAGCTCTCTCAATCAGCTTCTTGCTTACTGGTTCTAGTGATATCATTAGGCTTCCATGAACTCTCCCGAGCTTAACCATTATGGTTGTGCTCAGCATTGTCAATATCATTTTCTGTGCTGTTGCGGCTTTCATTCTAGTTGACCCAGTTATTACTTCTGGCCCTGTTTCTGGGCATATTGTTATGTCTGCGTATCTTGTTATTGGGGAGTTCTTTGTGCATGTTATGGCCACTGTTTTAGCTCTAATGCTTTTCGCATATTTTAGGGCTGAGATCACGAATGGTGTTCTTCCGCTTGCTGATATGCCGACTACAACATCTTTACTGCATAGCCTTTTGGCTTTTAGCTCCCTAATGGCCATTTCCTCATCGTCCTCGGCCCCCTCTATTGGCCTGAACATTGCTCCTGGTCCGCCTGCAATTATTGCCTCAGCTATTTCCGGTCCAACATCGTAGGTTGGAAGTAGTTCTGCTACATCTATTACTCCCAGCCTCCCGCTTGTTCCAGCCCCAACATATATCCACTTGCCACCCCTCTTCACTGCTTCAACTATTAGGTCGACTGCCCTAGCTATGTTCGGTATTTCCTTTTCAACTGCATAGGCCACCTTCTTATCTTCATCATTTATTAGCTTTAAGACCTCTATTGTGCTCATTTCACTCAGGTTTTTTGCCTTTGGAAGTACCTGCTCCGTCTCCAGCCTCAATAGCTCCTCGAAAACTTTTCTTTCTTCAGCTTTCATAGGTTAATCCCCACCTTTTAGCTGTTCTACGTAGATTTACCATTGTCCTCTCAACATCGAGCCCGAGGTTCTGGATTGCAAGTATTATTGCTCCAATGACTGGCTTGAACCTAGGCTTTTTCAGTTCAACTTTGACCTTGAGTTCTCCCAGCTTTTGAGTTAACGGTTTAAGTATTAGACTTCCCGCCCTAAAGACTCCGCCGAAAACATATAGGTCTATTTTCTCCTTAAATCTCAGTTTTCTAGCTACTGCAGCAATCATTTCAGCTAGTTTTGCTCCCGCTTCATCAACTATTTTTAGGGCTACTTCATCCCCCATTTCAGCGCATTTAACCACTACTTTTGATAGTGATGCTATTTCACGTAGCTCGACTTCTCCACTATATACTGATGTGACTAGGTCTTCGATTGAGTTCAGGTTTAGGTGCTCTAGAACTGCTGTTGTTAGGGCTGTATTTCTACCTCTACCATCGTATGCCCTCATTACTTCCCTTAGGGCTTTGAGGCCTATCCAGTACCCGCTCCCCTCATCATCTAATAGATATCCCCAGCCACCTGCCCTAGCAATGTTTCCATATTCATCTATTCCTAGGGCTATTGACCCGGTTCCAGATATTACGATTATTCCCGGCTTCATTTGAGTTGCTGCTGCTAAAGCTATTAGTGCATCTGATGTAATGATCAATCTCTCCGAGAAATCCAGTTTTCGAGCTATATCCCATATTATGTCTGAGCACCTCTTCCTCTCAGTTCCAGCTATACCCAAAACTGCCAGCAATGCTTTACCTGAAACTCCTGCCCTGCTAATAGCTGTTTGAATAGCTTTTCTCAAGGATTCCTCGACCACGCTTCTACTCGCAATATTTATGTTTGCTGCTCCACCATAACCTACGCCTAGAACTTCACCTTCAATACTGGCTACTACCGCTTCAGTCTTAACTCCTCCACCATCAACTCCAACTACGAACTCCAAATTCAGCCTCTAAACCCCCAGCTTCTCCTAGCATTGCTCTCAGCTCTGGCTACTGAAAGCTATATTAGGTTCTTCTTCAAATATGCTTGGCGAACTTGACATGCTGGTTAAAATTGATTTACACATTCATACCCTCTATTCTGATGGCTCTAGTAGCGTTGGGGAAGTTTTAAGGATGGCTAGAATGGCAGGTCTTCATGGCATAGCCATTACTGATCACAATACTTCAATTGGCTACTTTAGGGCAAAATCCATGGTTGATGGGGATTTCATAGTCATACCTGGATTTGAAGCATCAACTACTGCCGGCCATATCCTAGTTCTCGGTGTACCTTGGTTTGGCCCTTCTAGCAGAGCTAGAATTGTTTTTGAGTACGAGAGTTTAATTGAAAGGGTTAGAGATTTAGGTGGTATTGCTATTTTAGCTCATCCCGCTACTTGTTTCTGGAATTTGAGTGCTTGGAGGAAATATAAACCCGATGCAGTTGAAGTTTTAAATTCTCTCTACCCATTTTCAAAGCTTCAAATGAAAATTGGATTGAAAATTGCCGAAGAACTTGGTTTGCCGGGCACTGCTGGTAGCGACTCCCATATTTCAAGTGAAGTTGGGAGGGCTTTCAGCATAGTTGAAGTTGATGAATTGAAAGTTGACGATGTAATTGAATCCATTAGGAAGGGGAAAGTTGCTATTGCAGGAGGTTTCTCACCCATAACTGTTAGGGTTAGAAGTGGCCTCGGTTATTTTTATAAGAGGATTGCAAACATGCTCTTTGAGCTATAGCTTTTATGGTAGTAAAGTTTATGAATGTTGCATTTATTTTAAGTTTAGGATTCTCATGAGTGGCTATAGCTAGGTTTAACTGCACTTTGGGGGTCTTTGGTTATGGCAGATGAAGTTAAGGTTCCATTAGAGCAAATCAAGCCTCTCACTTCGGGTCAGAGAAGGCTTATAGAGGCCCTTAAAAGTGATAAGTACGATATTATTGGGGTTTTCGGCCCGACTGGTACTGGTAAGAGCTTAATTTCAGTCGCCTATGGTATTTCTGAAATTTTGAGGAATAATTATGATAGGTTTATAATTGCAAGACCCCTCATAGACATCGTCGCGGAGAGGGAGGTTACTGCAATTGAGCTTGGAAAGCTATACTATGAGCTTGCATTAACCTACTTAAAAGATATTTTGACTGGCTTTATCGATTGGAGTATTGTTGAAAATTTGATGAGTGAAGGCAGAGTTGTGCTGGCAGATATTCACTTTTTGAGGGGTAGAACTTTTGATAACACAATCTTGTTCCTAGATGATTCACAAAATATTCCGCCAGAAAGCTCCCTCGAGCTCCTAATGAGGATGGGTAGTAATTCTAAAATGATAATTGCTGGTGACCCAGTATTTCAGAGATCTCCAGAAGCAATAGTTGATGGTGCAACTCTACTTAGAGAGGCTTTAATGGGTGAGGAGAGGGCTATCGTGATAGATTTAGGAATTAAGGATATCGTGCGTGAGGGTGCTAAGAGGGGTATTAGGCTTCTATTTGAAGTTAGAATGAGGAAGAGAAAGCTAAGCGAAGACGAGGAAAAAGTTCTTGAAATAGTTAGAGCACATGCACCTGATGCAGATATCATAACCATATTGAATTTAGTTCAATTAAAGAATAAGTACCAGGTAACTAGTGAACATACTCCAGATATAGTTGTCTTCGTTAAGGAAGGTCACCTAGGTAGGCTTATTGGTAGGGGTGGTGAGCGAATTAACAGAATTGAACGGGAAGTCGGATTAAAAATTAGAGCTCTAGAATTAACGCTGAACTTTAAGGAGCTAATTAGAGCAATTCATCCAGTAGGCTGGGTTCACAAACATGTATTAGATGCAGACTTCGCAGGTCCCTACATGCAGTTTAAGATTAGGGAAGGAGAAATAGGACCGTTTGTTGGTCAAAGAGGTTTCTACATAAAGTTCATTGATGAAATATTGAGGCGCTTAATTGGTGTTGGTGCAAGAGCAATAGAGGTTAGATAGAAAATAGCTTCCGGATTTAGCTTTAAATTAATTTGGCTTTAAATATTTCCAGAGATCGGTCAGAGGATTGGGTTATGGAGAGAGTTCAACGAAGAATTAGATTGAAATATGCGGGATTCATAAATTTTGTTTCAAATTTAATTAGCATATTTACTGGGATGATGTATGTTACAATGACATCTAGAAAGCTGAATGAAGAGCTCTTTGGCTTATGGCATTATCTTGGTGTCATATTACAGTATTTCGTTATTCCAACTGCAGTAACCAATTATTGGTTAACTAGGTACTCCGGTAGAGGTTTTAGAGTTGGTAAAATTGGTCTTTTCGTAAATTCATGTATCATGATTATTTCACTTTCGGCTTTTTTGGCCTTAGCTCCATTAACTATTTTATCATACGGTGATTTTAGAGATTTACCGTTGATTGTATTAATTTTATCGTTCCAATTACCTGCCGAGTATTACACATACACTTTAAATGCGCTGGCTAGTGGTGTTGCTCCTCAACTTATTGGATATGGGCAGTTAATAATTGAGTTCATAAAGCTTGTAGCTGGCTATTACCTCATTATATGTCTGGGTATGGGCTTGCCCGGCGCTCTCTTAGCATTTGTACTTGCTAAATATTTTTCTTTAATTTTCATGTTTATTAAATTAAGAGAAGAATTTTCAGGTAAATTAGATTTTAAACTTGCGTTAAGGTGGATTAAGTTATGGTGGTTACCAATTTATAGTTTAATACCAAGATACTTAATGAATTTTGATGTTGTTTTAGTAGCTCTCACCTTAGCATCAACCAATTCTTTCTCCCCAATTGCTCATGCAAAGGCTGTTCAGACAATTGCAGTAGTGATAATGTATACCGCACAACTTCATGCACCGCTTTATCCTAAGCTGCTTTATGGTGGATCAGCCACTGATGTTGAATCCGCCTTAAATTATTTTTTGATGCTGGCTTTTCCAATGACCTTTGGTGTAATAGGTATGTCTAAAACCTTCCTATCTATTTTAAGAGCATCTTATGCTCAATCTTCGGAGGCTCTTATTGTATCCTCACTCAACTCTTTAATGTATTCATTGAATGTGCTTTTTTCAAGAATTCTAATGGGTATAGAAAAAGTTGAGTTACTGGAAACTGTTAACTTTAAAAAATATCTTAAAAGCAATCTTTTTTACGTTCCTTCCGTGAACATAACATTTTACTCCATCTACTTAATTGTACTATATTTAACTCTTAATCTTCTCTCGGCTCTCCAAATTGAGTTAGCAAAGTGTGTTTCTCTAATTGTTTTTCTTTGGTTTACGATTAAGTTGACTTTTACCTCACTAATTGCATTGTTTCTCTACCATAGATGTAGAGTGTTGATTAATCTTCGGATATCGATGACTAAGATCACGAAATACATCGCTGCTTCAATTATAATGTTGGTTATTTTGCTTATCACTGGTGTTGGTCAGATTATAACTACAAGCTTTATGTATGCGCTTAAAATGTCCATTGCAGGTCTAATTATTGGTGCTACAACCTATACTTTAATAATGCTAATTATTGAACCTGAAGCTAGACTTCTTTTTAAACTGTTTTTAAAGAAAATATGTGTCATGATAACTTTTGACAGCATTAATCACTAATTATTTTTGTACTTTAATTAAAAATAATGAAAATAAGTAATTAAATGGATAAAATAGATGAAAATGAAACATAACTGAAAATAAATTAATAAAACGCCATGTCTTTTATGTGAAACATGAGGTAGTTCGCTTTATAGGATGTGAAGAGTGCTAGGTGCCTTATATGAGATACGGTGTTGTGATACCTGCTAGAAATGAAAGAAAATACATAGGTTTAACACTGCGTAGTTTAATGAGTCAATCAATACTTCCAACAAAAATAGTTGTTGTAGATGATTCAAGTTCTGATGGAACAGCCGATATTGCTGAAGAGCTGGGTGCCATGGTTATAAGAATTAAGAGAAAGTTTAATGAAAACATGGTTGGAACGCCATATATTGCTTACCTAATAAATAAGGGTTTTGAAGTGCTTGAATCTATTGAGCTAGATTACGTAATGGTCTCTGGTGCTGATTGTTTTTATCCTTCCAATTACGTTGAGGAATTAGCTAGAAGAATGAAGCAAGATCAAGTGGTAATCGCTTCGGGTGTTGCTCTTGGTGAAAGAAGTAGCGAGTACGGCATAAGAGGTGCAGGGAGACTTATTAGCGCCAAATGGTTCAAAACTATAGGTTATAGATATCCATTAATCTATGGTTTTGAACCATGGCTTGTTCTCAAGGCTCTTTCGCAAGGTTATGGAGTGCGAGTTTACAATGACTTGAAGTTTAAGCTTTTGAGACCTACGATCATTTCTCCAAGGAAAGCTTTTCTATGGGGTAAAGCTATGAGAGTAATTGGATATTGGTGGCCGTATGCCATTAGTAGAAGTCTCTTGCTTTCCATAAAATCTCCTACCTTGAGTATAAACATGATTGCTGGTTTTATAAGTTCTGCTGAGGCTCGAGATGATGTTTCAGATTTTATAAAGAAATTGCAAAAAACAAGTTTTATAAAAAAATTTAGAAAAATAATTATAAAAATAAAGAAATGGTTGAAGTAAATCATTGTTACCCATTCATCCATTAGACTTAAATAATTTGCTCAAATAGATTTTTGAACAGTGAACTATTCTTTCATGCGAGGTGATGTTGATGGTGCGCTTTTCTATTGAGCAAATAAAACTCAAAGAGGAACTTTTCAATATTTTTGCCGCGAAACAAGAGTATTGCGGTATAAAAGATGAGCATGGTCGCTTTCTATATAAATTCTCAAGTTACAGGAATGTCTTTGAGCCAATTGTCTCTCAATATCTTGTTAAGGAGGGTTTGATAAGCATTAATTGGCCTGAAAATTTTAAATTTGCTGCCTGTTTAACACATGACGTTGATTACATATTTCCCAATTTAAGGAGCACAGTATATTATACATTCAAGCTTGTCAAAAATTTAAAATTAATAGCTGGCTTGAAGCGCTTTTGGGGAGGAATAACTAAGAGCAAGAGACTTAGTCCCTATTTGAATTTTGAGTACATCATGAATCTTGAGGCGAAATATGATGCGAAATCAACTTTCTTTTTCAAGACGGCTACAGTAGATTATGGATCAATTTACGAAATTAATGAAATAGCAGATGAACTGGCATGCATAATTGACCGAGGTCATGAAGTTGGGCTTCATGGAGGATATTATTCCTTCAATGATGCAAATTTATTAAGTGAAGAAAAAAGGAGATTAGAAAAAGTAATAAATGAAAGAGTGCTTGGAGTAAGAATGCATTACTTGCGCTTTCAGGTACCAAGCACATGGAAGTTGCTATCCAAAGTAGGATTTAAATATGACACTACTTTTGGATATCCAGACATGCCTGGTTTCAGAAATGGGATGTGCCATCCATTTAAGCCGTACGATTTAAACGAGGATCGAGAAATAGATATTCTAGAAATCCCCTTGATTGTAATGGATACTACGCTATACGGATATATGAACATTAGTCCCGTTGAAGCTTACGAGCTAATAAAACGTCTAATAGATATCACAGAGAAATATAGTGGTGTGATAACAATACTTTGGCACAATAATACTTTTGATGAAGTGCGCTATGGTGAATGGAGTAAATTGTATGAAAAAATCCTTAAATATTTAAAGGAGAAAAAAGCTTGGATGACCAGTTGTAAGGAAATTTATAGTTATTGGATGAGTAGTACCTAGGCCAGCGGAATGTCATGATGAGAACGAACAAGATAATATAAAATAGATTGAGTGGACTTAAGTATAACGTGATAGCAATGGTATACAGGATATTGCTAGCTTCCATAGCTTCACGTAAGGCAGTAGGAATCATGTATTCGTTAAGGAATGCCCTTAGAGCCAAGATCATTGGTGTATCTCATAGAGCCCATCATCCACACAATTATACTAAGCTTCTTGATGAAAAATACGTTATTGTAGTTAATCGAGAGGAAGTTTCATGGCCTTTGGCTATTGCTGGGTTGGCTAGAAAAGTGGCTGCTGATCTAGTAATTCCTGTGGACTTCATTGATGTAGCTACCTTCTCAAAATACATTGAGATCTTTGAGAATTTCAAAATTAAGGTAGCTGTACCCGACTATCGCGCTGTATTAAGGGCCTCTAATAAGGGTGAATTACCGAAAACACTTAAAGGAATAGCTGAGGTTCCCAACTTAGTGATTATTAAGGATCCTAATGATGTTAATTTAGTAAACTGTCTAAGTTTACCTCTTGTCATTAAGGGACTGGGAGATGCTTCCAGGCCAGAATATGCTTTTTCGTACGAATTAGCAGTAAGAATTGCATTGAGGAGAGTTCCATGTCTTGTACAGGAATATGCTCCTGGTAGGGCTAGGGGATATTATGTAGTAGCCTATGACGGAATTCCGCTTCTAGAATTTTCTCATGAAAGAATTGTCGAATACGATCCGAGCGGTGGGGCTAGTTTAGCCGCTAGGGGTCCAATACTTGATCCAAATCTTTATGCATTGGGTCGGGCCATAACTAAGCACTTAAAATGGAATGGTCCTCTTATGGTAGAAACAAAATGGAATTATGAATTGGGTAAATATTATGTAATTGAGCTCAATCCCAAATTTTGGGGGAGTTTACATCTTTCTGTTTCTCTTGGTTTTCATTTTCCAGCAGTTCTCGCTCTTGCTTATTTAGAAGGTGTAAAGAGCGCTAGGGAGTTTGTTAAATCGCTTGAAGTGTTAAATGGAGAATATTACTGGGTTGTCGATGGAATTGGATATCTAGCTAAGGTGCCTGAAACCTGGGTATATATGGTTAAGAGAAGTTTCTTCGGCTCTAGCTTTAATGATCTACATCTATCCGATCCGACCAGAACTTTTCTTCAAATACTTGCTAAAATGTCTAGCTTAGGAAGTGAGAGGAAAGCATGGAAGAAAGGTATAGGAAAAAGCTTGAGTGTTCTAAATGAATGGCTTAAAACTCTGCGTAATAAGTTAATAAACTCCCAAAGAAATCTTTTCTTTATCTTCGATTTAGATGGAACTCTTATTAAATTTAATGTTAATTGGAGTTTAGTTAAAAAGACCCTTGTTGACGCTAATCTAATCTTCAAGTGGGAAACTGTTTCTGCTGCTCTTTCTAGACTTTGGACAACCAATGTCAAAGATTTCTATAGAGCTTCAAAAATAATTGAAAATTTCGAATTAAATTCCATTGGGTCCCTAGAATTATTAGATAATAAAATTGGTGGTTGCTTAAGAGAGATGTCACGCGAAATACATTTCTGTTTAGCTACCAGGCAGAGTACTAAATTTGCCCATGAAGCATTAAAACGTCTTGGTTTAAATGATGTCTTTCACTATGTAGTGGGAAGGGATTCGGGATTTGGGCCGCTTAAAGAATCTTTATTTAGAGCTTGTATGAGCTATTTTAATTATAAAGATTCAGATCCCATAATAGTTATAGATGATGATTTAATTAACGTAATCACGGCAATTAGAGTAGGAGCTCTGCCAATTAGGATTGCCAATAATAGCTATAAAATGTTTCAAGGTTTAAAATTAGGAATTCCTTCAATAAATTCAAAAGATTTATCCAATTTAATTAATATAATTTACAAACTTTATAAAGATATAAAGTAAATATCTTTAATAATTAATTTATGAAAAATTGAAAAATAAAAATCTTACCGGTAAAAGAGGTTTATAT